>Ga0265780_10005305_pt1 | contig 16368 bp, 15 predicted proteins | sample P1T30metagenome_FD_192432 | JGI IMG/M metagenome (GOLD analysis project Ga0265780, IMG submission 192432) | Plant litter microbial communities from East Loma Ridge, Irvine, California - P1 T30 | ecosystem: Environmental > Terrestrial > Plant litter > Unclassified | place: USA: California... | reverse complement strand
CGGCGGGCGTCGCGAAGCCGGCGGCAGGCGCCGCGCCTGCCGCCGCAGCCGCCGTCCAACCCAACCAGGGCGCGCGATGAATCGTCCCCATTACATCCTGCTGCCGGTCAGCCCGCTGTTCATCACGCTCAGCCTGACCTGCGCCTTCATGCTCAACCTGCTGCCGTGGGGCCGCTTTATCGGCGCGCCGGATTTCGTCGCGCTGGTGCTCGTGTTCTGGGGGATCCACCAACCGCGCAAGGTCGGCATCGGCGTGGCGTTTTCCATGGGCCTGCTGATGGACGTGCATGACGCCACGCTGCTCGGCGAGAATGCGCTGGCGTATACCTTGCTGTCCTATTTTGCGATCATGATCCACCGGCGCGTGCTGTGGTTCCCCGTGATGACGCAGGCGCTGCACGTCTTTCCGCTGCTGGTGATGACCCAGGCGGTGCAGGTGCTGGTGCGCTTCATCGTCTCCGGCCGCTTCCCGGGCTTCGTGCAATTCATCGAGAGCGTGGTCGGGATCGTCCTGTGGCCGGTGATCACCTGGCTGCTGCTGGCGCCGCAGCGCCGCGCCGTCGACCGCGACCACACGCGGCCGATCTGATCCGCGCACTGAACGAATCGACTCGACTGCATGACCGAAATTAAAGACAACGACCGCGAAATCCACCTGTTCCGCCTGCGTATCACCGCGCTGGTGGTGCTGGTGCTGATCTGTTTTTCCCTGCTGGCCGCGCGTTTCGTGTGGCTGCAGGTGATCAAGCACAACCAGTACATGGCCCAGGCCGAAGACAACCGCATCGCCATCGTCCCCATCGTGCCCACGCGCGGGCTGATCGTCGACCGTAACGGCGTTGTCTTGGCGCGCAACTACTCGGCCTACACGCTCGAGATCACACCGTCGAAACTCGAGGCCAGCCTCGACTCCGTCATCGACGAACTGGCCAAGCTGGTGCTGATCGAGCCCAAGGACCGCAAGCGATTCAAGCGCCTGATGGAAGAATCGAAGAATTTTTCCAGCGTGCCGCTGCGTACCCGCCTGACCGACGATGAAGTGGCGCGTTTCACGTCGCACCGCTTCCAGTTCCCCGGCGTGGAAGTGCAGGCGCGCCTGTTCCGCCAGTATCCGCTCGGTGAGATCGCTTCGCACGTGATCGGTTTTATCGGCCGCATCAACCAGGGCGAAGCCAAGCAGCTCGAGGCTGGCGACGACGCCGCCAACTACAACGGCACCGACCATATCGGCAAGGAAGGCCTGGAGAAGAGCTACGAAAAGGCGCTGCACGGCACCACCGGCTACGAAGAAGTGGAACGCTCCGCGGGCGGGCGCGCCATCCGCACCTTGTCGCGCACCGCGCCGGTCCCCGGCAGCAACCTGATCCTGTCGGTCGACATCGAGCTGCAGAAAGTCATCGAAGAAGCGTTCGGCGACTTCCGCGGCGCGCTGGTGGCCATCGAGCCGGAAACCGGCGACGTGCTGGCCTATGTCTCGCGCCCCGGCTTCGATCCGAACCTGTTCGTCGACGGCATCGACAGCCAGAGCTGGAATGAACTCAATACCTCGATCGACCGGCCGCTGATGAACCGGCCCTTGTCCGGCGCCTATCCGCCCGGCTCGACCTTCAAGCCATACATGGCGCTGGCGGCGCTCGAACTGGGCAAGCGCCGGCCCGAGTGGGGCTTCCAGGACCCCGGCTTTTTCATGCTGGGCGGGCACCGCTTCAACGACGATAAAAAGGGCGGCCACGGCTACATCGACATGTACCGCTCGATTGTCCTGTCCTGCGACACCTATTATTACCAGCTCGGCAACGAGATGGGGATCGACGCCATTCACGACTTCATGCTGCCCTTCGGCTTCGGCCAGCTGACCGGCATCGACCTGGAACACGAGAAGACCGGCATCCTGCCGTCGCAGGAATGGAAGCGCGAGCGCTTCAAGAAAAATCGCGCGGCGCAAAAATGGGTGGGCGGCGACACCATTTCCATCAGTATCGGCAACGGCTTCAACACCTTCACGCCGCTGCAGATGGCGCACGCGGTCTCCACGCTGGCCAACAACGGCGTCGTCATGAAGCCGCACCTGGTGAAGATCATCGAGGACGGCGGCACCCGCGCACGCACCCTGACGGTGGCCACGGCCAGCGGACGCATCCCGCTCAAGCAGGAGAACATCGACATCGTCAAGCGCGCCATGGTGGGCGTGATCCTGGAAGGCACCGGCGCCACCGCGTTCCGCAACGCCGGCTACACGGTGGGCGGCAAGACCGGCACCGCCCAGGTGGTGGGCCTGAAGGGCGGTAAATACAATCACGCCGCCACCCCGGAGCGCTTCCGCGACAACGCCCTGTTCACCGCGTTCGCGCCGGCCGACAAGCCACGCATCGCGATTGCGGTGGTGGTGGAAAACGGCGGCTTTGGCGCCGCCGTCGCCGCGCCGATCGTGCGCAAGGCGCTCGACTATTATTTGCTGGGCAAGCGCCCGGGCGACAAGGACAAGCCGAAAATGCTCAAGGATGCGCCCAACGGGCCCGACCCGGACGAGGGCGACCACCACGATCCGGCCACGGTGGTCGAGCAGGTGACGGCAGGGGTGTTCATTCCCGGCCCGGAGCCGAAGGGATAATATGCGTATCAATGAACGCCGCTCGCTGAGCCGCCGCCTGAAACCTTATTTTGCCGTATTCGACTGGCCGCTGGCCATGATCCTGGTGCTGCTGCTGTCGACCGGGATCCTGACCCTGTCGTCGGCCGGCGCCGACTTTCCCGGCCGCGTGGAAGGCCAGCTGCGCAACATCCTGCTGGCCTTCGTCATCATGTGGATCGCCGCCAACGTGCCGCCGCAAATGCTGCTGCGCCTGGCCGTGCCGGTCTACACCTTCGGCGTGGCGCTGCTGGTGGCGGTGTTCATGTTCGGCATTATCAAGAAAGGCGCGCGCCGCTGGCTGCACGTCGGGGTCGATATCCAGCCGTCCGAAATCATGAAGATCGCCATGCCGCTGATGCTGGCGTGGTACTTCCAGAGCCGCGCCGGGATGATCAAATGGCAGTCCTTCCTGGTCGCCGCGCTGCTGCTGTTCTTCCCGCTGTTCCTGATCGCCAAGCAGCCCGACCTCGGCACCTGCCTGATGGTGGCCGCCTCCGGTTTCTACGTGATTTTCCTGGCCGGGCTGTCCTGGAAAATGCTGATCGGCCTGGTGGTGGCGTTCGGCGCCAGCCTGCCGGTGGCCTGGTCGATGATGCACGATTACCAGCGCGAACGCGTGATGACGCTGATCGACCCGACCACCGACCCGCTGGGGAAGGGCTTCCACATCATCCAGTCGACGATCGCCATCGGCTCGGGCGGCGTCACCGGCAAGGGCTACATGAAAGGCACTCAGGCGTACCTGGAATTCATCCCCGAACGCACCACCGACTTCATCTTTTCCGTCTACTCGGAAGAATTCGGCCTGGTCGGCAACCTGCTGCTGCTGTTCTTCTACCTGCTGCTGATCGGCCGCGGCCTGATGATCGCATCGAACGCACCGAATCTGTTTTCGCGCCTGCTGGCCGGCGCGATCACGATGATTTTCTTCACCTACGCCTTTGTCAACATGGGCATGGTCAGCGGGATTTTGCCGGTCGTCGGCGTCCCGCTGCCATTCATGAGCTATGGCGGCACCGCCCTGATCACCCTCGGATTGGGCAGCGGGATATTAATGAGCATCCAGCGTCACAGGAAACTGGTGCAAACCTGAGAGGGTAGCAATGTGAGACGATCGACCAAACCTGCGGCAGCATGGTTTGCGGCCACCGGCTGCGCCATACTGCTGAGTGGCTGCGCCAGCAGCGATGGCCACCGCCTGATTCCGCTGCCATGGCCGCACAAGGGCACTGTCAACCACGACGGCCTGAACCCGGCCCTGCCGCCAGCCGGCTCCGGGCGCGGCGGCTACTACCAGGGCGACGGCCCGGGCGCCAATCCCCCACCGAACCTGGACCAGGTGCCGGACGCCGTGTTCAAGGTCGAGCCCTATTCCCGGTATGGAAACCGCCCGTATTCCGTGTTCGGCCAGACCTACACGCCGCTGCTGGGCGAAACAGCGTATTCGCAGCAGGGCGTGGCGAGCTGGTACGGCGTCAAGTTCCACGGCCAGCGCACGTCGTCGGGCGAACCCTACGATATGTACAAGATGACGGCGGCCCATCCGACCTTGCCGATTCCCTCGTATGCGCGCATCACCAGCCTGGACTCGGGCAAGCAGGTCGTGGTGCGGATCAACGACCGCGGCCCCTTCCACTCGAACCGCCTGATCGACGTATCGTACACGGCCGCGCTGAAACTGGGCTTGCTGGGCAAGGGCAGTCACCAGGTGCAAGTGGACCGCATCTTGGCGCCGGACCCGGCCCGGGTGGCGACGCTGCGGCGCGAAGCGAACGCGGAAGCCGCCACGGGTGAGCCCACGGCGCCGGCCGACATCACGACGCTGATGCTGCAGGACCGCATGGCGCTGGAGAACGCGGCGCTGGCCGCGCCCGCCGCCGCGATCCCGGCGCCGGGGCCAGTGGGGAAATCCGGGTTTTATCTGCAGCTCGGCGCTTATGGCAGGACTGCCGGCGCCGACGATGTGCGCATGCGCCTGCAAGCGGCGGGCATCGATGGCGCCACCCTCGATGTGGTGCAGGTCGGCAGCGTGTACCGCCTGTATCGCGGCCCATTCGACACGCGCGCGCAGGCCCAGGACGCCATGCGCGACATGCCGGTGGCGCTGGGCCTGAAGCCGCTGGTCATCAAGCGCTGAGGTTTGCCCGCGCCTGCGCTTATTTGCAGGCGCGGGTTTCCTGGCCGGCGTAGGCGTCGGCGATGCGTTCGATGCGCGCGCTGGTCGGCGCGTCGATGCCGCGGAACTGGTAGGCAATGCGCACGCCGCCGCTGCGTCCGGCCACCTTGGCGCTGCGCACGCCCTGTTTGGTCAGCTTCGCCAGCTCGGTCTGCGCCGCCGCTTCGGTCTTGAACACGCCCAGCGAGATCGCCCACTTCATCGGCGAGTCGGCGTTCATGATGAAAAAGTTGGCGACGTCGAGTTCCTTCAGTTCGGCCGCCTTGCGATCGGCTGCCTCCTTGCTCGCTGCCGGTGGAATGAAGACGATGTAGCTGGTGAAATCGGTCGGCGCCACTTCACGCCGGGTCTGGCGCGTGCCCAGTTCCAGTTTGGCCACGCGCGCCTCGAAACGGCGCGCGTCGGCTTCGCGCAGGTTGGTCACTTCCGTGCAGACCAGCGCAGCCGGCGCCGTCGCGGGCGCTTCCGGTGCGGCTGCCGCGGCCACCGTGGCGGCGGACGCATCTGCCGCTTCGGTGGCGACGGTGGCAGCAGCCAGCGCGTCCTGCGCCTCCTGATTCGAGATCAGCACCAGCTTGTCGGTGCCCACCTGGTTCTGCAGGCGCGCCGGCTCGTGTTCGTCCGATGCGACATTGCCGAGGTAGCCCTGGGTGGCCGCGAACCACACCACGTTCGCTGCCAGCAGTACCCAGAACGCGAATTTCAACATGACAGCTCTCCTTGTTGTGCCAGGGCGCCGGCGGCGGCATGCAGGCCGGCCAGTACCAGGTTGTCGCGCACGGTATGAGTGATGGTTAAGGCGGGCACGATGTAAGCGGCGGCCCCGCCCGAGACGATGCACGGCGCGCCGCCATGCGCCGCCACGGCGCGCTCGATGGCGCCCGCCTGCGCGGCCACGCAGCCCGAGACAATGGCGTCGAGCGTGTTGTCGGCAAATGTCGGAGGCAGGGCGCTGCCGGGCGCCACTTGCGGCAGCTGCGCGGTGTTGTGCGCCAGCGCCCCGGCCATCAGCGCCAGCCCGGGCAGGATCATCCCGCCGATGAACACGCCGTGCGCGTCGATGGCGTCGATGGTGGTGGCGGTGCCGCACGTGGCCACGACCAGCGGATGGCCGGGGTTCAACGCACGCGCACCGATCGCCGACGCAAAGCGGTCGCAGCCCAGTTGAAAGGGATTGCGGTAGCCGTTGGTGATGCCCGCCAGCGCCGGCATGGAAGCAAACCAGGTGACGGGCAAGTGCGCCAGCACGGCGCCAAGCTGCGCGCGTACATCGGCGCCGGCCACATTCGAGACCAGCGCGCAGGCGGCATCGAGCGCGCCCCACGCGCCAGCCAGTGCGGGCAGCTCGGCATGTGGCACCGCGCCGTGCGCCAGCCACTGGCCAGGGGCGGCGGCGATATCGGCCAGCGCCCATTTGACGCGGGTATTGCCGGCGTCGACCAGCAGGATGTTCATGCCGGGACTCATGTTGCAGGGCGCAGCGACACGTCGCCGGCATGCACGACCACGCGGCCGGCGGCCGTGTCGAGCAGCAGCGCGCCGCTGTCGTCGACACCGGCCGCCACGCCCGTGTGCAGCACCACGCCGTTGTCGACGATCGTCACGTCACGGCCTGCATGCGCGTGATGGCTGTTCCAGCGTGCGCAAAAAGGCGCGAAGCCGGCGCCTGCAAAGTCGCGCAACGTGGCGGCGAGGGCGTCAAGCAGCGCGGCCATCAGGACGTCGCGGTCCATCTGCGCCAGCCACGTGGCGGCGGCCACGCTGCGCCCGATCTGCTGTTCGAGCGCATCCGGCACGGCCAGGTTCAGGCCGATGCCGATGACGGCCAAGGTGCCCCCGTGCGGCGCCGGCCGGGTTTCGACCAGCATGCCGGCCAGCTTGGCGCCGTCCTTGAGCAGGTCGTTCGGCCATTTCAGCTGCACCGGCACGTCCAGCGCTTTCAAGGCATCGGCCAGCGCCACGCCCACCGCCAGCGGCAGGCCGGACAAGCGCTGCAGGGGGCCGTCGAACTGCCACGCCAGCGAGAAGGTGAGGGCGCCGCCGGCGGCAGTCAGGAAACTGCGCCCGGCCCGGCCGCGGCCGGCGGTCTGGTGCAGGGCCACGCGCAGCAGCGGCGCGGTCAATGTCTCGGCGCGCGCCAGCAGGTCCGAATTGGTCGAGCCGGTTTCCTGCACCACCTCCACCGCCACGCCCGCGTGGCTGAGCGCCTTGATCCGGTCCGCGTTCATGCTGCCGGAATCACTTCTTCTCGGCTTTCGCCTTCGCCACCAGGAAGTCCATCACCTGCAGCGCGTGTTCCTGCTGCTGGACTTCGGTCATGTTTTCCGGTGCGTTCTTGTTGGCCATCGACGGCGAAGTGGTGTATTTGCCATCGATGGCGACCATCGGCCAGTGATCGACCTTGTAGGCCGCCATCATGCTGTCGGCGCGGCGCAGTTTCGAGGGAATGCCGAACGAGCGGTAGGCGCTGACAAACGCGGCGCGGTCGATGCCGGCCTTGGCGGCCCAGTCGAACACTTCGTCGTCCGACTGCAGGCGCAGGTGGTCCTTGTGGATCGCATCGAAAGCCTTGGTGTGGTACTGATCGACGATGCCCATGGCTTCGAGCGTGTAGTACAGGCGCTGCTGCGGCGCCACGCGCGGATCGCTGGTCACGTGGACGCGCTTGAACACGATGTTGTTGCCCTGCTTTTTGACCCAGGCGGACAGCAGCGGCTCGAACACATTGCAATGCGGGCAGTAGTAAGCGAAGAACTCCGTCACCTCGACCTTGTTGCCGGATTCAGTCGGCTGGGCGCTTGGCAGGGTCATGTACTCCTTGCCGTTCTGGGGCGCCGCGGCAAACGCATTGGCGCCGGCAAGGCCGAGCAGGGCGGTGGTGCAGATCAGGCGGCGAATCAGGTTCATGCTCACTCCAGGTGGGGTTGGTGTTCGAACTATTTAATCGGGCTTACGACAGCGGACTATTTTTGATTGCGGACGATGGCCACGTCGACACCGCTGTCGAGCAGCTTGGCGCGCGCCTTGTTCATCGCCTCGACCTGGGCGTACGGCCCCACGCGCACGCGGTGCAGCACGCCGCTGTCGCTGTTGCGGTCCGAGATCGCCGCTTCGAAACCCAGCAGCGCCAGCTTGGCGCGCGTGCTTTCGGCATCGCTGATTTCGCGGAAGGCGCCAGCCTGCAGGTAATAAGTGAAACGGTCTTCGCCGCTGGCCGGGGCCGCCGCGGAAGCTGGCGCTGCTGCGGCGGCAGGCGCCGCTTCGCGCACGGGCGGCGGCGTCGTGCTCAGGCCCTGGCGGTCGCCCGGCTCCTTCAGCGATGCGATGACTTTGCCTAGCGGGTCGGCGTCGGCCGGCGCGGCAGGTTTGGCGGCCGCCTTTTCGGCCGCCTTGTCAGCCTTGTCTTCCTTGGCGATCAGTGCGCGGTTGGCCGCACGTGCCGCGTCGCGGTTGCCGTACAGCGGCTTGTTCGGGTCGGCCGCGTCGCCTGGGCTCGGGTCGGCCGGGCGTCCCAGCTTGCCCGACTTGTCGGTGAACGGGGTCGCGCCCTTGGTGATCGTCAGCGCCACGGCCACCGCGATGCCCAGGCCGATGATCAGGCCGATGATGAAACCGGTCAGCGTGTTGCCGCGCTGGCGGTGCAAGGTAGGGATCGTCATGAAGCTTCCGGTATTGAGATTTACATTTGATCGGGCGCGGAGACGCCGATCAGGCCGAGGCCATTGCGCAGCACCTGGCGCGTGGCCACGACCAGTGCCAGGCGGGCGCGCTTGATGCCTTCGTCCTCGACCAGCACTTTTTCGGCGAAATAAAAGCTGTGCAGGTTCGCTGCCAGTTCGCGCAGATAAAACGCGACCTGGTGCGGGGAGAGTTCGACCTGCGCGCGCGCCAGCATGTCCGGATAGTCGGCCAGCGTGGCCAGCAGCGCCATTTCGCTTGGTGCGGTCAACGGCGACAGGTCGGCGTCGACCAGCGACGATTCATCGCCGCCGGCCCAGTTGGAGAGCATCTTGCAGATGCGCGCGTGGGCGTACTGGACGTAATGGACCGGGTTTTCGTCGGTGCTTTTCAGGGCGACGTCGACATCGAACACGAATTCCGTATCGGCCTTGCGCGAGATGAGGAAGAAGCGCACCGCATCGCGGCCCTTGGTGATGTCGCCGCCGCCGGACCATTCGATCAGGTCGCGCACGGTCACGTAGGAGCCGGCGCGTTTCGAGATCTTGACCTCTTCGCCGTCCTTCATGACGGTGACCATCTTGTGCAGCACGTAGTCGGGATAGCCCTTCGGGATGCCCAGGTCGACCGCCTGCAGGCCGGCGCGCACGCGCGCGATGGTGCCGTGGTGGTCGCTGCCCTGGATATTGATGGCCTGGGTGAAGCCGCGCTGCCACTTGACGACGTGGTACGCCACGTCCGGCACGAAATACGTGAAGGTGCCGTCGGTCTTCTTCATGACCCGGTCCTTGTCGTCACCGTAGTCGGTCGTGCGCAGCCACAGCGCGCCGTCCTGTTCGTACGTATGGCCGGCCTTGATCAGGCCCGCGACGGCGGCGTCGACCTTGCCGTCGGCGTACAGCGACGACTCGAGGTAGTAATTGTCGAACTTGACGCCGAAGGCCTGCAGGTCGATGTCCTGTTCGTTGCGCAGGTAGGTGACGGCAAACGGGCGGATCGAGTCGATGTTGTCGACGTCGCCGCTGGCGGTGGCCGGCTGGCCATCGCTGGCCGAGACGGTTTTACCGGCCAGGTAATCGTTGGCGATGTCCTGGATGTAGTCGCCGTTGTAGGCCGACTCGGGCCAGGCGGCGTCGCCGGGCTTGATGCCGCGTGCGCGCGCCTGCACCGAATTGGCCAGCGTGGCGATCTGGACGCCGGCATCGTTGTAGTAGAACTCGCGCGTGACGGCGAAGCCCTGCGCCTCGAACAGCGCTGCCATCGCGTCGCCCAGCGCGGCCTGGCGGCCGTGGCCGACGTGCAGCGGGCCGGTCGGGTTGGCAGAAACGAATTCGATGATGACCTGCTTGCCGGCGCCGCTGTCGCCGCGTCCGTACTGCGCACCTTGCGCCAGGATGGTCTGCACCACCGACTGTTTCAGCGCCGACGCCACGCGCAGGTTGATGAAGCCGGGACCGGCCACGTCGGCGCTGTCGACCAGCCCCCTGGCGGCAGGGTCGGCCAGCACGGCGGCGACCAGGCGCGTGGCCAGCTCGCGCGGGTTGGCTTTCAGCGGCTTGGCCAGCTGCATGGCGATATTGCAGGCGACGTCGCCGTGGGCCGGGTCGCGCGGGCGTTCCAGCACGACGTTGGGAGTCAGGCCGGAGTCTGCGACAATCGGCGCCAGGGCGGACTGGAACAGGGCGACGATCTTTTGTTTTTGTTGGGCGAGCATGAGCAGGGTGTCAACTATAGAGAAAATGCATGAAAAGCGGTGGCGCAGCCACGGGCAAACGTTGGCCATTATACTGGTTCGGCGCGCGGGCGGACATCGCCCGCAGCCCTGCTGGCCACGCGTTTAAGCTTGGCTGAAGCACAAGCCGGTACAATGGGCGCCTTTCAGCATTCCCTGCACTGGTATCTGCCATGACCGACAAGCGCCCGACACTGAGTATCAAACCCAAGGCGACGCCTGCCAAGACCGCCCAGTCCAGGAAGCCGTCCGCCAAACCCGCCGGCGCCAGGCCGGCCCCGCCACCGCACAAGTACGCGCCCGCCGCGCCGGTGCGGGAGGTGCAGAAACCGGTGCAGCAGCCCGTTCAGCAATCACCGCAGCAATCACCGCAGCAACCACCGCAGCAACTGAGCAAGCCGGTCCTGCAGCCCGGCTACAAGCCTGATTTGAAGAGCGATTCGCTGGCGCTGGCGCTGCTGGGCGCCGCCAACGCCGTGGCCCAGGTACGCGGCGGCACGGCGCTGCCGGTGGCCTTGTCGATGGCGTTCGGCGTGGCCGGTCCGACGCCGCAAACGCGTGGCGCCATCCAGGATATCGCCTACCGCGCGATGCGCCAGGCCGGCCGCAGCGAAGTGCTGATGGCGCTGATGACCACCAAGGCGCCGGAGCCGGCCATGCTGGCCTGCCTGCTGATCTGCGCACTGGCGCTGCTCGACCCGCCGCCCGGCAGCGATGCACCCTATGAACCGTTCACTGTCGTCGACCAGGCTGTCACGGCGGCGTCGGCGCACCCCGACCTGGCCCATGCCAAGGCAATGGTGAACGCCGTGCTGCGGCGCTACCTGCGGGAACGCGATGCGTTGCTCGAGCAGGCGATGAAGCAGCCGCTGGCCCGTTGGAACTACCCGCAATGGTGGATCGATGCGACCCGCGCCGCGTATCCGCAGAACTGGGAAACCATCCTCGCGGCAGGCAACCAGCAGCCGCCACTGACCTTGCGCGTCAATCTGCGCAAGACCAGCATGGATGCGTATGCGCGCCAGCTGGCCGACGCGGGCATCCAGACCACGCCGGTGGGCCCGGCCGCGCTGCGCCTGGCGCAAGCGGTGAACGTGGCCGTGATCCCCGGTTTTGAACAGGGCCTGGCCTCGGTCCAGGACGCCGGCGCCCAGCTGGCCGCGCCGCTGCTCGACCTGCGTGACGGCATGCGCGTGCTGGACGCCTGCGCCGCCCCGGGCGGCAAGAGCGGCCACCTGCTCGAACTGGCCGACGTCGCCTTGACGGCCATCGATGCCGACGCCAAGCGCCTGACGCGCGTGGCCGACAATCTTGCCCGACTCGGCCTGCGCGCCACGCTGCATGCGGCCGATGCGCAAAACACCGACTGGTGGGACGGCGTGCCCTTCGACCGCATCCTGGCCGATGTGCCCTGCACGGCGTCGGGCATCGTGCGGCGCCACCCGGACATCCGCTGGCTGCGGCGCCGTGGCGACGCGCTCCAACTTGCAACACTTTCAAGCAAAATACTCGACAATCTTTGGCAGATGCTGGCGCCGAATGGTAAATTGCTGTTCGTGACATGCTCGCTGTGGCCCCAGGAATCGGAGGCCCAGGCGGCCGCGTTCGCGGTACGCCACGGCGCCATGCGCCTTGCCGCGCCAGGCCAGCTCCTTCCCTTGAGCGAGGCCGGGCAGGATCATGACGGTTTGTTTTATGCCCTGTTCCAGAAGAATGCGGCGTAACGGTCCGACGACAACGCTCATCCGCTGCTATCCTTATTGAAGGCCCGGGCCCCCCTGTGACACGATTTATCCGCCTCCTTGCCTGCCAGCTTCTGCTCGTGTTTGCATGCGCCCAAGCGCAGGCGGCCGATGGCGTCGAGGTCACCCGTGCGAACATCGAAGCGACCGACGAGGGCTACAAGCTGTCGGTGGCCTATTCGTTCGACCTCAGTCGCGGCATGGAGGAGGCCATCCAGCACGGCGTTCCGCTCTCGTTTACCACTGAAATCGAGCTGACCCGGCCGCGCTGGTACTGGACCGACGACCGCGCCGTATCGACGCGCCAGACGGCGCGCATCAAGTACGACGTGCTGACGCGCCAGTACACGATCTCGGTGACGGGCAGCGTCCAGCAAAGTTTCGGCAGCCTCGACGAAGCCCTGTTCCAGATCCGCCGGCCCAGCCGCTGGGTCATCGCGCCGCGCGGCGCCCTGAAACGCGGCGAGGTCTACAATGTCTCGCTGCGCATGTACATGGACCGCGAACTACTGCAGAAGCCCTTGCAGGTGAATGCCTTCAACGACTCGGACTGGCGCCTGTCCTCGAGCAAAAAATCCTTCACTTACCGGGCGGAGTAAGACGTGACCCAGATCCTGCGGTACGCGCTGGTCATTGGCGGCGCGGTCACCTCCATCCTGCTGTTCCTGCTTGCCTCGGCGTCCGACAACTCCGGCTTTTTCGACAAACATTATTCGTGGCTGCTGGGGCTGAACGCGGCCGTGGCCGCGGCGCTGATGCTGCTCGTGATCGTCGCGCTGGCGCGCTTGTACTCGCGCTACAAGAGCGGCAAATTCGGCTCGCGCCTGATGGCGCGCCTGGTGCTGCTGTTTGCCGGCATCGGCATCTTGCCGGGCCTGGTGATTTTCGTCGTCTCGGTGCAGTTCGTGTCGCACTCGATCGATTCCTGGTTCGACGTCAAGATCGAATCGGCGCTCGAGTCGGGCCTGAACCTGGGCCACGCGGCGCTCGACGACGCGCTGGCCCAGCTGGGCGCCGCCAGTACCACGTCGGCCGCCACGCTGGCCGGCCAGGACGAGAAGGGCGTGCAGACGATCTTGAACCGCATCCTGTCCGACCAGAGCGGCATCGAGAACGCCATGCTGGTTGGCGCCGACGGCAAGCTGCTGGCCTGGGCGTCGGAAGACCGGCACGCCAACCTGGCACCCGACCTGCCGACGCCGCAAATGCTGCTGCAGGCCGCCATGCCGGGCGGTTATGCGCGCCCGGAAGGCGGCATCGAGCGCGATTTCAGGGAGCCTGCGCCAAGTGCCAACGCGCTCGACGCCGCCACCGGCCTGCGCCTGCGCGTGGTGCTGGCGGTGCCCGAGCAGCCTGGCGCGCAGCCCCGCTTCCTGCAGGTGCTGCAGGCCGTGCCGGTGAACCTGGCCTCGAATGCGGAGGTGCTGCGTTCGGCCTACAGCGAGTATCACCTGCGCCTCGATTCGCGCGTCGGCCTGCGCAAGATGTACATCGAAACGCTGACCCTGACGCTGCTGCTGGCCATTTTCGGCGCCATCGGCTCGGCCTTTTTGATTGCCGGTAAACTGGCCGAACCCTTGCTGGTGCTGGCCGAAGGCACGCGCGCGGTGGCCGAGGGCGACCTGTCGCCGCGTCCGATCGTCGCGTCGAACGATGAACTGGGCACGCTGACCCAGTCCTTCAACGCGATGACCGGCCAGCTGTTCGAAGCGCGCAGCGCGGTCGAGCGCAACCGCTCGGCGCTGCAAAGCGCCAAGGCCCACCTGGAGTCGGTGCTGGCGAACATGTCGGCCGGCGTGATCGTGCTCGACTCGGAAGGCATCGTGGTCAACTCGAACGATGCGGCGCACCGCATTCTGCTGATCGAGGTGGGCAACCTGGCCGGGCGTCCGCTGTCGGTCATCGAGGGACTGGAAAGCTTTGCCGGCGCGGTGGCGCGCGCGTTCTCCGCGCAGAGCGCGCAAACCGCTGCCGGCAGCGCGCGCCAGCGTTCGCACTGGCAGCAGGAGATTCAAATCCCGCGCCGCTCCGATGCCGCCGACGACCACGACATCACGCTGCTGGCGCGCGGCTCGCGCCTGCCGGTGGGCGCCGGCAGCGGTTTCATCGTGGTGTTCGACGATATCTCGGACGTGATTTCGGCCCAGCGTTCGGTGGCCTGGGGTGAAGTCGCGCGCCGCCTCGCCCATGAAATCAAGAACCCGCTGACGCCGATTCAATTGTCCGCCGAGCGCATGCAGATGAAGCTGGCAGCCAGCCTGAACGCCGCCGACGCGGCGCTGCTGAAGAAGGGGACGGACACCATCGTCAACCAGGTCGATGCGATGAAGCGCATGGTCGATGACTTCCGCGACTACGCCAAGGCGCCGCCGGCAGTGCTGGAAAAACTCGACCTGAACGCGCTGGTCGGCGAAATCCTCCACCTTTACCTGGCCGAGGATGGCACCGATATCATCCATGCGAACCTGGCGCCGAACCTGCCGGCCATCCTCGGCGACGCCACGCAGCTGCGCCAGGTGATCCACAACCTGCTGCAAAACGCGCAGGACGCGCTGGCCGAACATGGCGCCGGCGGCAACGCGGAGGAGGCGCCGCGCATCGATGTGACCACCGAGGCGATCCATTACGAGGGCGCGGGCGGCGTGGCGGGGACGGCGGTTCGTCTGGCTATTGTCGACAATGGCCCGGGTTTTGCGCCCAAAATCCTGTCGCGTGCTTTCGAGCCGTACGTCACGTCGAAGGTGCGTGGAACCGGTCTCGGCCTGCCGATGGTGAAGAAAATCATCGACGAACATGGGGGCCGCATCGAGCTCCAGAACCGCAGCGACGGACGCGGCGCATCAGTATTCATTTTGCTGTTAAAGTTATCACATGAGGCGAACTTGGCCTAAAGCGTAATCACGCATAGAATGAGGCTGTTCTCGGGTCGCAATTGTAAAAGGCACATTAGATGGCGAACATACTCGTAGTTGATGATGAAATGGGCATCCGCGAGCTCCTCTCGGAAATTCTGGGCGACGAAGGTCACGCCATCCAGCTTGCCGAAAACGCGCAACAGGCCAGGGAAGCGCGCGCGGCCGGCGCACCTGACCTGGTACTTCTGGATATCTGGATGCCGGATACCGACGGCGTCACCCTGCTCAAGGAATGGCAGCGCGACGGCTTGCTGACCATGCCGGTCATCATGATGTCGGGCCATGCAACCATCGACACAGCCGTCGAAGCGACCCGCATCGGCGCGCTGAACTTCCTCGAAAAACCGATCGCCCTGCAAAAGCTCCTGAAGGCCGTGCAGCAAGGCCTGACGCGTGCGCAGGAAGTGGTGCGCGCGCCGGTCACGGCGCCGCGTCCCATCATGGCCACGCCAAGCGAAGACCACACGCCGCAGCAGTCGTCGGCGGCAGCCTCGGCGCCGATGTTCTCGATGCCGGCGCAGTCCATGCAAATGGGCGCGCGGGTCGGCGCCATCGCCAACGGCGAGCCGCAGCAGGGCTACACGCTCAGTTTCGATTTGCCGCTGCGCGAGGCGCGCGATGCGTTCGAGCGCATGTACTTCGAGCACCACCTCGGCCGTGAAGGCGGCAGCATGACGCGCGTCGCCGAGAAGACCGGCCTCGAGCGCACCCACCTGTACCGCAAGCTCAAGCAGCTTGGCGTGGAACCAGGCAAGCTCGCCAAAAAAGGAGGCTGATGCCCGCGCGCGCGACCGTCACCCTCGTCACGGGGGCGTCGCCCGCTGCGCGCGAGCAGGCCGTTTTTGCGCGACTGTCCGCCCCCGCCACAGAGGGCGGCCACACGGCCGTCATCCTTGAAGGCCTGGCCGATGCGTCGTCGCCGCTCGAACCCCATGACCGCCTGTCCGTGGCGCGCATTGCAGGCGGATGCCTGTGCTGCGCTGGCAATCTGGTTTTGCGTGTAACATTGAATCGTCTGCTGCGCCACCATCCCGACCGCGTGTTGATCGGCATGGCCAACAGCGACCATCTCGATCAGTTGCGATCGTGGCTGGCAGCACCGCCATACGATCAGCTGCTGGAGCTTGCGCCCGATGTTCATGCCTGACGTGCCTTGCGGCTCCATGACTTGAAATCGGCTCCGCCAGCCCCACCTCTTCATGGACAGGCAGCCCTTCACGGCTGCCACACTGACTGATCGGAGCCTGGCATGAACGTCATTTACAACAGCGAACAATACAGCGTCGTCGAGTTCGGCGTGGACAAGGAACTCGAAGCACTGCGTTTCGGCGGCTACGAAATCGTCGACAAATCGGGCCGCCGCGAAGCTTTCATTGCCGGCAAACTGGCCCAATCCTTCCGCCGCGATGTCAACAACCTGATCGCCAGCGAACCGACCATGGAGGAGATCGACGATTTCCTCGGGTCGTACGATGTGCTGATGAGCCAACCGG
>Ga0265780_10005304_pt1 | contig 16368 bp, 8 predicted proteins | sample P1T30metagenome_FD_192432 | JGI IMG/M metagenome (GOLD analysis project Ga0265780, IMG submission 192432) | Plant litter microbial communities from East Loma Ridge, Irvine, California - P1 T30 | ecosystem: Environmental > Terrestrial > Plant litter > Unclassified | place: USA: California... | reverse complement strand
GGCCGCTGGCTTCCAGCAGACCGACCAGCCAGTCGATCGCATAGCTGTAGACGCCGACGTCGGTGCTCAGGATCGGCTTGATCAGCAGGAACCAGGCGAACAGGTAGACCACGGTCACCGCCACGGCAATGCGCTGGATGCGGCGCACCCGTTTGTGTTCGGGCGAGATGCTGCTGACGGCGCGGTCGGCGCGGCGCGCCAGCGCGCCGAAAGGCCAGGCCACCAGGGTCGCCAGCAGCACCAGCGTCGACAGCATCAGGACAGTCAGGTTCAGCGGCGCCGAGCGCGCGAACGACGCCTCCTGCAGCACCGAGATCGGGTTGTCGCTGTCGATCACGGTTTTCACGCCATCGATCTCCTTCAGCGCCAGCATCTGGTCGCCGCCGACCTTGCGCCACAACTGCGGACCGATCTCGCGGTAGGTCGCCATGCCGCCGACGATCGGGTCGGGCGTGCCGATGGTGCCGTCCGGGTTGGCCGAGATGATGGTCTGCTGCAGCAGGTAGAGCACGGTCAGGAAGCCATGCTCGACGCGGCGCGAGCCTTCGTAGCGGCCGGCGATCTTTTGCGCGTCAAAGGCGGCGCTGGCCAGGGCCGGCGGCTCGGCGCGTGCCGGCGCCGGGAAATAGCGGTCCATGAAGCCGTCGAACAGTTCCTTGCGCGCCGCGTACACGGCACTGTCCTTGCCGCGGCTGTTGTAGGTGAAGAAGATGCCGACGTTTTCGTCGGGCAGCAGGTTCATTTCGGTGTGGTAGACGATGGTGTCGCCGCCATGGCCGATGAGCTTGCGGCCGTTCTGCATGCCGTAAAAGAAGCCATGCGCCATCACGCCGAAGCCCGGGTCGGCGCTCTCGGTCGGGCTGTGCATGCGCGCCGTGGTGGCTGCATCGAGAATCTGCGCGCCGTCGACGCTGCCCTGCTGCAGGTGGGCCAGCATGAAGCGCGCCATGTCGGCCGCGGTGGTGCTCATCGAGCCGGCCGGCGCCGTGATCACCATCTCGAACGGCGACGGCGGCTCGCTGGCGCTGGGGTAGCCCTTCGACAGGAAGCCGGGGAAGCCTTTCGGCAGCGGCTGCACGAAGGTCGAGTGGCGCATGCCGAGCGGCTGGAAGATGTGGCGGTCGACGTAGGCCTCAAACGGTTCGCCCGACACGCGCTGCACGATGTAGCCGGCCAGCGCCACGCCATAGTTGGAGTAGCCGGGCACGCGGCCCGGCGCGAACAGCATCGGGCGCGGATGGTCCTTCAGGTAGCGCTCGGTGGTGGGCGAGCGCGCCGGGTCGTAGCTGAGCAAGTCCTTCAAGCCTTCCTCGAAGCCGGCGCGGTGGTTCATCAGGTCGCGCATGGTGACCGGCTTGCCGAACTTCTCTTCGATCCTGAAATCGAGGTAGTCGTTGACGTTGCGGTCGAGGTCGATCTTGCCCTGGGCGACCAGCTGCATCACCGCGGTCCAGGTGAACAGCTTGGAAGTCGAGCCGGGACGCACCAGGCTCTGATCCGGATCCATCTTCACCTTGGCGGCGATGTCGGCATAGCCGTAGCCCTTCTGCAGCAGCACCTTGCCGTCCTTGACCACCACCAGCGTGAGGCCGGCGATGTCGCCGGTCTTCAGCGCGTAGGGCACGCGGCCGTCGAGCCAGGCCGCGAGGTCGGCGGCGTCGAGCGCGTGGGTCGCCGCGGGGGTGTTATCGCTGCCGCCCGGCGCGGGCGGCGGCGCCGGCACCTGGGCATCGGCGCCGCGCGCCTGGTCGATGGCGGCGCCGGCCTTGTCCTGCAGGGTCTTGCCGGGCGTGGGCGTGGCGGTGAGGTCGGTGGGCGTTTTTTGCGGCGCGTTGGCCGGGGCGGCCGGTGCCGAAGCTGCTGCAGCGCCGCTGCACAGGACGGCGGCGGCGAGCAGGGACAGGAAGGGGCTGCGTGCGTTCATCGGATGTTTTCGCTCCGGATCAGTAGTTGGGATTGAAGCTCAGCAGGTGGTGCCAGGCACCCACCGCCACCAGGATGGCGAAGGCGAGCACCCACAGGAGCGCCAGGCCCCTGGACGCCCTGCCCGTGCCTGCGCCTGTACCTGCAGCTGTACCTTCGGCGGCGGCCGCGAACACGGAACGCGCATGCCACAGCGCCGCCAGCAGGCCGCCGACGAAGGCGAGGATGGTCACGCCCTGCGTCAGCATCAGGAGTCCGCCCGGATCGCCGCCGTCGGTCGCCGCCACCGTCGCCGCCCACAGCACCAGGCTAGCCGGCACCAGGCAGCTGGCCACGCGCACCAGTGTCTTCGGACGGCCGGGCTTTGCCAGGCCATGGCGCCGCCGCACGAGCGCTGCCACCGGCCACACCAGCGCCGTCAGCACGGCCACGCCGAGCGCGCCGAGCAGCAACGCCAGTACCGGGGTCGAGGCCATGAAGGGCACCGGCTCGAACACGAAGGCGAACACGTAAGGCTCCAGGCCCCAGCGCTTGACCTTGCCGTCTTCGACGATGGCCTGCAGGCGGCGCTTGCCGTGCTCTTCCTGCCACAGGAAGGGTTTGACTTCGCGGAACACGTTGCGGCTGCCGCCGATCTCGATCGCCACCCGCCCGCCTTCCGCGGCCTGCACCCGCACCGGGCTGAGTAGCTGCAGCACCGACATGAAGGTCGAATCCTCGCGCCGCGTGTTGCGGTACGCGCCGGCCAGCATGCGCGCATGCGCTGCGGCGGTGGCCAGGTCGACGCCGGGGCCGGCGCCTGGGCGCGTATCGGGCAGGTAGCGGTCGGCGAAGCCCTGATACAGGCGTTCGCGCAGCCATTTCCCTTGGTCGTGGCGGCCCGGCGAATTCACCGACACGTACAGGCCGATGCCGTCGTCCGGCAGCAGGTACAGCTCGGAGTGGAACATATTGGTGTCGCCGCCGTGGCCGACGGCGCGGTGGCCGTTCATGTCCTGCTGGTAGAAGCCGAGGCCGATGCCGTTCAGGTCGGGCATGCCGCGCGTGATCGCGGTGTGCATCATCTTGACGGTGTCGGGTTTCAGGATCTGCTGGCCGTCCAGGCTGCCCTGCCCCAGGTAGGCCAGCATGAAGCGCCCCATGTCGGCGCCCGGGGACGCCAGGCTGCCGGCCGGCGCCAGGCTGACGATCTCGTAGCCCCGAGCCGGCTCGTCGACGCTGGGATAGCCCTGCGCCATCTGGCCGCGCAGCGCCGCCGGCAGCGGCTGGCGGAAGCTGGAGTGACGCATGCCCAGCGGGGCGAAGATGTGGCGCTCGACGTAATCGTCGAACGCTTCGCCACTGACGCGCTGGACGATGTAGCCGGCCAGCGCGGTGGCCCAGTTCGAATAGCCCTGGGTGGTACCGGGCGCATATAAATAAGGCGGGATGTAGCCTTGCAGGACCTTGCCGTTATCGGGCGTGTGCTCGCCGTAGACGATCAGCCCGCGCCCCGCCTCTTCCAGGCCGGTGGTGTGGGTCAGCACGTGGCGCAGCGTCAGTGGCTTGCCCTGGTAGCCCGGCACCTTGAAATCGAGATAGCGGTTCAGGTCCGCATCGAGATCGACCTTGCCCTGCTCGACCTGCTGCATCACCGCAGTCCAGGTGAACAGCTTGGAGATCGAGCCCGGGCGGAACAGCGTCGACGCCGGGTCGACCGGCAGCGACTTGTCCCAGTCCGCATAGCCGTAGCCCTTCTGCACCAGCGGCTTGCCATCCTTGACGAGCACCACCACCGCGCCGGGCACGCCGGCGACGCGCAGGGCGGTCGGCATCAGGCCGTCGAGCCAGGTTTCGGCATCGGCGGCGGTGAGGGGTACGGCGGCCTGACGCGCGCCCGGCAGTGCGGGCTGCGCGGGAGCCGGGACCGCGGCGGGGGCTGCGGCCGAGGATGGCGCGGGCGTTGGGTCCTGCGCCAGCGCCGGCAGGAAGAAGCCGGTACACAGCGAGGCACACAGCGCGGCGGCGGCTGTGCGCAGGCAGTGCAGCGCGGTAACGCGCAGCGATGCCACATACAACGACGCCCGGCGTAGCGACGCCCGGCGCATCAAAATACCCTCGTCACGTTCAGGCCGACGGTGCGCGGCTGCACCGGCGTCGCGCGCAACGGGCCGCCGAAGGTCGTCAGCGCCGTGTCGGCGCTGCTCAGCGCACGCTTGTCGGCCAGGTTACGTACGAAGGCACCGAGCTCCCAGCCGTCGACGGTCACGCCGGCCTGCAAATCGCCGATGACGTAGCCGGCCATGCGGAAGTTCGGTACCGAAGTCTGCGGCGAATCGAAGCCGGCATTGCGCTGGCCGACCTGGCGGATGCCGAGGCCGGCATACGCGGCCCTGCCTGCCACCTCGAAGGCATAGCGGCCGCTCACGCTGCTGGACAGCCTGGCGCTGTTCGGCAGGCGTGCGCCGGACGCGCCCAGCGCCGGCGCGTCCTCGGTCAGCTTGGCGTCGGTCCAGGCGAGGTTGGCGTCGACGCTGAAGTGCTCGTCGACCTTGTAGCGCAGCGCCAGCTCCAGGCCCTTCGATTCGGCCTTGCCGGCATTGCCGGTAAGCGTGGTGGCGCCGATCGCGATCGGCTGCTGCAGCTTGTCCCAGCGGATGTCGAACAGCGCGGCTTCGACCGACAGGCGCTTGTCCAGCAGATCGGCCTTGTAGCCGACCTCGTAGCTCCACAGCTTGTCCGGATCGAAGGTGGCCGGCGCGCCCGGCACCACCTGGCCGTTCTGGTCGAGTGCCGGCGGGTTGGGCCCGCCCGGGCGGTAGCCGCTGGCGGCGCGGAAGTACACGCTGCTGACCTTGTCGAGCGAATAGCGCGCGGTCGCCAGGTAAGTGGTCGAGCTGTCCTTGCCGCCCGATTCGAAATCCTTGACGCCATTGGTGATGGTGCCGTAGACCTGGCGGTTGCGGGCGGCGCGGGCGCCGACCGTGAACGACCATTGCGTCGACGGGTTCCAGGTCAGGTCGCCATACACCGCGTTCTCGATGAAGCGCGAGGGCTGGCCCGAGGTGACGAAATCCATTTCCGGTCCGCCGGCCAGCTGGGCGTACAGGCGCTGGTCGCGCAGGCCGGTCTCTTTATTATGGTAGTAGCCGGCCAGCCATTCGATCGGGCCGCGGGTCGAGGTCAGGCGCACTTCGGCGGTGCGCTTGTCGAGGCGGGTGTTATTGTCGAGCGACGCGAAATCCAGGCCGTCGCTGCCGACGATGTCGGTGGCGTCCAGGATGGTGTTGGCGCGGAAGCGCTGGGCCGAGCCGATCACGTTCAGGCGTGCCCACCCCAGGTTGTACTCGACGTCGGCCGATACCAGACCGGTCTTGATGGTGTACGGTTCGTTGCGGTACAGCTGGTGCGCCAGGTCGCCGTACAGCGGACGCCCGGTGGCAACGTCGTACTGCAGGATGCCGGTGCCGTTGCGTTCGATGTTCTGCTGGGTCGCGGTCAGGCGCACGCGCAGATCCTTGTTCGGATCGAACAGCAGCGAGATGCGGCCGCCGCGCGTGTTGCCGTCGTTGACGTTGTCGCCCACCACGCGGCCGACCGAACGAATGTAGCCGCCATCGTGCTCGTTGAAGGCGGCCACCCGGATCGCCGCCACGCCTTCACTCAGCGGCACGTTGACGACGGCGTTCTCGACGTGGCCAAGCGCCCCGCTCTTGCTTTGGCGGACCGCCAGGCCGGCCTTGCCCGAAAAGCCGCTCGCATCCGGATCGTTGGTGACGTACTTGAGCAGGCCGCCCATGGCGCCGGCGCCGTACAGCGTGCCCTGCGGGCCGCGCAGCAGTTCCACATGGTGCAGGTCCAGCAGCGACAGATCGAGCGCCGCCACCGCCTCGCCGACGAAGCTGGTGCTGGAACCGTAGGCCACGTCGTCGACGTAGATGCCGACCGTGGGTGCGCTCAGGCTGCCGACGCCGACGCCGCGGATCTCGACCTGCCCGCGTCCGGGGCCGCCGTCGCTGGAGACGTGAACGCCGGGCAGCGCGCCGACGTAATCGGTGAGGCTGGCGGCGCCCGAACGCTCCAGGGTCTCGGCACTTAAGGTTTCGACCCGCAGCGGCACATCGCGCACCGGCTCGCGCCGGCGGGTGGCGCTGACGGTGACCAGCTCCGTCTTCATGCCGGCGGTTGCCGGCGCCGCCTGTTCATCGGCTGCGGATGCAGGAGCTGCCTGCTGGGCCGCGGCCTGAACGCAGGCGAGTGCGAGAAGAGACGCGGCCAGGGCGACCGCCCTGCGCCGCGGCGCACCGACCGTGGCCGACTGCCCGGGCGCGTGGCCTGTTGTTGTGGTGTGGGACAGCTGCAAAACGCGTCGGTACATGATGATGCACTCCTGGTGTGGGAACCGCGGTCAAGACGTTTTCCAATTAGTATATTCTTTTCACGATATGAATCAATCAGAAAATTTGCTTATTTGTTTTCTGACTTGGAAAATTACAGGCCGCGTCCTACCCGGGTGCGCCGGTGCATCCATATGGCGCGCCGGCGCATCGCCAAGGTGCGGCTTTCAGCGTGGGGAAGGCAGCACGACGGGAATCGTCACGTGCGAGGGATAAGAGGCCGAACGCCAGATGCGGTGCGTAGCCGCGCGGAAGTCGCTGTCGCGGGCTTCAAAGATGTTGGGCACGAAGGTTTGCGGATTGCGGTCGATCAGCGGGAACCAACTGCTCTGCACCTGCACCATCAGGCGGTGGCCCTTGCGGAAGGTATAGTTTTGCGTGTGCAGGCCGACGCGGTAGCCGGCTACGGCGCCCGGCACCATCGCCGCCGGGCGCTCGAAACCCTGGCGGTAGCGTCCGCGGAACACCTCGTTGGCCACCATCAGCTGGAAGCCCGACATCGGCCAGTTGCCGGTCACCTGCTCCGGATAGACGTCGATCAGCTTGACGATCCAGTCGGCGTCGCTGCCGGTGGTGGAGGCGAACAGCTGCGCCGTGATGTCGCCGGCGATGGTCAGGTCGGCGTCGAGCGGCGCGCTCTCCCAGCTCAGCACATCCGGGCGGCCGTCGACGAAGCGCTGGTCCTCGACCAGCCAGGTCGACCAGGCCGAGCCGCCGGGGAAGTAGGTGGCCTGGATCGGGCGGTGGCGGTAGGGCACCGGGTGGGCCGGATCGGACAGGTAGCTGTCGGAGTCGGCTGCACCCTCGCCGCGCGGCGCCGTGAACGAGAGCGAGCGCGCCGGCCCGAAGTACAGCTTGCGCCCCTCGGTGCCGGTGCGCGGCGGCCAGGCATCCCAGCGCCGCCAGCGGTTGCTGCCGGCCTCGAAGGTCAGCGCCTCGGGCAGGTCGAGGGTGCCGCGGTCCTTCAGGTAATGGGCGAACCAGGGCACCTCGATCTGTTCCCGGTAATACTTGGCGGTGGCGCTGTCGAACTGGATCGCGCCCAGCGCATCGCCCTGCCCGACGCGGGCGCCGCCATGCTTCCACGGCCCCACCACCAGGTGGTTCAAGCCCTTGCGGTCGCCCTTTTCGAGCGCCTGATAGATCGCGATCGGGCCATAGAAATCTTCCTGGTCCCACCAGCCGGCCACGTTGAGCGTCGGCACCCGGGTCTCCCGGTTCTGCGTCGGGAAGGCCTGGCGCTTCCAGAAGGCGTCGTAGTCGGGGTGGCCGGCGAAGTCGTTCCAGGTCGCGATTTTGCCTTTGAAGATTTGCTGGTTCACCTTGGCCAGCGATCCGAGCCCGAGATACCAGGTGTAGGTGTCGTAGCGGTCGAAGGGGAACTGGGCGCTGCCCTTCCCGCTCTCCATCATGTAGGCGTATTCGAAACCGTAGCTCAGGCGGAAGGCGCCGTTGTGGTGGAAGTCGTCGCCAATCCACATGTCCGCCGGCGAAGCCATCGGCGCCACCGCCTTCAGCGCCGGGTGCGGGTCGAGGCTGGCCATCACGGTGGTCCAGCCGAGGTAGGAATTGCCCAGCATGCCGACCCGGCCGTTGTTGGCGGCGACGTTCTTCAGCAGCCAGTCGATGCTGTCGTAGGCGTCGCTCGCTTCGTCTATCCCTTTCGCATCGGCGGCCTGGCGCGGCGGGCGCATCATGACGAACTGGCCTTCGGAGCCGAATTTGCCGCGGATGTCCTGGAAGGCGAAGATGTAGCCGTCGTCCGCCAGTTCCTTGTAGCGGCTCTGCAGCGCCTCGGCCGAATCGTCGATGCCGTAAGGCGTGCGCAAAAACAGGAAGGGCAGCGCTGTATTGCGATTGGCCGGCACGAAGATCCGGGTATGCAGTTTGACGCCGTCGCGCATCGGGATCATTGCATCGGTAATTGTCCATGGCGTCTGCGCAGACCCAATGGGTGCCACGCTCAGTAAACCGAGGACAAGCAGGAGCGACCTGCACGATGGCGTTCTGTCGGGGTAGCGCATGAAGCCTCCTGGTGGCCGTTGGACTGCATTATTTTCTGTTTTTGAAATAAATTCTTCTTTTGAAATATAGGCGATTTCCTTCAAGTCCGTAAAGCGGTTTTGGAGCGCGGACGGCGGCGGCACCGTGAATCGTGCCATCGATGGCGGCGACGGGCCATGTAATGCTGCGCACGTGAGAATTTCTTAAGTAACATATCCCATGCGCATTTATTCGGAGTTTTCTTAATACATATTTAGGAATTTTCCTAAAGAGGTAAGAAATATTACAGCGTAATATAGGAATTATCCGCATGAGCAAAACGACAAGATGCGGGGTCACTTATTAAATACAAGAAGCGCGGAAACTGCAAAGCTGCCCTGGGCCGGCGCATCGATCGTCTTGTCCAAGACCACCGCGGGCGCAGGACCGACGGTTCATTTCACTGGAGACGAACATCGTGACCCAACATTCTCTTCGGCTCGCCAGGTTACTTTCCGCAAAGGATGAGGTGCTTACGACATGGCTGGCGCAGGTTCGACAGCAAATTCCCTACGCTTGCAGCATATCGCTTCCGGCACTGGTCAATACCTTGCCGGCCTTTTACGAGCATCTGGTCCTGACCATGGCAGGCGCAGACGAAGCATTCGATCACGCCGGCATCGCAGCCGAGCATGGTGGCCAGCGCGCCAGGGTGACGCGTTTCAACGCCGGTTCGATCGTTCATGAATTCCAGCTATTGCGTTCCGCGATTGTCGAAACCTGGAACCGTGCCGGCCTTACCCTGGAGCTTGACGAGGTAGGCCGCCTGAACAATGCGATCGACATCGCCTTGCGCGAATCCCTGACCGGCTTCTCGCAGGCACAGGTACAGATCCGCGAACAATTTTTTTCTGCATTAACGCATGACCTGCGTACGCCACTGGCCGCGGCATCTGCCGCCGTCAGCCTGATCTACAGGGCCAGTGATCCGGTCCGGGTCCAGCACATGGCGCAGATTGCCATGCGCCAGCATGCAACGCTCGCCGCCATGATTTGCGACCTGCTCGACATGATGGTGTTCAACGCGGGCCCGGCCATGCTCGATGTGACCCATACGGCGCTGCTCGAACTGGTAGAGGAGGCCGTCGCCAGCGTCGCCCTCTCGTCGGGCCGCGACCTGCGCCTGAGAGGCGAGCAGCTATGCGGACAGTGGCATGCGGTGGCCATTCGCCGGGCCATCGAGAATCTGCTCAACAACGCGGTAAAGTACAGCGACAAGGGCAGCCCTATAGAGATTGCCGTGTATGCACAATCCGGCTATGCCATCGTCGCCGTGACGAACGCCGGGCCGCCCATTCCCGAGGACCAGACCGAAGCCATCTTCCAGTTGTTCCGCCGTGCGCGTGGCGACGGTGAGCGCGGCATTGCAGGCTGGGGCATTGGCCTGCCTTACGTGCGCACCGTCGCCGAACAACATGGCGGCAGCATTACTGTCGACAGCAACGAAACCAATACCACCTTCCTTCTGGCGCTGCCTTTGGACCGTATGTGAGCGCTGCGCGCCAGGACAAAGCAACCAGGGCTGGTACCGCGGGCAATACCACTTAAATACCTGTTGACATGGAAACGTTACCAATTTATATTTGGAGCGCAGGGATCGTTGACAGCTGATTAATATAAATAGCGAGCCAATCCATGATCGAATATCGCCGCGCGGCCCAGGAGATAGAGCCTTCATGACAGTGCTCGCCCAACTCGCCGACTTCCGGCCGGACGCCAACAGCGGCACGCCGCTCTACATCCAGGTGGCGAACAAGCTGTCGAGCGGTATCGTCAGCGGCGACTGGCGCGCCAACGAGGCCCTGCCCTCCGAACGCACGCTGTCCGAGATGCTCGACATCTCGCGCGTCACCGCGCGCAAGGCCATCGACATGCTGTGCGAACGCGGCATGCTGACGCGCCGGCGCGGCTCCGGCACCTACATCACACCCAAGCTGGAACAGCCGCTGTCGCGCCTGACCAGCTTTTCCGAAGAACTGAAACAGCGCGGCTTTACCGCCGGTTCGCGCTGGCTGCAGCGCGAAGTCGGCATGGCGACCCCGCTCGAACTGCTGTCGCTGGGGGTGTCGCCCGGCATGCCGGTGGCGCGCCTGAAGCGCTTGCGCACCGCCGACAACGTCGTCATGGCGATCGAGACCAGCACCATTCCCACCGTGTACATGCCGGATCCGCACGGGGTCACCGATTCCTTGTATGGCTACCTCGAACAGCGCGGCGCGATCCCGTCGCGCGCGCTGCAGCACATCCGCGCCGTCAACGCCAGTGCCGAACAGGCGCGCCTGGCCGGCATCGAACCCGGTGCCGCCATGCTGCACATTACCCGTGTCAGTTATCTGGAAAGCGGCGCCGCGGTCGAGCTGACGCACTCCTACTGCCGCAGCGATTACTACGAATACGTGGCCGAGGTGCGCCGATGATCCCCATGCAGCCCGCAGCAGGCACCACGCGTTCTCCGCTTGCGTGGGTCCCGAGCCTGTACTTCGCCCAGGGCCTGCCCTTCTACGCCGTCGCCATCGTGGCCGGCCAGATGTTCAAGAGCATGGGCGTGTCCAACGACGACATCTCCCACTGGACCGCCATCATCATGTCGGCCTGGATCTTCAAGCCCCTGTGGAGCCCCTTCCTCGAACTGGCGCCCAGCAAGAAGCTGGTGGTGGTCGGCTTCCAGCTGATCGGCGGCGCCTGCCTCGGCCTGGTAGCGCTGGCGCTGCACCTGCCCTTCTGGTTCGCCGCCTGCGTGGCCATGCTGACCCTGGTCGCGATTTGCTCGGCCACCCACGACGTCGCCTGCGACGGCCTGTACATCGCCAGCCTGGACGCCAGCGGCCAGGCACGCTATGCCGGCTGGACCGGCACCTTCTTCAATGCCGGCCGCTTCATCTCGGCCGGCGGCCTGCTGCTGCTGGCCGGCTACCTGGAAAAGACCACGGGCACTGTCCCGGCCTGGACGGTCGTGTTCTGCATCGTCGCCGCGATGATGGTCGCCTTGGGGCTGTACAACAGCTGGGCGCTGCCGCCGGCCAGGAACACACTGGCGGTCGGCACCGACGCCGCCGCGATCGCCGGCACGCTGTGGGACGTCATCGTCGACTATTTCAGGAAGCCCGGCATCTGGGTGTCGATCCTGTTTATTATTTTGTTCCGCGCCGGCGAAGCCCAGGTGCAGACCATCGGCCCGCTGTTCCTGCGCGAGGCGCGTAACCTCGGCGGCCTGGGCCTGTCGACCGCCGAAGTGGGCGCGGTGTACGGCACCGTGGGCACGGTCGCCTTCATCGTCGGCAGCATCGCGGGCGGCTACTTTACGGCGCGCCTCGGCCTGAAGCGCGCGATGCTGGCGCTGATCCTGGCGGTGAATCTGCCGAACGCGGTGTTCTATTACCTGTCGCTGGCGCAGCCGACCAGCCTGCCGGTGATCGGCGTGGCGCTGTCGGCCGAGATGTTCGGCTACGGCTTCGGCTTCGTCGGCCTGATTTTGTACATGATGCAGGTGGTCGCGCCGGGCAAGTTCCAGACCGCCCACTATGCCTTCTCGACCGGGTTCATGCAGCTCGGCTTCTCGCTCTTCAAATACGTCAGCGGCGACATCCAGCTGGCGCTGGGTTACCAGCATTTCTTCCTGTGGGTGCTGGTGGCAGCGGTGCCGGTGGCGGTGCTGTCGCAGCTGATTCCGATGCAGGCGCCGCGGGCCGTTGACGCCGTCCCTGCGCAGGCAGGGGCTGAAGCTTTATGAGACACCAATAAATCGTCGTTCCCGCGCAGGCGGGAACCCAAGCTCTGCATGCGCCACGGTAATGCGCGCAACTTGGATTCCCGCCTTCGCGGGAACGACGTTTTAAAGTTACTGGTGCTAACGATCTTGCGAGAGAATCGCTTCGAATGCTCCTGCTTGGGAATCAACACCACTGCACGCATCGCTGGCCGCCGTCATCGGCTTGTCACCAGGCTTGCCACAAGGCTTGTCCCGCCCCAGCGACCAGTAATGCACCCCGGCCAGCTTCAGCATCCGTGCGCCTTCCACCATGACGCGCGCATCGTCGAGAGAAAACACGTTCGACACCACGTCGTTCATGCCGATCATCGCCGTCAGCGCGATGCGCTCGTAGGCAATGCCGTATTTGGCGTGCACGTTGCGCGCCGCCTGCAGCGCCGACTGCCCCATGTCGCACACGCCTTCCTTTACCACGCATACCTTGGGCGCAGCCGGGCCGTAATCCATCACCATCAGGTTGAACACCGCATCCTGCACGCCATGGCGTCTGACCGCGGCAAGGATGCTTTCGCCCAGCGGATTCAGGCTGGCCTGGCTGCCGTCGGCGGCCGCGTGGGTGGCGAGCGTGAAGCTGTAGCGCAGCTGCGGGCGGCGCCGCTGCGCGTCTCGGATGGCGGCCATCAGCGCGTCGACCTGTTCGGCACTCTGCTTATCCTCGATGTCGAAATCGATGCCGACCAGCTGCTTCGAATCGTAGCGCTGGATGAAGCGCTCCATGCCGGCGGCGGTGGCGCAGGTGAACTTATGCTCGGCGCCGCCGGTCGAGATGATGTAGGGGCGGCCGGCCTTGACGAAGTCCGCCACGTTGCGCACGGCGACCTGCTGGCCGCTTTGCGCGTGCCAGACCTCCTCGCCGCATTCGCCGGTGGCGAAGGCCCAGCTCAGGGTGCCGTGCGGGATGCGCTGCGCTGTGCCATCGGTCAGTGCCAGCAACTGGTAGGGACCGGCGACGAAGGCAGGGGCGGCACGGGCCGGCAGCGCTTGGTCAGGCAGCACATGGTCAGGCAGCACTGCAGCCAGCAGAGCAACGGGCATCAGCGCAGCGGGCAATAACACGGCAAGCGGCTTGTTCATTGGGGCCTCACCTTGGCGAGCACACCCTGGCGGTGCGCGGGAATATGGGCGGCCGGATCGACGCCGGCATCGAAGACGTAATGCCCGAACAGCGCGGCCCAGGCCCGGCGCTGCGCGGGCGGCATGGCACGCAGCGCATCCATGGCGATCGTCATTGCCTGCATCGGCGTGTGCGCCGGAACTGCTTCCTGCGCCGACGCCTTCCACCAATAGTTGACAAGGATGCTCAAGGGCGCGCTCGACTGCACGTGGTGCCACCACAGCGGCGGGATGTAGATGGCATCGCCCGGCCCCAGGTCGGCCACCAGCGCCGCTTCCATCGCCTCGGCAAAGCGCGGAAAGCGGGTAAAGTCGGGCGCGCTGAAGTCGACCATGCTGATCGGCGTCGGCGTGGGCGCGTAGTCGAGCGGGCCGATGTACAGATTGCCCGCCTGCTCGGGCGGGAACAGCGTGAAGCGGCGCCGGCCGGCGACGACGCAGGCGATATTGTCCGATTCGTCGAAGTGGGCCGGCGTGACGATGGCGTTGCCGATCCAGATGCGCGGGCATGCATCCGCGGCATCCAGAAGGCCGGCAGCCAGCCGGTTTTCCTGCCCGAAACGCGGCAGGCAGGCGTCGACCAGCGCGCTTTGCACCGCCACCGAAGGCGGCGAGGCAAACTGCGAATAACGCGCCAGTTGCTCGATCACCTGCGACACCGGCAGCCGGCGCCGCGCGAAGTTGAAGCCGTCCATCCCGGGGCCGTAGAACAGACGGCCCTTCTCGGCGGGCGCCAGCAACAGCGCATCGACCGGCTGGCCGCTGTCGCAGGCCACCAGGTAGCGGCAGATCGCCTCGGGCGACGCCAGCGCACGCGCGACGGCCGGCCAATCGGCGACCAGGCCGCGTAGCACCGCCGGCCTGGCGCCCGGGACGATCTCGCCGTGCAGCAGCGCGGCGTCGACGTGAGCGTATTCGCGCATCGGCATGGTGATTAATACTTGATACGCACACCCAGATAGTACTGCGCCCCGTTCACGTAAAAGCTGCGCGGCTGGTCCTTGTTGTACACGTAGTTCTTCAGGACCGGGTTGTTGAGATTCTGGCCGCTGGCGGTCAGGGTGATGTTCTTGGTGATGTTCCAGTTCAGCGACGCCGACAGCTGGCCGACGGCGTCCTGGTACATCGGCGTGCCGCGGTCCTGCGCCGCCAGGTAGGACGAACGCCAGGCGTAGCCGATGCGCGCATTGAACCTGTCGTTCTCATAGAAAGCGCCGACGTTGGCGGTGACCTTGGAGGCGCCCAGCATGTCGCACGGATCCGAACTGGTGACGTTCTGGGTCGCCGGACAGGTGCCGAAGTCCTGCTTCGAATCGGCCAGGGTCAGGTTGGCATCGGTACCGAAGCCCGCGCCCAGCGGCAGCTGCAGGTTGAACTCGGCGCCCTTGACGCTGGCGTCGACGTTGATCGGCGCCGTGATCGCGTAGGTGGCGAACACGCCCTGGCCGGTCTGCTGCGAGGCCCGGCTGTCGATGAAGGTGCCGGTGGTGGTGCCGTAGCCGACGTAGTTGCGCAGGTCCATGTAGAACAGGCCGACCGATGCCAGCGCGCGCGGCGCGAAGTACCACTGCACGGTGGCGTCGATGTTGTTCGAGATGACCGGTTTCAGCCTGGCGTTGCCGCCGTTGCCGGTGTGGTTCTCGTCGGTCAGCGTGACCGTGCCACCCAGCGCGCCGAAGTCCGGCCGCGTCATGGTGCGCGACACGCCCAGGCGCGCCACCACATCCTTGTTGACGTCGAACTTGACGTTGGCGCTCGGCAGCGCGTAGGTGCTGTTGTTCTCGACCGAGGTCTGCTGCACGAAGCCGCCCCACGGGAAGGCCGGCAGGTTGCCGCCCGGGAGCTGGTTCGGCAGGATCTGGTAGCCGTTCGAGGTGCCCTCGGTGCGCACGACGCGCACGCCCGCATTGCCGCTCCAGCTGTCGCCCTCGAAGTCGCCCGAGACGTACAGCGCCTTGGTCTTTTCCTTCAGGTTGAACATGTCCGGATAATAGGTGCGGCTGACGTCGCGGTTCGAGTGCAGGTTGGCCCACTCGGTCAGGATGTTGGGGTCGAGCTGCCAGACGTTGCGCGGGAAGTCGCCACCCAGGTCGCTGGCGTAGTCGCCCGGATAGGTGGTGCCGTTCCAGGCCGGGTTGGTGTCGGCCGTGCCCGGGCTGGTATTCGCCCAGTTCGGACCCTGCGACACTTCCAGGTTGCTGCGGCCATGGTCGGTGGCGCGGAAGCCGAACTTGATCTCGCGCAGCGGGCCGGCGTCGAGGCGGAAGGCACCGTCGATCTGTGCGTACTTCTCTTCGTCCGAGGTGGTTGCCGGCGAGGCGCCGAACACCCAGTCCAGCACCGTGCCGGTGAAGTTGGCCGTGTTAATGCTCGGGAATTTGACCGTGGCCGGATTGCCGAGGCCATTCAGCTGGTAGCTCACGCCGGAGTTGTTGATGTCGCCCTCGTACACGCCCTGCGCCGGCGTGGCACCGGTACCACGGGTCTTGCCGGCTTTCGCGGTCAGCTCGAGTTCATTGGTCACGCGCCAGCGGCCGGAGAGGTCGAAGAACTGCGTCTTGGCATACGCGCCTTCGCGGTTGATGTTGTCGACGATACCGTAGCGCAGCGGCGCGGCGGCGGTGCCGCGGTTGGCCCACGACGCCGAGGTCAGGGTGCCGTTGCGTACCGTGTACGCATCCGGCGCGACGTCGCCGCCGATCACGCCCGAACCCAGCATGTCGGTCATGTAGTTGCGGTTGTAGTTCGACGCTTCCAGGCGCGAGGTGAAGTAAGTCGCATCGAGCGAGAAGTCGCGGCTCGGCTTCCACTGCGCGTCGATCAGGCCGCCCTTGCGGTGGCGCTCCTGCTCGAACAGCGAGGAACCGATCAGGCGCGGATACCAGACGTTGGCCAGGTCCGGATGGGCGGTGGCGATCTTGCTGGCCGGGGCGATCTGCGACCATTGCAGCAACTCCTGGCCGTCGCGGCGCAGGCTGCGTTTTTCCGAAAAGCCCTGCAGCAGCACGCCGAAGGTATTCGACGCGTTCTTCCAGTTGACCAGGGCGCTGAATTGCGGGTCGGTCTTCTTGGCCAGGTCCGAGTGCACGGCCTGCGCCGAGGCCTCGAACGAGAACGGCTGGCGGAAGTCGAGCGGCTTGCGCG
>Ga0265780_10005301_pt1 | contig 16372 bp, 17 predicted proteins | sample P1T30metagenome_FD_192432 | JGI IMG/M metagenome (GOLD analysis project Ga0265780, IMG submission 192432) | Plant litter microbial communities from East Loma Ridge, Irvine, California - P1 T30 | ecosystem: Environmental > Terrestrial > Plant litter > Unclassified | place: USA: California... | reverse complement strand
CGTGCGCCGCAACCGTCTCGCGGCGTTTAGAATAAATGGCGAATGGTGTGTCGAGAGCGATCCGCGGATACAAGCAGGTAGTCGGTAGGGACGTCCTATCCTGGCACCACAACGTTGATGTCTGTTGGTGATGATAACCTGGGGTCTAGTAGCATTTCGCAAAGAGCCTGTAGGTGCTAGTAGTGTCGCTAGCGAATGTGTGGCGGCTAAGGATGCTGGAGATGAGTAGAAGCAATACTTGTGGTCGAAGGAGGTGCTAAGGCGAGTCGATCTCGCCTCCCGTAGATGGATAACCTCTGCACTAGTACTCGAGTTAGGTGTGTAACTTAGCGGTACTAATGAATGCAATATTGGCGCTTGACCTCTCTTCTAGTACAAGTCTTCTCAAGCGTAAACGGTCTTGAAGTGCCGACACTTATATAGCCGTTCAGTCAAGCGTATAAAGTAAAGAACGATTGTACGAACTGGATATTGGAATGGAGCGGAGAAAAATCGTAGAGAAATGTCCATTTACAGTCAGGGGTAACCCAATGTATGTCCCAACGTATCAGGGTATATCCTGTTGAGTGATAGCGATGTAGGTTGATAGAGTCGATATAGTTAATGTAATAATTCATGAGACAAGGGGTAATCGGCAAGTACCGGCGTAACGAGAATTTCCCAACAAATATGCGTCGATGTTGGCCGGGGATTGCTGAAGACGGTATGGGCCAGTAGTTCCGGTGTATCCAAGTATCATCGACATAACCTGGTCGATGATGGTTGACGATTGTGTAGGTAGTAGATAGTTGAGGATGTAGATGGATAGTGATCGTTCAATCAGGTGGGGATTGGATATTTACTTTGTCGGAAGCGGATGTAAAAGGCTCCAAAGGTGTCAGTCCGCGGATGGAGGCTTGTTCTGTAACACGATGTATTGTATGTCATTTCTTTTACACGCTGTGGTGCCAAGCAAGGACGTCCCCTACCGACTACCCGCTTGTATCCGCGGATCACTTTTTTGACTTACCATGTTATCACCAACACGACTTCATCGCGAGACAGTCGAAGATTAGTAACACGCTATTACTATACAAGGCCGCCGACAAAGACGACTACGGTCGGGAGCTATGGGATCGAATGATTGTGTTTCATCTTTTGCTTTGCAAGACGGGTAGAAGAGGAGAAACGGAAGACGACCTTCGCAAGACGAAGAGAGAACGGAGTGAAGACGGAGAAGAAGGGAGGAGTTCACCGGCTAGAAGAGCGGACCGTGATCCGACATCTGCCACATTGAACGACTTGCCACCGTTAGTAGAATAGTATATAGACCCCACTCCATCTTCCCATAGCTCGTCTGATTGAGTGCTTGTAGTAGTGGAATCAATCAATCACTTAGGGTCAGATTCACCAGTTGTTACGTGCGCTTAGTGTCAGCACTTCTTCCATCTATCATCTTAACGAAAGTCTTAGGTAAGACTTCGTTCTTTTGTCTGTTGTTCGGACGTCTTAGGAAAGACTCCATCTATACGCCACGGATCAATTCAAGGGATATCCATCTCATCGAGGATACTACACAGGATCAGGGACAACCGGGAACAGCATATAGCCACCACCCGCATCTACGTTACCACTCCAACAGCATAGCAGTCACCCATCTTACTACTACCCACGCCACGTCTTGTAGAGAGATCGTTGTTTTGTTATTGCGCTTTCATTGTCAGCGCTTTCCATCTTTCACTTACGGCAGACATCACCGCTGCTACCACAACGCACAGATGCAGGAGAATCTTCTCGTCAATAGCAATGTATCCTGAACACTTTGACCTGATATAGTCTCCCCTAGCTGCAGCAATACCATCAACCAATCTTCTCACCATTCCACGTCCAGTTCTTCCTAAGCCTGCTGTATTGGATCTGACAGCTCATCTAGGTCCTTCTTGAGGTCCGCCCAGTTCTTCTGAACAAAAGGGGGCATCCCCTTAAGGTAACGACTGACTTTATAGGAGACACGCTCTTGCAGCAGGCTAATGATTTCCTTGTCTGCAGTGACATCATAGAGTCAGCAAAAGCTTGGAACTCGTTGAGCCAATCTTCTATGTCTTCATATTGGTTTCCTCAACAGAGTTGGGTGTAATCCTAGGCTTCTTCTGGTCTATGTTGAATTGTACAGTGTTACCATTGGGCATATTGAAATGGATCACATGTTTATGATTTTGGATGTAAAAGCGGGATTTGGTGTATATGACACGTTGCAATTGTTCATTGATTGTTGAGGTACAGTCTTGCTGTTCCTCATAGGTTTAGGAGTAACAGACTTGCTGTCGATGGTGGATATAGATTGGGGAAGCAACCTCGGCTAGTTTGAGCCCTAAGGTATAAGGTATCACACAGGCGTCGCCATAATTTGTAGTGACAAGGGTGATGATCTGCTGTAAGGTAGACGACAATAAGCGCTGATGATAGAAGCGCAAAAAAGTAACGATCTCTCTTGGAGACATGGCGTGAGTGGTGGTAAGTAATAGACGGCTGCTAAGCATTGGAGTGTTAATGTAGATGCGGGCGATGGCAATCTGCTGATCCCGGTTGTTCCTGTATCAGATCCTGAAAGAGCAGCGTAAACCCGAGTGATGCAGTGATACATATAAAGATGTGATCGACCGGCCTCGGTCGCCTGTAATATCCTCAATAAGACAAGTATTCCTATGATTGTTCCTTCTATATTCAACAGGGTCTTCCCTACAACTCTAATCGGTAAGCAGTAGAAGGCTGAGGTCCAAAAACTTGCGACAAAAATGAGATTCTGAACAAGCGAGGTTTTTGACTCTATGGTGACGCCTCTCCTACAAGCCCTGATTAAATGAACTACGGGAAAGCGGATCGGTGATCTATATACTCTTCTACCAACGCCGGCAAGTCGTTCGACGTGGCAGAACTCGGATCATAGTCCGCCTCTCTAGCCGGTGAACGAATCTCTCCTCCACTCCGGTTTTACCCGGTCCTCCCTTTGCCCTGCAAAGGTCTGCTTCTCTCTTCTGTCCTCTTCTGTTCGTCTTGCGAAACAAAAAGGTGAAACCTAGTCAATCGATCCCGTAGGCTCCGTGCGTAGTTGTTGTCGTCAGCGGCCTTGTGCAGTAATGACGTATTACGAATCTACAGCTGTCTTGCAGCATAGTGGTGGTGGCGATAAGAAACGTGACGAGAGGAATCCGCCAGACCATCGGAAGCGGTGTAATGTCCGAGTTCATGCCATGTACTCGTATGCTTGTCTGATCCTCTTGATCTCCCCTCCCCTATTACCTAATTGAATTTGACCATACCCCTCCCCAGTCCTCCTCCTGGACGACTTCCACGCTTCAGAGGTTCTTCCGGCTTTGGACCTCACTCTAATAGAGGTCAAGAGACGATCACGTACTCACGAGTACTGCAAGTTGACCCATCATCGGTCAAAGTGTTAATTCTAGTTCCCCGCTCTAGCAATCGAGAGGACCCTCAATGGAGTTGCTTGTTGGAACGATATCAGTATCCAGAGGATTCAACGTGGACTGCCTTTCGGTGGAGTTGGAGAGAGTGGATGCAAGTCGGACGGTTCGCAGCATTCTATGGACGAGTATCGGCTGAATCGACCTCTGTTTGTTCATTAGGGGGTATGGGACATGGAAAATCTGCGTTTGATACGTTCACTCACCGTCGAGGTGAGTTTCAAGGCTCCACAATCCCGCCTCGAGATTGAAAGGCTGATCTTGGACCGTTTCATGAACAGCCACGATTGACGTCCCCAACAAGTAAGTCGCCACGTCGCGCTTCTGAAAGGGCGAAATGCTGACGAAACCACTACTGGCAGCCTCGAACCCTTCATGTCGCTTCGATACCCGACCGCTCCCAAGTGGGGCATGAAGCTCTTCAAGGCCCTCATCGGCCACAAGCTTTCCTTTTCTAGGTCTAGCTCGGTCGCTGCGGAAGCTTTCAAGCTCAACAGGCGGGCCACGCTGAGGAGATTGTTCAAATATATCCTCGGGTTGATCCTCTTGTTGGTTGTCAAGAGGCTTCGTAGTGAGGTCGTGTGGCTTGATTTGGCTTCGAGGAGAAGAAAGCAGTGATACCTGAATAAGGTCGTAAACAGAGCCCTCGTGTGCGAAGAAAAAGGGGTTCGTCCTCAAAATGCTGTAACAATCGTCGAATGCCCGTCTCCGCTTCTTGTTTCAAGACATTTGCCTCGACATAGTCTCCACCCGTACCTCCCGAGTGCTCAAGCATCGTCCAATTCGCCTTGACAATGATTCATGCATGTTTGCGTTCAGAAATGCTCGTCGATAAAGAGTTGACCTGTTTGACCTGTGTTTCCTTGCAATCGCTAACATCTCCGCGCGTCATACCTCATAAGTCCCGCTCGAACGACCTTGGTAATCACTGCGTCCTTTTTGCCTTCAATGTGGACAACCTTGTCGTTATTCAGCCAGATACATATCCTCTAACAGAGTCTTGCTCGTCCTTCAAGAGCCGCCATAACCATAACACCGCCTTACAAGTCTACATCGATCGGCATCAAGTTCAATTTCTAGCGACCTTAGAAGCGGAACGATGTCGGGTTTCGCAGCAACGTCTCTCGTCAGGTCGGGCTTCGGCCTCAGCTCCTGTAAGCTCTCCACGACAGCCTGAAGGTCCATGCCTAGACTAGTCGTATGCATTTCCTGTAGCCTCCTTGCGAGCCGTGCCTCGAACACCTCGGGTTCCCATTCAATACGCTAGAACATCGGTCGTCTTCCCCGCTCATCATCTCTCAAACCCGACCTATCGAGCATTCCACTCGTCCATCCTTGCCAGGGACAACCACTTTGATAACCATGCTTTGATGGAGATGGCTCTGCAGGGATTGAACAGATGACAGGTCGAGATGGTCATGTCGGCTTTGGCAGAAGTGATAGATGAAGCATCACGGGGATGAGCAGAACAATGGTGACCAAAGCCGAGCAGGAGAAGGTAGGCATGTATACGAGGAATCATTTGGAAGCAGAACTTACTGCTGAGACGATTGCATACCATACCGCAGCTGCATTATACCCAAAAAGTCGACTTTGTTCACCTCAAATCGGAACTTCAACTACACGAGAAGAACGACCTGACTCTAATGAAGCAAGAGAACGATCAGTTGAGGGCAGACTTGGAAAAGCTAAAACAGTGACTGCGAGAAGAGATCACGCGGACGATGGCTGGGGTACGGCTGGACTTGAATTCGGAAAAGGGTGAGTCCTGCTCGGTGCACACTCACGCTTGAGAAGACCTGGTAGGCTCAACTCTTTCCCTTCTTGCGTAAGACGGATACGAGATGAAGCTTCACAGCAGGAGTTGAAGATCAAGGAAGTGGATACGCGGATAGAGTCCGAGATTGCTGGATTACGAACACAGATCGAGTAAGTTGGGTTACGAAGGGGCCATAATCTTACCACCGCGGCTGATTCCCGAGTCCTGCATCGTTCCTTGCCGCATAGAAAAAGTAAATTTGCCGTCTTACAATGGCTCGTCGGAGTGACAACAGGAGTTGGAGCTTTGATGGTGAGTCGTAGATCAGAAAAACGACGAAGCGATATAGCACACCTACTCAACATCGCGCTTTTTTTTGCAGCTCGCATACTTACGTATGTTCAAGTAGTTGGACACAATGGCGGGTCTGGCGGGCGAATCGAGTTCTGTATTAGATTCCATGATACCATCGTAATAGCTTGGTCATTGAGGAACCGATGAATCTCATCTGATCGCTTGCTCGCGGAAGATCGAGATTGAGTTGTCCATCGACCTCAATAGAACGCGCTTTTTATGGGGCTCGGGTATACATATTCCCCGGTGAACCTAGTGGACTTCGCTCCTCAAGAGAAATAGCAAGTCAGTCAGCAGGATCATCGAAATGGTTCCTTCACATACATGTGATACGGTCCTTCTCCTTGTCATGTTTGTCGAGCGAACCCTTTGTTTTACCGACCCCAACACGGCAATTGTATTCAAATCCGCGGTCGACTAGCTCGAGTTTATCATCGTGAAGCATGTTGGCGCCAGCAACTTCGCTAGTAGACTCGCTGTTGGAGGTCTTGTCGCACAGGTCACAGTAGTACTATCCAGGGGGCCATGCGGATGCTCTCCGTCATGTGATGCTCCAAAGGACCATTTGGCGATAGATGCAAGGAAAGGACAATGTCGAGTCTCAAAGACGGCGTAACGACATTGTGTACGCAGTCTTGGAAGGAGCAGCCGTGCATTTAGTGCAGTGCAGAGTACTCGCAGATGAGGGCTATCGATATGGTCGGCTGATGATATATCATAATCTGAGACTATCGACGTTAATGATGATACTGTGTGTCAAGTGTGCGATGCTGTATACAACCGATGGTGACAAGATGAAAGAACCCAAAGTCCAAGCGTCGACCAGAAGACTCCTTCTCCCAAATCGTGAAAACAAGATCGTTAACGTCGTAATCCACCTCCTGGAGCGCCTCCCGCATAATCCCCTCCACCCATCACCCTGCCTCCATACCCTCTTACGCCCCCATTAGACCCCGAATACCCACCAGGCCTGGGTATACCCGCAGGTACGACTGGACAAGGCTTGGGTTGCGCCGGTGCTGATATTGGGGCAGGTGGTGGAGGTGCGTTCCGAATAGCTTTGGCTCTTCTTTCTTTCTGACCCGCTCTGATGGCTGGTATCCGTTCGATGAGCTGTGGCAAAACGGAAAGAAGCTTGAATGTCAGCGATCTCGGCCTGGTGCAGTAGGTTGATGTCTGGCGGAACTCACCTGTTCCTGTATCACCCCGTCCTTGATACTATTGATAATTTTATCACCGATATCGATGGAGTTACCATCGTGTTTGTCATCCCTAAACCACATCAATTTCCAGGATTGCAACTCTTCGTCCCAACAACATTCGACGATCCGCTCATCGTACTGATCCCCTGTAGCTTTCCAACTGGAATCGTGGGAGCCGCGTCGGTTACGAGAACTTCTACTAGAACTTTAGGCTTTTGTGAAAGTAAGACCAGAACTCACTCTCCCCACTCATTGTCCGAGACGACCATCCGATCGTGGAAAAAGTACACATCGGGTCCTCTTCCGCCTCGATACACGTATAGGAGGAACAATGGCTTGGACGTGAAATCTGGTAGCTGAGGGGTTTTCGGGAGAAGCGTCGAACCGGAGTGTGAGTTTGAAGTCGATCGAGTTCTCATTAGGGGGTTTCCATTTTAAACTGCGCGAGAAGTGATGCGGGAGGGGACAGGGATACACGAAAAATCAGTTCCTCAGAGCTCGTGGTTGTAGGAATTCCGCAGAAGGTTTACTTACATATTCCGGTCCTCTCCAATCACATAAGGTTCATCCACCGCCGTAAACATCGATTCATCCTGTCCATGCTCCAACTTTGGGATCGTATGCAACAAAACCTTGTCCAGTCCATAAGCCAGCTCCATAGGCTTCTTCACGATCCTACGAAACGTGTCGAGTATGGTTTAGCGATTAAGACGGACGGGATCTAGGGATGAGAAAGAGGTCGCCGGCTCACTCGAAAGGCATGTTGGCTTTCCATTCAGGATTGAGGGCGTAATACTTTTCCTGAGGACGGACCAACCAGTCAGTCATTTTCTATTTCCGACCTAAAGCATAAATGCATCAATGAATCAGTACTTGATGCCCGTGATATAATGATCCCAGATGAGACTCACTCCGTATCGTTTCTCGAGATTCTGGGTCATCATGTTCACCCCGTAATGAACAAGCATATCAAACAGATAATATCTCACCACGTACCGCCAGATCCCGAACAACACCGTTGAGTCAGCCTATTGTCCCCCCCTCATACACTCACAACTCTCACGCCAATTCCAAAGCACCTAGACTCACCTTCCCACTCCGCCTATCTAAATCCAAAACCAGCTCTCCATCCAGCAACGTCGTCTTGCACGACCACCCAGCCTCCGATTGACCCCCCGCAGCGACGACTTCTTGCGCTCGGGGTCCGATGAGCGGGGATTCAGGGTGGGGGAAGACGAGACCTTCTATTTGACGGTAGTCGTTTTTTCTGTCGATCTGATGGGTCGGGAGGGAGGGGGTTGAGGGATGAGAGGGGTTTGAGGGTTAGTGGGTCGGTTTGAGTAGTGGGGAGATGTGCTGAAGAGAGGGGGAAAGTGGGAGGAGAGACTTACAAGGAAGAGATCTTGTTTCCATTTCATTGCTTTCCAGAGGATGAGGAGCATGAGCCTTCCTCCATCTGTCTTTTCGTATGGCAGAAACTATAGGATTGATGCGAAAGGTTATAGGTTAGGTCATGAGTAGCTCGACATTGAGTAGATTCAGAAAGGGGGGAGGCTGGCGTACCTTTTGCGTTCTAGGTCGTTTAGACCTTGATGGGTCATACTGACTGGTTGAGCGCCCGGAAACCTAGTATGGGGTGCGAGGGGGAACCCGACCAATTTCTTGACGAGCACAACCCATGTTACTCGTCTCGGTATTCCTAGAATAACCTCCCATTAACCCCGGAATGATCTCTTTTAACGGAGTCTGAACGTGATCCCTAGTTTCAGGCGGGATGAGGTGACCGGGGATAACAGGGATAGGGTAGGTCTGGTGTGCTTTGGTTGAGGGGCCATCGTGATGTGATGCGGGAGGTGAGGGTCGAGGTGGACGGTCTGTTGGTCGGTCCGAGGCCGAGTAGGGGTTCACTGGGAAGAGGAAGACACGTTGAAGACGAGCAAGACCAGGTATACGATAGGTAACGATGCCAAAAGGACGACAGTCAAAGTCAACCAATAATGAATCGACATTTCATCACAATTCACAATGTTCAACCTCTACACCTGGAGCAATTTTCGACGAGTCACGGAAGCAAATCGATTAAGGCAGAGGTAATTGCATCCGGTACGATGACGATTTGGGTGTCGACAGCGGTGGTGATGCTGATGTTCGCAGTTAGTCTGACGTCTTTCTAACTATGATCAGAGATAAGGTTGACCATCTGACAGTAGGAGATAGGCTGTGTAGCAGATAAGTATAGCTAGACTGCGCGAGCTGACCCTGACTTGGACGAGGGGGAACAAGGATCGCTCTCTTACACCTATCCAACGATACCCGGACCTCGTTTGAAACCAACACGGCCAGAGGGGTTAAATGCTCACAGGCAGAGTAGCCTCGATTGGCTCTTGACATCGTTAGCTAGCAACGAGATTTAGAGTAACACCATTAGGACAAGCAAAGAAAGATGTTGAACGCTCGAAGGGTGTCGAATCCAGGAGGGTCCTCTTCGCCGAGCCGTGAAGATGGACAAGGACGGGCCGAGTCTGGCAACCGCAAGGAGCAGGGGAAGATTACGTCGAAGGGGACAGCGGATGGCGACCAGTCCTCGGCTGGATCTTCGACCCCTCCGAATGCGACCAATTCAGCACAAAAGTCCCAGGTTCCAAATTGATGAGCGACGCTATGTACCAGATAACTCATCGCACTCCATCTCCTCGATCTGGCCAGATCGGATTTCAGATCCCGGCAGATCGCCGCTCGACCTCTAACGGGTCCATCTAGGCGCGCTTTTTCCCCGGACAACTGCTTAGGAGCAAATTGCCTATTCCCATGCTATTGGCAGGATGCGGCATAGCCGTGATCGGAACAGGCGCGTTTCCGCCGACTTGAGTGGCAGAGACAACCGATTGCCAAACTTCATCCGAGGGAGAGCAGAAGAGAGGCTTCTGATTGACTGGGGCCGCTGCGATCCGAACCACAAACTCCACCCAACCAACCCCACTCCGACCTTCCCAACCTTCTCCTGCTCCTCAACCCTCAACCTACCCAATCCGACCCACCCCAACCCCTACCGAAAGCTCCCCCTCCCTCTCCTCATTTCTCGGCTCTAAAGCAAAATCATCCCTCTCGTTCCGGAATACGACCAAATCACCTTACCGCTCCGCCTTATGCTCAGCGACCTCGTACGTCGCTTCCCGAACCGGATTAGGACCCCATCGATTTGATCAAGAGCAATCCGAAAGGGAATGAAAAGGAAAAGAATTGGGGGAAGTGGGCGAGGGATTGGAGAGCTAGACGAGGGGAAGAAGGGAAGGCGGAGGAGATATTGGGATTGCTACCTGGCTGGGTCGTGCTCGTTCCCCGGAAGATCAAGAAGGGCGGCAATTCAGATAGATTATTAGGTGCGCCCCTACGACCGTTTGGCTGGGTTCATGGAAGCGTTCGCTCATGCCGCATCCAATACGTAGTCATCAAAACGAGCGGCCTCGACCATGTTCTTCGAACTGCTCAACCTGGGAACTTCGCGACATGGTCAAGCTGCAACAAGATACCGCTTACCGTGACATTCAAGTCCGAGCCAAGGCCAAGCTGTTTGAGACGGCTGCGCAGTCTCGAGCTGAGAGTGAGATGCCGGAGGCTATCGCCGTTTAGAAGTAGCGGATCGAGAGTGGAAGTGGACTTGAGCAAGAGCGGCGGTGGTAGTGGTATTGCGTTTTGGTTTTCTTTGTTTTGCCTCCGGTATCAGTCTTTGTATTTGACTATAGTAAAATCGATCAGCACGTTAGGTCGTTGGTTTATATTCCGAGTTCAGTTGAAAGTCTGATGATGTATTCGGGTGTACTCGTAATGACTACGAGCATTATTCGTGTGTAATCACTACGAGCATGGACTCGGGAAACAACCATCGAGGTGACAACGATACAGTCAAAGCGGGATGTTTGATAAATTACTAGTGCTCTTACTGCTAGTAGATGAACATCGGCACGTTCAGAAGACCGATCAGATCCTAAGGACTCTGGGAAAGTCAACCCGCTCGGTGATGTAGTTCCAATCGGTAGTGGATTCTTCACCTTCATGTTCAGGTACCGTCAAGTCCATCCAGTCCTGGTTAGCTTTGACGAGAGCCCAGTCTACGTCGGATTGACCGAGAGGAGCTTCGACCTGCGACCAATAGAGGACGGCTCTGGTTGTAGATCTGAAATTCGTGATCGACTTGCGGCACAGAGTGATATTTTGTTCGTGATCCCTAGGATGAAGGTTTGCCAGAACGCTTCCCGACTCCAGGTATTGATGGTGGTAGCGCAAAAATTGGCGTTGACTAAGTCAGCGACGTTTAACTTGTCCGCTAGCATCGCAATAGGAGATATCATCGGATCCGGCACGACCGGGTTACCGCTGAAAATCAGGGAGCCTTCGTTGCTGAGAGCGTGGAATAGTCCTGAGAGTTAGGTCATGCTTTCTTTGTCTGCTTGTAATTCGATTCGGGCAGCACGGAATTCGAGATCGGGAGCCCAGATTTGAGGCATTTCGAGACCGCCTTGTAGTACCGGGCTGAAATCGTAGAGGTTATATCTCGACTAGACGGTCTTAACTCGATTGGACGCGCTCGCGGCAGTATTCCCTACCTGAGATTGATCACTGCTCGTGGAACCTCCATCTCTGTACGATCCGGCCATACCACGACGAGATGACTGTGAGTGAAGGATGACATACTATATAAGCCGCTTCTGGTGAATCTTGAGGGCTTGTCAGTACGCTTTGTGCGAAACTGCTTTCGCCGTTGTCAATCCGACATACCTGATCAGCAGGGCTGTCGCCTAGTGGCTCCCGGAGCGCCTAGTCTATTTGGATGAGGTATAATTCCTTTTCAAAAGGCTCTCAGATCGAGCCGAGGTCGAATTCGCCTCGAGGACCTGCGAAATGGAGAATGTCTATCAGTATCTCGTGCATCGCCGGTTTAACCGTACGCTAACGGACGTCTCAAATCGTGCCAATGTCTGAACTCACTGATCGGTGCTGGCTTGATTTACAGTGGCTTACCTAATGAATGTTGACGATTCATTTGGGTGTCATGATCCCATTTTGTGATGGGTCACAACAAGATTCATCAGAGCACCCTGTACTTTGCCGGCTGCTCAGCCGCCGATCGGTCATCCGGAACGAACAAAAGAGACGCGGCTTTGATGAAACGCGCGCGATCACAAAGGCCAGTACTCGTATAGGTCAATTGCGAGTACAGACTTGTCCTGAGCGACCTCGAGAACGACATCGGCGTATTGACGATGCAATTCGTTCGACTTGCCCGTCTCATCAGCCGGAAGTCCCATCGATCTGAGTGTATTCTCCCATACCTCTGTGTTGACCTTGGATGGGGTTAGCAGCAACACTTCTGCAAAGTGACGCGACTTTGAGTGGTCGACGATCTGCGTCATGTTGGAGCGGAACACATCGATGGGGATCTCTCGAATGCATAATAGCATCAACATGATCCGGGAAATAACCTGTTTTGAAAGATTCTCTGCACCGCTAGATGTACTGACACTGTTTGAAGTACTGCACTTGGCCAAAACCATCATCTGTGAGCTGTGTTAAGTCTCAAGGGTATCGAGATTTCGCAAAGGCCACTCACCTATCGTTTGTCCCTAAATTTATGATGACCAACTCGATCGCTTCTGAATCTCCTCCCGACAACGCGGGGTCGCCTGAAGCATAGAAATTGTCCTTGATTTTCTTCCAGATAGCTTGACTCTCACTGATGCGTAGCGAATATCGTTTAGACGCTGATGATCCAGTCACCACTGGCGGGGTGTGCTGAAAACTCACTATCCGCCTTAGCCTCGATTCAGGACGTCATACTTCGCTGCATACCAAGAGCAAGCAAGAGGAATCCAGGATATCAGGGGTCTATGTGATAGAGAGGATACGCACCCAGACTCATGTCGGCAGCCATTGCAGCTGGCTGACCGCCCGGCCCAAATGAGAGTTCGGTGAGGGAGTCCCCTAATAAGAGAATCTCTGGATAGCTTTCGACCACCATGAAAGCGATGATTCTAGGTAGAGTATGTGGTCCATGGCGACAATCTCACAGGGCGACGGACTCAAGCTACCGCTGGCCCGACGAAACCTCCCATCTCATCCTTATGTAGGTTGGCGCTTGCAGACGCACAGGAGGAGAAATAGAAAGGAATCGCCGTGTAATCGACCACGCATCGGTACCTTCCAGTCTATGTCCGTCATAAAGCGATGACGAATGGCTGACGACACCGCCGGCCGAGGAAATTTGTAACCTCCGGCTGGACATCCATAACCTCCGCCGTGCCAAACTAACGATCGCCGACCGGTTGGCCGACTGTACTACTACGACCGTCGCGCGAGAGACAGATCTCTGAAATAGCTACGTGAAACGGTAAGAGAATTTCAATGCTCGTGGAAATACAGTCCGGGGAGCTTGCTTTCCAAAAATGTGTCAACATGAACCTCGAGCAAATCAACAGTACGATAACGAACAGCTTCACAAAGTAAATGACATGATACGGTCTTCGAGGCTGGATGTGCCAGACTCTTCGTGCGCCCAATCCAGGCTGACCATGGCGATCAATCTGGATCTCGTTCACAGCTGCAGTGGGATCTACATCTCTTGCATGTGTCAGGCAAATGCAAACCCCTCGCATACCGTCTACATTATCTAAAACAAGTCGCGAAACTCATCGAGGAGAACACCGAAGTCATCGGTCTGACCGTGCGCTCCGAATCGGGCGAGGACGACTACCAAGCTCTCCTCAAGGAACTTGAACGATCTACAAGAGAGCTGAGCCTCACGATCGACAGAGTGGAATCGTGGATGAGAGATGTCAGGCAGATCGCCGATTCGGCCAAGGAAGGAATACCGACGAATGGTCCGTTGTGGACTAACTCTATGGGACATTCGGGTCTGGCCTGAATGATAAAATGCCGTTTGATAGAGCTGACAGCCATAAGACAGCCTAAAGGAGCCATAGTCGTGAGCATTTACTGTCTGCGAGCGATCCGCACAGTATTGATGCCTCTAACCCCTAACCCTCGAATGGTATGCTTCCCGGAGAATCAGTCGCTAGGTTCGGTGGTGAGCCTCGGTTCAGGACAGCACGAGCAACGCATTCAGTGATCTTTTGTTTGCATGGGCGATCTCTGTGCTTGACTTGTCGAATCATCTCTGCATGACAAATGTCATTCGTGTCTTTGCAGAAACATCGATGGTATCTGAACATGGGCAGCTTGATGGGGGCCTTAGCAGCCGGATGCCCTATTTTGATCAAAGTGCGATACATATCAACCCTGAGGTCTGTGACGCATTCCCTACGGCTTACGTCTTCAGACCTTTGACAGCCTTCCGACCAATCTGCTCGTTCATCAGTACTTTTACATCGACTCGTGGATCAATATATGGATAATGATGCCCATCGGGTCCTGCTTGGGAGTATGGAGCTGGCAGAGCAACTTTTATCCTTCCGCTGGGGTCACGGTAAGCATGATGGATACAAGAAGGCTACTCTCATCAGGAGCATGCACTAAGCCGTTTCATCCTGCTTGGATTCGAAGTGTTTTGCGGGGAGCAGACTGAATTCGCGGATCATCTCGGCAAGCGCCATGTACCTGTCTCTAGTTCGAAAGACAGCGGCTATCTGTTGTCGAACGTTCCAGAAGCGAACAAGCGATTGTATCGCAAAGGATGAAGAAATAAGATCAAGTGCCAGACTTTATGGGCCTGCAGTATGTGTAACTTTCCGTGGAATAGCTTGACCATGCCTTCAACCCCTAACGCCTAACCCTAAGCCGATTTCAACCGACGACGACGACGACAATATAACAACAAGGTGCTGCCGGTATCTCCAAAGGGCGCGTCACCCTTTGCCGACTTGACCTCAATGCAAGATACCAAATCTCGTGCAAGTGGTCGATTCATACTACCGCCATTGGGCAAGGATTTCCCTTCCATGAATCTAAGCACCTCGGAACCGTCTACAAATAACGTCTGCTCGCTCAAATGCCCCCCTTGTGACCGACACCGCTTACAGTTCGCGGCCCGGCCTGACTTGGGACCAACTGTCGGAGATTTGGACCCACTTTCCTCCGATTAGGCAACCCTACTACAATCCGGCCGCCATCGCAACTACTGTTCGATCTATATGGTCCGTAACAAGGTTCGATAGCTCATTAGACTGGGTCGTCGCCATTCACAACGATCTACATCGCCGAGACTAGCATATATACGCGGTGCCATGTTTTCGTGAGACGCTCTGCCACGTTTTTCTTCGTCGTCTCCATTTGAACAAACAGCGAGCAAAACGAGCCATGCCCAAGGATATCGACGACGCCTCTCACGAGTCCGGTAATCACCCTTCGTCCCTAGCCCAACCCGGCATTCTCACTCGATGCAAAGACTACCTCGTCGCGCAGGTGCTACGAGCGGGCTGGCCTAGACTGGTGGCGACTGCGAAACGCTGGGCACCCGATCATCCCCCCGACAAGGTGTTCTCATACCCGGAAAGGCCATGGCTCAAGCTAAGGGTCTGGTTCCATCCATCACTCGACTCTACATCCGAGAAACCAACCAGAACCCTCTTTGAACTACATGGTGGAGACTGGCTGTTTGGTGCTCCGACGCATGTTGACCACTTTTCGTGCCACTTCTCGGATCACCACGATTGCGTGGTCGTCTCTCCCGACCACAGAAAAACATGGGAAAATCCCTTTCCGAACGGCTTCGGGGATTTCGAGTGGACCATAGAGAGAATCCACAAAGATGACAGTCTTTGCGTTGACAGGCATAATGCGGCAGCTATAGGGCACTCGGCGGGAGGAAATTTGATTCTAGGTGAGTGTCTAGGGCTACGCTACTGAACTTGCGCCTCGCATCTGATGCGTTAGCGTTTCCCTTTCAACGGACACCAGCTCTAGCTCAGAACAAGCACCTGAAGCTTAAAGGAATCATCTCATGCTACCCCTTCACAAAGATGCCTCCCTCTCGTCCGGCTCCCCTCAACCCAGCACGTGCTCGATCGGCATCTTGGCCGCCCGGTAGACAGCCCAAACAGGATATCCTGGCGCCCACGCTCCGGCTCCATCCGTGGAGCCATGATCAATGCCATCATTATCAACCAGTGGTTCGGCACTTTTGCATCCATAGCCGTAGCCTACGCGATGCGAACAGATTTCACCAGCAGACTGTGGATCATGCCCGTTACTTTAGTCCGCTGCCCGACGCGTACCGAATCGGAATGAATTGATCGAGCTTCTTTCGCAGATCGGCATTCTAATTATCATGCCGGTATCGTTGTCCCTCTCGCGTTCCTACTTCTCGAGAGGTGAGAAGAGTCTGCGTGCATCCGACGACTTGCGCTTGCTAACAGCTTTGACTGACTCTTTTTGAGAGACAGTCCTCGGTGGCTGCTAGACCAAGGTCGCAAACATGACGCTCTCAAATCAATTATCGACCTTAAAGTTAGGGCTTCAGGCTGGTCGCCAGAAGCTCGGCTCGCAGAGATCGAACAGGATATCATCGTTTCTCGAGAATCGCCAAAGGGGAAATGGATAGACTGTTTCCGGGGGAACGATCTGCGCCGTACTCTGATCGGTGT
>Ga0265780_10005299_pt1 | contig 16375 bp, 17 predicted proteins | sample P1T30metagenome_FD_192432 | JGI IMG/M metagenome (GOLD analysis project Ga0265780, IMG submission 192432) | Plant litter microbial communities from East Loma Ridge, Irvine, California - P1 T30 | ecosystem: Environmental > Terrestrial > Plant litter > Unclassified | place: USA: California... | reverse complement strand
ACGCCAATTATCCCGGCTTCAGCTCAGACCACGCATCGAAGTGGCCGCAGCTCAGCCCAGGATTACTCTCGCACGTTTCGCTCGTTGTTGGTTGCTCACTCTCCTGTAAACATCCGTGAACCTCGAACGACCTGCTCGACTCCAATTGCGACCGCAGAGACACCGACCTGGGCGTCAACTGTCGCGACTCTTTTACACGTGCTAGTGCGACATCAAAACGAGGGACCGGACGGCATCTAGCGTGACGGCCCACCGTTGTGTCTGGACGAGTGATCTCATTCCCGAACATTTCTTGAAGTCGGTTTTGGAGGGTTGACGTTTGACGTCGAGTGCGTAGTAGCCGTCAGCACGATGTTGCTGCATGCAAGGGACGCAAGTACGCACAGGCTGGATAAAAGAGATGGTGGACAGAGAACTCTTGTAGTACGTCCATTCGATACCGTAATGTAGCGAATTGCATACTAACATGCTCCAAGATAGCCATAATTGGCGGCGCCATCTTCTTAATCCTCATCATCACATTCCTCCTCTCCCGCAAATTCCGCCGCCCATTCCACGCCGCAAAACCCTCAGGCGACAAACTCCCCTCCCTTTTCTCATGGACGGCCTTCCGCAAAGGCCCCCGCCGCCATGAATACTCCACCACCCTCCAAGACACAGGCTACCACGGCCCCGGCAGCACCAACACACACGAATCCCGCGAAATGAGCGGCGCCGCATCCACCGACCCCGAGCGACAAGACACCACCGCCGGCGTCGACCGCCACACCTCCGTCCGCAGCGTCATGACCCTCCCGCCCTACGCCGTCGCCCCCCGCGAAGACGAGCGCGTTCTCGGCCGCGAAGGCGAACGCGCAGGCATGGACAACGTACTCGAGCTCCCCGAAACGCAAGACGACGAAGAGCGCGTGCGCGAACAGGAAATGGAGTCGCTGTACCAGATCCGGCTCGCGCGGCGCGTTGAAGCCACGGACCGCGAGGCACGGCGCCAAGCACGACGAGATGCGCGCCTGCGCGGCGATGTACAAGCCCTGGCGGATATACGTCGCAGAGCAGAAGAAGCAGCCGACCTATCCGTTTCGCAGATGTTAATCGCCGAGCACCAGAACCACGCGCGGACGCGCGAGCGCAGGGTGTCGAGCGTGGCGTACGGCGATCTAGGCGTCGCGCGACATGATGGGACGAGGCTGCGTGCGAATTCCAGCGAGAGCGATAATCGGCCGCTTTTGGATTCTGCGGCGAGCATCTCGGGGCAGAGCTATCGCAGTCGGAATACGCTGGATCCAGATGCACATACGCATTCGCGCGGGTTGTCGGTTACGTCTTTGGACTCCCGTGCGAGCGACGATTACTCTGAGTCTGGGCGCACGGGCTCGATGTCGAGACAGAGCCCGACGGAGGACTTTGAGGTCGTGAGCTTGCGGCAGACGAGGAGCGGGAGTGCGAGTCCACGTGTTGCGCCTGCGGAACAAGCGCCTGCGTACGAGGACCCGCCGAATTACGAAAGTCCGGTTGATGCGCGGGCGCCGCAGTTACCGGCGTTGGAGCGGCTGCCGACGATTCAGGTGACGCCTGATTTGGGCGCTGCGAGGGCGGAGCGGTAGATGTGGGTTTTCTTTGACGTGTAGTAGCCATTTAGCGGGGGTCAGACGATTTCATGAAGGTACATTGAAGGGATCTAGGCACAGTACTTGGGGAGTCTGAATAGCTGGAAGCATATACATGGTGTAATGTCTATATGATTTGTCTTGGTACACGCTTAAATTCTGTGGGTTTCCAGATGTCGTGCGTGAAGCTTGGGTGCGTGGGAGGTTTGTTTGGGCCATACTAGCGCAGGAAATAGCGCAGCAAATGTGGTTGTCGGGTGTTGAGAACCCATGGCGATGTGGGATTGCCAGGGGTAGGAAAACCCATGGCAATATGGACGTAGATTGTCGGGTGTTGAGAAACTATGGCAATGCCTGATTGCCAGCAGTTAAAGCACTATGGCAATGCAGGATCCCGATCGCTGGGTGTAACGAACTCATAGCGATGCAGACTGGTGGGGGTAGAAGAACTCATGGCAATGCGGGATTGCCAGGAGTAAGAGATCTATGGCAATCTGGACATGGACTGTCGGGTGTAAGGCAACTATGGCAATGCAGATTGCTGGGAGTAAAAGAACCCATGGCAAAGCAGGATCCCGATTGCCATGAGTAAAAGAACTGTGGCGATGCAGTGAAGAACTCATAACAATCCAGGCCTCGTTTGCCATGAGTAAGAAACCCATGGCAATGCGGATTGCCGGGAGTAAGAAAAACTGTGGCAATGCAAGATTTCAATTGCCAGGAGTAAGAAACCCATGGCAATTCAGATTCTGTACCGGCGGGGGTTAAAAACTATGGCAATCCGCGCCTCGATTGCCACGAGTAACGACAACCCCTGCCAATGCCGAACAACCTATGGCAATCCACATTGCCAGTAGTATAAACCCACGCCACTCCATATTGCCAGTAGTAAAAGAACCCACGCCACACTAGGCTGGCGGGAGAAACAACACCACTTCCGCTCTTGAGCCCCTACCATCCGCCGTCCGTCAAATGCACCGCGCGCGTGCCCTTATTCGCAAGGTCGCGCACGCACATCATTCGCATACACCGTCTGAACTGCGGAATGGGCAAATGAGTCCTCGAGAATAAGGCGCCGGACAGCATCACATTTCATGATCATTCTGCGCGGTGTTCGATGCATCAAGGAGCATCTCATGCATCGACATCGTGCGTTGATATTGACCAGCGTAGGTAGTTGAGTGTTGTTCCGCCTTGCGTGTCGCTGCAGATTGGCACGAGTTTTCCGAATTGCCAGCAGTTCTTTACCCTGGCAATCTGTATTGGCAGTAATAAAGAACCCATGGCAATCGGCAAGCTGGATTGTCGTGGGTTGTTTCGCGATTGCCAGGGGTTCTTTCCAGATTGCCAGTAGTTGTTTGCGCGCTAAACCACGATTGCCGGTAGTTTCCCCCGCATTTTGCCCCGCAATATTCCTGGGCGCAACACCATCGTGCAGCAGCAGCCTTACCACAGCATAGAGGATAAATCTGATATCGAGCCGCTCGTTCGCAGCGATAGGGACAAGCGAAGGTATCACAGGTTGCGAAAGATCAGCGCTTGGAGTTGCATGCGCCAGCCTTCGAGCACGCTGCGGCGTGTTCGAGTGCGCGGCATGCATTGCTTGTAACGACTACCACTCCGATGCGTCTCAATGAGCTCGTGGCGAGCCAAAGTATCGTATGGAGCTGAACTGTCGTGGATTGTTCTGTATTGTCGGGTGTTTTTAACTCATGGCAAGCGGTGAAGGTGCATTGGCGGGTGTTTTATTTACTCCTGGCAGTCGGTGCAACGGGATTGCCATGTGTCTATTTACTCCTGGCAGTTGGCGAAGCTGGACTGCCATGTGTTTCTTTACTGCTGGCAATTAGCAAATACCCCTGGCAATCCGTATTGCCGGGGGTTCTTTACTCCTGGCAATCGGTGAAACACCTGGCAATCTGCCAACGTACATTGCCATGGGTTTTTTCTGGATTGCCATGCGTTTCGTTACCCCAGGCAGTCAGCCAAACCACATTGGCAGTGTTTTATTACTGATGAACGGCACAAGATTTGGCATATTGTTGTTGTATTGGTAGGCGCGTGAGAGCCTTTACGAGGCTCACAGAGGCTGCCAAGGCACTAGCTACGCGCGATCACGTGAGAGGTATCAGTGGACTATCGGCTCTGTCCAACAATTACATATGGCAATCCGCTAACCTCCACTGCCATGGGTTTATCCTGGATTTCCAGCACTTTAGGAGCTGCTGGCAATCCGCGAAACACATGGCAATCTGCCAACCTCCACTGCCATGGGTTATTTTCCGGATTGGCATGGGTTTCTTACTGCTGGCAATCGGCCAGCCCACATTGGCAGGGGTTTGTTTACACATGGCAATCCGCCAACATCCATCGCCATGGGTTCTTCTCTGGATTGGCAGGGGTTCTTTTCTATGGCAAAGTAGATTGCCTGCAGTTCGATGCCACAGCCCGCAGATGCCGAGCATCTCCGCCATCTCAATTCCCACCACCCAGGCCCGCATCAAAAGCACGGATAATTAGAAACGGGGCGTCGGGCGAACCTCGTGTTCGCCCTCTACACTCACGCCCCTACCGCCTTTAGGTATGGCGCCCGTCTGATCGACGCTCGCTTGCGGGTACGGGACAGCTTCATCATTTCCTCGACTCGGTGACTGGGCCGCGTACATAAAGACCAGCCGTCCCCCTCCACAGACACACACTCGGCAATCTTCAACATGGCGCCCCTCCCCGCCCTCCTCGCCCTCACCCTGCACTTTTTCCTCGCAACATCCCAATTCACCAACCTCCCACCCCCCAGCTCCCCGGGCATCTTCTCAGCCTCGACACGCATAGAAATCAAGTCCACAGCAGCAGCCGCATACGCCGCGCTCATCGACTTCCCCGCCTACGCATCCTGGAATCCTTTCGTGCGCGCTGCAATCGTCGTTTCGCCTTTGAACCTCACGCTGCCGGACCAGACGCCCGTAGAGGGCAAGGACTTGTTTCTGCGCGTACAGATTCCGCCGTTACCATTACCAGTGAATAAGGACACGCCGGATAATCCGCTCGCCACGCAGTTCAGTTACGAGAAGATCACGGCGGTGCAGCCCGAGCTGGGGCGTTTGGCGTGGAAGTTTCAGCCGGATGTCAAGGTGCTGTTGAGCGCGGAGAGGTGGCAGGCCGTGAGTGATCTGGGGAATGGGATGGTGCTGTATGAGAGTAGGGAGGTGTTTGGTGAGTAGATGCCTGTGGACGGAATGCGCGTGAGATGAATACTGATTTTGGTGATAGGTGGGCTTGGAGCTGTGGCGTTGAAGGCGACGCTGGCGGAGAGTTTGCAGAAGGGGTTTGATGCGCAGGGCGTGGGGTTGAAGATGTTGCTTGAGGGGAGGGGAGAGTAAGTGGAATGACGGACATTGGGTGTATCAGAGGAAGTGCATTTCGAAGTGAAAGGACTTGGTGCTGAAGAACCGCCTTTCCACCTCCGACGATGCGGATGATAGTAGATTTAAGGGAAGATTTGTTTTCAATCAGTCGCTTTGGAAGCACCGTTAGAGCAAGCAATTCCCAAGAGGGTTGTAGAGTATCTAACCCAACGGACTTTCATCGCAACTGTGTAGTTGACTTGGTGAGATGACAGCATTCAAGACCGGCAAGTAAAGCGATTCCACATCCACTGCTGACGTCATTTTACTAAACACCAAAACCTCATGTCCAGACGATACCTTTGCCAGTGTAAATAAAGGTTCATCAAGATGCCCGCAGCCGATGTAACCATCATACTCTCCCCATACCACGTCGGCCTTCGCGACCACCGCGTCGGCGACGGCCCCAACCGCATCCTTGAACTCGGCCTTACCAACCGCCTACGCCAGCTCGGCGTGAAAGTCTACATCGACGAACTCCCCCGCGTCGACGACTCGGAAGGCGAAATAGGCCGCAGTTTCGCAGTGCTAAACCACACCTCGCAAGCCGTGTCCGCCGCTCTCGCCCGTAATTCCTTCCCTTTCATCCTGTCTGGAAACTGCATGGCCAGCGTAGGCGCAGCATGCGGACTACGCAATACCAATCTAAACTTCATTTACTTCGATGCACACGACGACATGGATACGCCGTCGACGAACGAGAACGGGTACTTTGACGCCATGGGCTTGTCGATGCTCTCGGGGAAAAGCTGGCATTGGCACACGCGGCAGATTCCGGGGTACGCGCCGGTGAACTACGACGGGCGGTTTTTGTACGTGGGGCTGCGCGATGTCACGAATTCGCAGAGGGAGATTGTCGCGGAGGCGGGTGCGGATGTTATTTGGGGTGATGCGGAAAAGAAGGTGGATTTCGCGGCCGAGCTGCAGACGCGGCTTGAGCAGAAGGGTTTCGCGGAGTCGCTGGTTCATCTTGATCTCGATGTTCTGGATCAGAGTGTTGGGAAAGTCAATGGGTTTGAGAGCGCGGGCGGGCTGCAGGAAGAGGAGTTGGTCAAGTGCATGGAGCTGGTGCCGAGGATGGCGACGCCCGTGTCGTTTACGATGTGCTCTTTCAATCCGAATCTGGGGGATGGGGACAAGATTGCGGAGATTGGGATTCGGGCTGCTGTGGCGTTTGTTGGGTCGTTGGTTGAGACTGCGGTGCTGTCGAAGGTGGATGCCTGAGAGAGTTTGTTCATGTTGACTTTAGACACTTCTGGCGCAGCGCAACGGACGGGATTGTAGCGGTAATGATTCTGACAAGTGTGATGCGTTGCATAGCAGCATTTACTAGTAGCGCGGTGGTCTCGTCGAGGTGCGGGTCGTGCAAGGAGTTGGCGGGTGGCTCGACTGTAATCTGCAGGTTGTTGCGGGTTTGGAACTGCTGGAAATCTGGATTGCCATGGGTTTCTGGAATGTCATGGGTTTTGGAACTGCAGGCAATCTCGATTGCCACGGGTTTATTCTAGATTGCCACGCGTTTTGGAAACTGCTGGCAATCCGTATCGCCATGGGTTTAAAAACTGCAGGCAATCCAGACTGCCACATGTACATCTCGCATTGCCATAGTTCCAGAAATTACCGCCATTCCAGATTGCCATAGATTCAACCTCGATTGCTAGTAGTTTTCAGCACCACGAATCACACCTACCCTCACTTCAAGATAAGCCTTACTTCACCTCACGCATATGACACTCGCCAGCACCCGCCAAACCACCCCACGAGATACTTTCACGGGCTGCCGAACGCGATATAGATTGGGGTTGCGTTCGGCGCGACGCTAGCAAGAGGGGAGAGAGAAGTATGCGGAGGATCAGCGAGACAACGAGGACTAACTAGCTGGAGAAGCAAGCCTAATCTTCTTCACGACCGTCATAAGGCCTATTTGCTAGCTAAAGCGTAGTTGGGCGACTCCATTACCTTCGACTTCGCGACGTCCGCGTACCCCGTACAGTCGTGAATTATGAATTGGCAGTAGTTTCTCGATTGCCAGTGTTTGATTGCCAGTAGTTTCTCGATTGCCGGTAGTTTATCAAAACACCAACCAATCTACATTGCCAGTAGTTCCTCAATCGCCAGTGATAGATTGCTCCGTATTTCATCAAATGCCCGCAGTTCTCCAAACCCCGGCTATTCCAGATTGCCAGTAGTTTATGGCCTGCCCGCAGTTTCCCAAACCCGCGTCATTCCAGACTGGCATGTGTTTCTCAATCGCCAGTGATCAGTTCACCCAAACCCTCGGCATTCCAGACCGGCACAGACACTCACAGAGGGAAGAGGACTTTGAAGGAAGGAAATGAACGTGAAATGCAACAACCCTCGTGATTCTTACATACCGAGACAAAAGACTCCAAACGCGCCGACGAATATGCACAACAAAACTCCCTCTCCTACACCAACAATGAAATCCCCCCATCATCACCATAAAAAAATCCCTACTCCTCCATCTTCTCCCCCCCATTAACAACCCCCACATTCCCCTCCCCCAAATGCTTCAACAACCAACTCCTCTTAAAATACGTATTCGGATGCACAATCGTATCCAGATCCGTCGCACTCCAACTCCCATCGTCCTTGACCTTCTTAATCTCCCGCTTGTGACTCCACTCAAACACGCGGTTGCACGCGACATGGTAACGCTGCTTGCCCACGTCTTCCTTGACCGTCTTCAGCACGTCGCGGTCGGTGACGCCCACGCGCTGTAAGAGCGGGATCAGGTTCTCGACCTTGTACGTGCGGTAGGGACAGCCGTGTGCTTGGCCGGGTCCAGGGACGGGCTCGGTGAGTATGCGCTGGCATGAGTACGGCGTGTATCCGCGCCCCCGCCTATTCGCGTCGCCGCCCACATCGCCGTACGCGTGGCGAATGTTATACTTGTATTCTTTCTGAAACTTGTCGTCGTCGATGAGTTTAAAGGAGCGGCGCCAGAAGACGAGGCATTCCTCGAGGCTGAGGCCGATGCCCTTGAGGAAGAGCGTGTACTGCAGGCGCCCGAAGTGCTTGAGGTGGGACTGCTCGCGGAGGGTCATGTGTAGGTTGCGCATGCAGAGGGGGAAGTTTTGGGAGAGCGTGTCGATGCTGGTTGCGCGGATGGCGGAGAGGCCGTCGATGGAGGCGTCCGAGGTGGTGTAGGATGCGTCGGGCGTGGCGAAGGATTGGGCGAGGTGGGCGAGGATGGGGGCGAGGCGGTCGTCTTCGTCGAGGCGGGGGAGGGCGCGGGCTGTTAGCTGGGGGAAGTCAGTAGGGGCTTCGGTAGGAGGTGAAAGGGTGGTGACAAACCTCGAGCGCTTCGTCGAGTTTCCGTGTAAACTCAGCGACCACCAGACTCATTTGTTCTCGCTGCGGCACGTATGCCTTGCCCCTCTTCAGGAACACTCTCCTTTGCTCCACAAGCTCAGGCACTCGCTCCCAGTCCACCTTGAACCACTCCTGCTCCTCGCCCTTCTTCTGCCCACTGGCTGCTAGCAGCTCCTCCCTCAGCTCCCTCTTCTCATCCTCAGTAACTTCGTCCCACTCCAGGTTGAGACTGCGCACAAACTCCTGACGCTCTCTCGGATCATCATCCTTGAATCGAAGTCTAAACAACGCCGTTTCTAACCGCGAGAATCGCCGCCGTAGGTCTTCCGTCGAGGAGAAGGCGAGTCGTAGGATGAAGTGCGAGTAATGGTCTTTCCGCCGCTCTTCTTGTAGTTTCTGGCTTCGCGACGAGTCTGATCGCATCGGCAGGTGCTTGTCCAGTATGCCCTTCATGTACTCGGCCGTCTCTTCGGGGCTCTTGTTGCGGAAACTGCATGCTTCGAGTTCGGAGAGGACTGTTCGTGAAGAGTTAGCGTCGAGCATGCTGCGATGGCCTGCTCACTTGTACTCACCCTTCAATCTATTGATTGCAGACGTCTCAAATTCCTCCAGCGTGATCTCTGCCGTTGGTGGCACGACGTAAAAGTTTAGCCGATGCTCATAGTTCTGCTGCTCCCATTCGGCCGTCGCAAACTGCTTCTTCTTGTGGCCAATGTTTGCGCGTCGCTTGGAGTCGACTCTGGAGTAATCGTGGCGGATCATGTTGTGTGTTGCTTGAGAGTGACTTTGGTGTTGTGTTTGCGATTCATTAAGCACTTCGCGACATCGTGTCCACGGGCTAAAGTGGGACGCGTCGCGTCAAACGCGCTAACCGCATTGGGATCACGCGCAAAGTTCGTGCAAGCATCAACGCCATAGTGTGGTCAGACTAGCTTCATACGTGTATGGCAGTCTAATTCTATCAAGTATCTTCTACAGTCTGTCTATTAACCCAGCAAATCGCCCAGAGCGTTGACGTACGCCATTGGCACAGTCGGCGCACCATCAGCCAGGAACTCCTCCTTCTTGCTAACACCAGTCAACACCGCCAGCGTGCCTCCAAGCTTGCCTTCGATGCCAAACTCTATGTCCGTGTTCAAGCGGTCGCCGACCATACATGTACGACTGCGATCAAACTTGAATTTGCCCTCCACAGCATCCATCATGGCCTGACTCGGCTTTCCCAAGGACAACGGCTCCTTGCCAATCGCCTTCGCAAGTCCAGCGCCAGACGAGCCAGCACCAGGGAAGAAAGTGTGTGACATTGGCAGCGTACTGTCGGTGTTCGTAGCCAGATACACTGCGCCACGCTGCAGGTACTGGAAAGCTATCGCCGTCTTGAGGTAGCTGGGGTGGAAGTCGAGGCCGCTCAGTACCACGCCAACATCCGGATCTAGAAGACTGCCATTGGCGATGTTGTCGAAATCTTCTGGATTGCGTATCTCGCGACGGAACTCAGGATCTGTGCCGCCAATATATGGAACACCCTCAGAGTCCAGTTCCTGCTCCACCCCAGACTCTCCTAGCACGAACACCTTGTTCTTCGGCGCCGGGAGCTTGAGGATGCGGGCGATGTACACGGCGGCGCTGTAGGACGAACCAAAGACTTCTTCCTGAGATATCATCAGCAGAAGATACAGGAGTACCTCGGTGCGTGCGTACGACTTCCGCGGGTATGCCGAGCTTGTCGAACTTCTTCTTGTAGTCCGCTCTCGACTTGGTGCTGTTGTTGGTCACAAACACGAGCTGCTTGCCTGTCATAAGGTCAGATCAATCAACCTCTAAGTCCATGCCAGCCTTGCCTTTGCTTCTCAGGTATTCCAGTGTTTCCGGGACCTTCTCGTACAGGTGATCGCCAGACCACAGGACGCCTATCCTTCTTCATGATCAGTCGACTGCCACATCGTATGAGCATCGGATGCTCTTGTGTCGCGCAACGCGGGAAGTGGATGCGCTCGTACCATCGCAGTCGAAGAGGAAGACCTCAGTAACTTGTTAGCACTCCCATGGCGGGGTGAGATGCAGGACTTACATCGAACTTTGACAGGAACTCGTCAATCGCGGTCCGATCGCCGGACAGGAATTGGGGCTTCGCCGACATTTTGTCGAGGATGACAATTGCAAGACAGGTTACTTCACGCGAGATGCACAGTTGAGCTGAAGCATAGTTCTGGTGGGGTGCTTGGCATGGACCCTGAAATGCAGCTGGCTCGGAACCAAATGCTGACCATTCCGACAGGTACATCAAGGTGCGCAATGCAATGTTCGTTATTTCATGCTATGTATGTACATTCACTCACAGCTTCGGTTCGGCTAGTCAATCGACAATGATCTTCTTCTCCAGCTCCTCAAAGTGCGCAAAGAAACTCGCAAACAGGTTGATCGCATGCTCGACGTCGTGAGCACCGCCAGTCTCGCGGATGCTGTGCATGCTCAGCTGTGGGTTGCCCAGATCAAGTGTGCGAGCTCCCATTGCTGCTGACAGCATGGGTCCGATGGTGCTACCACACGACGAGTCGTTGCGGACGACAAACAGCTGCAGCGGCACTCCCTCCTTCGCTGAAGAAACACTGGACGAGGCTTTCTTTGCGCGACGAGCTGCCTCTTGGAGCAAGACGATTCCAGGGGTGTTGGTGGCATAGCGTGCGTTGGCGTTGACCTTGATGACAGTACCCTTATTCATCTCGGGCCTGTGCTGAGACTCGTACTTAGCGGGGTAGTTGGGATGGACAGAGTGGGCCATGTCTGCGGAGATTAGGAATGATGTAGAAAGAGTCTGCTCGTACGCGGTGGCGGTGTCGGCTTCGAGGTTGTCGAACGACTTGTCCGAGTTGCTCTCTGAGGCTGGGAGGACAGACAGGCGACGGATCACGGCGGGGAGCAGATTGGAGTCTGCTCCTTGTGCGGTCTGCGAACCAATCTCCTCGTGGTCGAAGCAGGCGATGAGGCGAATCGTGGAGTCGTTGTCAAGAGCTGTGGATGAGGACAGACTGTGGATCAGACCCTCAACGCTGCAGTAGGTCATCATCAGGTTGTCCAGCCTCGGCGAGAAGATGAGCTCGTTGTTGAGACCGCCAACGACAGACTTTTGTGTGTCGTACAGCACCATCTCGAAGTCGAGAATGTCGCTCGCATCGGCACCTGCTTCTTCGGCGATGATGTCGACGATGTAAGGATGGTGTCGCTGAGTTGGTGCTGCGAGAGGCTCGAATGGCGCATCCTTCTTCTCATCTTCCTTGGATTCCTCCGTCTTCCCCTGTCTGTTGAGCTCGGCAGCGACCAGTCCAGCAATTGGAAAGAGCTGCGTCTCCTTATTGAATTGGAAGTTTTCCTGGCGGTCGAGGTGGATGGCCAGTGTGGGCACTCTCAGAATCGGTCGGTCCACCTTTACGAGTCGCTGCTCGATGCTTCCGCCTTTCGTCCGCACCATGGCCCTGCCCGCAATGCTGAGGTCGCGGTCGAACCATGTGTGCCACAAGCCTCCGCCATATGTCTCACAGGCTACCTGGAGAAAGCCGTCGCTCTGTCGCTTCGAGACTGGCTTGATACGGAGGCAGGGCGAGTCGGTGTGCGCACCGATCATACCGATGGGGTTGCCGGCCTTCCATTTCTGGCCGATGGCGAAGGCGACGATGGACGAGCCGTTGCGTGTGAGGTAGTACTTTCCGCCGGCTTGCAGGGTTGGTGCCCATGAGTCTCGCTCCTATAAACCTGTTAGTCTAAAAAGCTGGAGGGTTGGTCGACAATACAACTACATGCAAAGCTCATGCAAAGCATCAAACATCGTATGGGAGCTATGTGTGCATGTCCACTTACTTTGATCTGTTTGAAGCCGGCCTTCTCTAACTTTTCCCTGACTGACTTGACCGCATGGAAGGCTTTGATCGTTAATACAAGTACCATTCACAGCTACTTCAATAACATACGAGTCGGCGAGGCATTGACGAAAGACAGAAAGTCCTCGGCAGCTGCAAGCGAGGGTTTGGTAGACATTGCACGAGCACACGACAGGACCAGGGTAGTTGAGGCGGGAGCTACTGCGCGTGTCAAGCTAGGGTGCAGCAGTGAATGTCGAAGGGATACGGGCGTGGGCATGTAGGATTGGACCACAGGGTCTGGAAGATGGCCGTGGCGTGGTCAGTGGTGTGGGGTAGGTACAGAGAGACTGTCTCAGCACGGCGGCAGGGCGCTACCGTTGGAGGCGGATGTGATTGGCTGTGGCGCGACGGCGAGGGCCAAAACAACAAGTCGACGCGATCGATGGACGAGTTTCGAGCCCATGCGCGTTTCCCACGAGAACAACAAAGCCACCCGATAGACGTTCGCTCATTTCCACGGACATCCCCTCGCTGCACTGTGAACCCAGCTCGAGCTCGCCCTGCGTTGAACCCCATCCCATTTTTTTTTTTTGCGCTCCTTGCTGGCTGTAGTAGACGGTTGCTCCTACGGAACATCGCGAGGGAAGCACCGACATCCATCCCGTGCATCACAACACCGCGCCCCGCCACCACCACCACCACCACCATCTATCTCTACCATCCGCCAGACCGCCATGCGCATCGCCGAATCGTGAGGGACTTGCTATTGTGGGCCGTGTTGTGCGCAGTTGCTGCTATTGTTGCGCCCGAGCCGGGACAAACGAAAGACCAAGGGGCTGCCGTCCACCGCAATCGCTCCGACTAGTCGCAGTCACCACCACTCAAAATCACCACTGCAACACGCACAATAAGAAACCTGCCTTCACCTGTCTTTGGCCTCTGCAGCTGCCCTGCCAGTAGATAGGCAGTATCAGGGCCCAGGACAGTCTGCCTTTACCACCACCGCCGGCTTTGCGACAATCGCCCTCACTCACTCATTCACGGCCACCGCGCGACCTCGTCCATCGCAGCACCCACCAGACCAGCCATGGAGCGAGTCGAGCTTGGAGAGGGCGCCGGAGCCGCTGCGCTCGCGGATGGCGGGGTTGCGACGCCGACGCTCATCTCACCGCCAGAGTCCAAGACACCCCCCACGGCCACGCACCAGCGCAACAAGTCCGTCAACATCCACGACCGCAACTCGGAGCCAGTCGAGGCGTCTGTACTCTCAAAAGCGCTGGAGCAGCTGGAGAAGGGCGGCCGCACACGGGAGCGCACGCCGACTGCCAGTCCGAGCCGAAAGCGACCGCGCACCATGTACTACGGCGACAGGTGAGTCTGCCATGTCGCACGCAGAATCTATCACCAAATCTGACTCTCTCACAGGTTCATCCCGAATCGCGCGGGTCAAGACCTCCAGGCCAGCTTCAACCTGCTACACGACGATGCCTCACCAGCGACACCGTCCAGCAGATCAAAGCGCACGCCTCACAATGAGCTGCACTTCCAGAAGAGTGAGTGACCTGCCTCACTCTCATCGCTTACAGCTGACAAAATGCAGCCGAAGAAGCCAACAGGACATACTCCGCCGTGCTCCGCCAGGAAATGTTCGAGGGCACCGTACCACAAGCTTTTGAGCAGAGGCTCTCACCCACCGACAGCGGCAACATGCGGAGGTCAGGGCGCTCGCACACCCCTCCAGTCGGAAACGCATCGTCGCTACCCCCGCCCTCAGGCACGCCCTCAACGCCCCACAAGAACCTCTTCTCCTACTCCGGCCAGCCCACACCGTCACGGACGCCATCCAGCCGGCAGGGCGTGCTCAACCTCAACGCGCGGTCAGATCTCTACAGCATATCACCCATCAAGTACAGCAGCCAGCGCATGCTCCTGAACCCTCAACGACAACCCCGCGCCGTCTCCAAGGTCCCTTACAAGGTTCTCGACGCACCCGACCTTGCAGACGACTTCTACCTCAACCTCGTCGATTGGGGCAGCCAGAACATTCTTGGTGTCGGCCTGGGCTCATGTGTGTACATGTGGAACTCGAGCAGTGGTCGTGTAACCAAGCTCTGCGAACTCGGTGACGATTCCGTCACCAGCGTGAACTGGATACAACGTGTACGTCGTTCTTCACTGACTGCAATCCATCATCACTAATCATTTCCAGGGCTCACATATTGCTATCGGCACAAATCGCGGCCAGGTGCAGATCTGGGATGCGCAGACGCAGCGCCGCCTTCGCACCATGATGGGCCACACGGCTCGTGTCGGCGCCCTTGCATGGAACGAGCACATACTCACTTCTGGATCTAGGGATCGCACCATCTACCACCGTGATGTCCGACAACCTGATCAGTGGCTTCGCAAGCTTACCGGTCACAAGCAGGAGATCTGCGGTCTGAAGTGGAACCACGAAGACCAACAGCTCGCTTCTGGAGGTAACGACAACAAGCTCATGGTCTGGGACAAGCTCAACGACGAACCCACCTTCAAGTTCAGCGAGCACCAAGCAGCCGTCAAGGCAATAGCCTGGAGCCCACATCAGCGCGGCCTGCTCGCTAGTGGCGGCGGCACTGCAGACCGGACCATCAAGTTTTGGAACACGCTCATCTCCTCGAGCGGTCCTTCGGCATCCTCCCTTGCCGCTTCGTCGGCCGCGGCGTCTGCGTCAAGCACGACCAACATCCCGATTCCTCCTACGGCACCAGCAAATCTCATCAACAGCTTGGACACCGGAAGTCAAGTGTGCAACCTTGCTTGGTCCAAGAACAGCAACGAGATTGTCTCCACACACGGTTACAGCCAGAACCAGATCATCGTCTGGAAGTACCCCAGCATGCAGCAGGTCGTCTCTTTGACCGGCCACACCTACCGAGTGCTCTACCTCGCCATGAGCCCCGACGGCCAGGTCATCGTCACCGGCGCCGGTGACGAGACTCTCCGCTTCTGGAATGCCTTCAAGAAGAAGGAGCGCACCACGGGCCTTAGTAACATGGACAACTGGAGTGTCATCCGATAGCTCCAGCCCATCTTGACATTGTATTATTGCCTCGATCCCGCGCCTGCGTGCAGTGCAGCAACGACGATGTTGGAGATACCTGATCATCTCTACCACACATCGTCTCTCCCAGACCTCTGCCGGCAGTCGTACACCACATTGTCCACACATATCCACATATCCACCTTCCGAAGCAAGTCTTCGTGTACTGTACGATTTTGCAGAAAAGCGCTTCACATATCAGCATCTGGCGGCGTATATGGCGCAACTGGGGGGACAACACCTCCACCATATCTCCGAATATAAGGGGAAACACTTGAGCATTTTCATGGCTGGGGGCGCTCTATATTTTTTGGTCTTGGAAATATCCTGGGACATGAAGTGTTCGATCTCTGAACATCTCGGGAACTTTTTGGATACTTGGTGGCTCTTTTTGGCATTTGCTTCAGCGACTTTTGAGGTTGAAGCCGGAGTTCTGGGTCAGGGCATATTTGGGCTGGGCGGCATTGAGCTTGCCTTGGACCCTTATGATTATGATTACATAGCCTGAGATACCAAATGATTCTTTAACACTTCACTCTGGGGTTTAGTCTTGCTCGCGATTGCAGTGGAGTCGTCGTGACTGTGGTGCGCCAGTCACGTGCAGTAGCTTGGGCGGGTTGGAACTACATCACCATCACAACCGCGAGATACGACGAACAACGGTTCGTGCGCTGTGGAGCAGCGAAGTAATATCACACTCGGGTATACGACCAGGACGAAAGGCTTATCTCGCGGCTCTAACGCACGCCCCGCTGCAATTAATATGTTTCAAACCGCCACTCGCCATAACATCGCATCACCGTACGGAATCTAAACTACCGGCGTCCGCCCAGATTACAATTTTAAAGAAGAGTGGATCGAATGCATTAGACTTCAAGCAGAGACATCTAGATATAAGATAGCGACCATGCACTCTTCCAACAACCGTTCCTCGCAAAAGACAAATACGTCACAATGCTTCACCCATCCCTCCTCTCCACCACCCTCGCAACCCTAGCCCTCCTCTGCCCCCCAGCTACAAGTCTAGCCCTCACCACCCGCCAAAATGACTTCCACTGGATCAACACCTGGACCAGCATGCCCAAACTC
>Ga0265780_10005298_pt1 | contig 16377 bp, 14 predicted proteins | sample P1T30metagenome_FD_192432 | JGI IMG/M metagenome (GOLD analysis project Ga0265780, IMG submission 192432) | Plant litter microbial communities from East Loma Ridge, Irvine, California - P1 T30 | ecosystem: Environmental > Terrestrial > Plant litter > Unclassified | place: USA: California... | reverse complement strand
CTTAGCATAATCCTAGATGAAATGTCAGCCGTGAGTCACCCCAAAAGTCACTCAGGAATGCGTATCGTACCTCATTCCAATGATTCTGCCCACTATTGCGATCACTAAACTCCTGCCACTCGCCAATCGTCCGACTATCCTTGCTCAGATTGACATCGCTCTGAAACTTCAACACGCGCGGCGGACTCGCATTGCTCGTCTGTGGATAAAACGCCATGTCCCACACGCCCGGCGAGCTATCCTGCGGATCGCCGCTGCGCGTCGTGTCGACAAAGTGCTGCTGCGACGTCGTGTGCGCGCCCACCAGCGCGACGAGGTCGTGCGCGTCGATGGTCTTTGCGGAGAAGAGCTTGAGCAGCGAGTCGGCCGAGTCGGTTTCGGCGGGGAGCAGGCCCGTGGGCCCGGCTTTGGAGTTGTCTTTGCGCCCGACGAAGGTGCGGATGCGTGGGCCGAGGGGACATACGACGGTGGCGACGTTGGCGCCGAATTGGATCATGTCGGCCATGGAGAGGCCGTATTGGTTGTATTTGGTGTACCATTTTTTGGTCTGCTCGGCGATTTGTGAGAGCCCGTTGTTGTCGGTGCGCGACATTTCGTTGCTCAGGAGTAGGCCTAAGATATGGGTTAGTTCGTGTGATGTGCGCGTGGTGCTGTGTTTTTGGAAAATGCGTCTTACTCCCATCTGCACCACCATAACCGGCTGTCTTTGACCATACGCCTGCGTCGTGGAAGCCGAGGCGGACGGCTTGTCGGGCAAACTTGTTGCAGCGCCCGGAGGTGCCGTTGAACTTGGCTGTCATCTCGTATGAGAGCCATTTCCAGTGGCAGCAGAGATCGGCTTTGCATGCTGCGCTGCCGATAGCTCCAGCTGGGATGGAAGTATCGCGGTCTTGCGACTCTCCGCTCTTCTGGTCGGTGATGATGGCCTTGATGTCCTTGCCAATCGATGTGAGCTTTGAGTCGGCCAAAGTTGCGAGATCGCCAATGAGCTCTTTGGAGGATGCTCGCTTTTCCTTGTTTGCGGCACGCTTCATCTCGAACATCATCTTCTCGCCCATGCCCGGATGGGCGTCAATGAGGGGCGCACATGCAAGAAGTGCATAGTTAAAGTACGAAAGAGTCCTCATCTTAGCAGAGGGAAAAGAATGTAGAAAGAACTTGTGAAATGCAATCTGCATGATGGGGTAGATAGACTGAGGAACAGCATGTCTTCTTATAGTCCCAAAGGTCCGACAAGTAGTAGATGAGACATTAGAACAAGTCTAGAATAAACTCACGATGCAGATTAGATTGAAAGCCGGGCACTTGTGCCATTCTCAGACGTTGAACCGGCGTATAGATGAATACGAAACCCTCGCAAACACACTTTGCCATCCAAATGCCTGGTCGAGATGCACTTGTCGCGCTTACCCACGTTTCCGCTCAAGTCATGAGCCCTGTTGACGAAAGGATGCAATCATAGCCTGCCCGAAGCTGACAGCCAAGGAACGCAATGAAGTCGACATGATTGGATCACTAAATCGTGTCAACTCTGGGTCTCAGATGGCTGAGTATTACCGGAGCGAATACGGGGTACCAGAATGTTGTGGAGAGCGCTGCATATTGCTGCCGCATGTTACCTGTGGTAAAAAGATCTCGCGACATCTGCGGGCAAATTCCAGCAGTCAAAAGAACTCGGAAACATGTCCGGTAGGTCGCGAGATGTCGTCGTGATAAATTTGCGCCTGTCGAGATTGGAAGGTCTACTTTGGACCAGCCACCTCTGCCTTTGAAGAAGATTTCTCTAGCATGTTTTTGGTGACATTAGACGAGTGCCATGCTGAACATTGTTCGAGATTCTTCAGGCGGTTGAAACGACCGATTAGACAAGCATGCAGCAATCTAGTTTACATGCATACTCAGCTTGTGTGCGACAGTCCCTGGAGAACTATTCTTGGGCGTGGGTGGATCTCGCGTTCCTGGTTCGAGAAGGGTAGATCGACGCCAGGTAATATCGAGCCGTCGATGGTGCGACGGAGACATAGTGCGAGTTCAGCCTCATGATCGACCAAGACTTTGGCAGACCAGTTATGGATTTGCTAGTCAATGCTTCTTTTGCGCAAATCTTGAAGCTGCGTGTTCGGACGTAGCACACTTCAACTTGTTCGAAGCTCCCCCCACATGTGGGCTGTCGCTGATCGTCGTTGCATGCACGCAGTAAGCTGCAGCCAAAGTACGAAGTTGTCCACATTTAGCCGGATAACATGACCGGATAGCTGGGAGAACCCTGAAGACGACTGGAAATATGCCTGAAGCCGACACATAAATGAAGCCTAGAGCCCGGCTACCGTACATGATGGACCGCAGAGCCGGATTGCCAAGTAGAAAGGGTTGACTTCAGCATAGCCTAACGTGCGATCGAGCGGATGATTCGCGTATAGCCTCGTTATCTATGTTTATGTGTAATCCTTCTCATATCAAGTACCAAGCTGTGTTTTGGTGCAAGCCTGCTGCAGCGCTCGCGCAAATTCGTACCGTCGGCAGTCCGTGGCCATGTGAGAACAGTCAAACTCGTAGCTGAGCAACTAGTGGCTTCGCAGCCTCCGTTACCGCCACCTATAATATATGCTCCGCCTCGTCTTTGTACCTCTGCGTTCCTTTGAGGGGAGAACTGCGCTTGCATGCGCTGAAAAGTGAATGAAAAAGGTGTGGATCTGATCACATCGCCTTGCAACGTGTACTAGTTCGATCCATCCTGGGCGCAGAAGGCGATAGTTTATGTTGATACTCTCGATGAAATCTGAACGACCTGATTTGCGGTCGTTTGACAGCGAAATATTGGAATGGCAAAGCCGCACGTGCCCAGGGAAAGAGTTGGATTTGGCGCTATGCTGATTCGGGGGAGCTAGCACAACTACTAGCAATGCCACTGCCAACACGCATGTTCTACACCTGTATTGCTTATCAGAAAGCGTGCATGTCGGGTGATGCTTTCAGATGGAGTGTAACAGCTGACAGTCGCGTTCTTCGCGACATTGCAATCATGATTCGTTGGCCGCAATACTTTGGGACGTACAGAAAGGTGCGGCCTGAACTCAATTAAATCCTGTCGTGAGCCTCCCGAAGTCTTCACAGATGTCATTCTCAACGACCTCAACTCTATTTCTTACATCATGTCGTCTCACTTTACTGGGGTTTAAGTACATACATACCATCCTGATGTTTTTCACTGAAGTAGAACAGTTCAAGCCGGGTTCGGAACACATTGCGAGGCTAAAGGGGCAGGAAGCTGCCACAAAAAGCGATTCAACGTGCTGTAACAGACCAAGCTTAATGTTCGTGGCACCAATGATTGTTTGGTGACCTTCTTTGGGCCAGATTCGCGGGACGCACAGCTCAGCGGTAGATGATTTTGGCAGGGCGCAAACATACGAACAGAGCAGTAAGGTGAATAGGGTCAGGAAATTGCAGCCTAGCTATTTCGGAATCAATCGGGTCTATGTTGTCACCTAGACAGCTGTCACAGCTATTGTCACAGCGCCTAGTCATTCACCTCGCATGTTTGCTATCCGAAAGCTAGCTAAGTCTATAAGAGCCGGCAGCCTACCAGCCTGCTAGGACAGCAACACCAACCTCAACCTCAACCATCAACCATCAACCATGACTTCCATCAACATGCCACGGTCAGCGAGAGCTCAGCTGGTTCCTATCAAGGAAGTCCATCGGGGAAAGCATGGCGCGACGGTCTTCGCAATCCTCAAGGACAAGCCGAGTGAAGAGCAGAGAGCGCTCATGATTGTCACCAAAGGCAAACCCCGCTTCATGACTAAAGATTTCCTCGACGACCTCAAGGCCATACAAGGACAGACCAGCCATCCGCTCGCGAGGGTACACGAGTATGACGCCGACTTGACCTGGTACACCATGAGCTGGGTCAAAGGTCACCACGTCGGCTATCTTCTCGGGAATTGCTACACAAACGGCTTTCCTCCCTTCCTCCTTTTCAGGGTCCTGGACCAAATCTTCCAGGCGGAGCAGTATCTGCGCACGAACGGTTTGTGTCACGTTGGTTTGCGCGGCGGAGAGAACATCATGCTTCGCGGAGGGGGTCACGTCATGCCATACACTACACTCATCGACTACAGCAACGTTGAGAAATACGCAGCAAACAAGGCTGGCCAAGTCCTAGAGGAGTTCATAATGTTGGCGAGATGTATGACTCGGGGCGAGACAAAAGTGCCGGATTACTTTCGACGTGTTCGTGGCGGCAGGGCTTTCGAAGATGTGCCGTTGGCGGAGGCAGATTGGTTCTACAGGTACATCGCGCACTGGAAGTGGGATGGGAAGCAGACTCTGGCTGGCTGGTGGGAGGGGAAGGAAAATCAGATTGGCATACGTCTGTCGGCAAATGTGTTCGAGCTCAAGGATGACGGGATGGTAGCAGAATTGATGGGATGGCTGAAGACGCCGACAGTGTCAGATGAGGAGATTGCGGCTGCTAATGTATCGGGTGGTCTGGACGCGATTGAGGAAGAGGAGGAAGATGACAGTGCGACGGATTGAGCGGTCCTGGATATCGTCCGTGCGCTCACTGATCATGATACAGTTGAGATTCTGGCATTGTGGGTTTCTAGATGCACTGTGTACATTTCAGATACGTGAGGGAATAGTAATAAAAGTAGCCAAGAACATTCGAACAAAGAGCTGCCCATGTACAATGTGAGATATCTAAGCAACATAAAACTATGATAAAGATCCATTTCAGTTTCCAACATGTACCAATTATGATATCCCTACGCCGTGATATATTGCAAAAAAAACTGGGGTGGATGCCTAAAGTATGGCTTGCCGCTCTAGAAGCACACAGATTGGCAGACGATTATCAGATTGTGAGTTTCGAGCTCAAATCCCCTGAGTCTCTGGAACTACCCGCCGAGTTCCAGTGCTTGACCGGAACGCAGTACTTTTTCTCCTCACGTGGTCCAGTCAATAACAACAAAGATGTTGCTATCCATAAGCCAGGCCTTGATCCTCGCCTAGTCAGAGCAGATCTACTTACATACAGCTGCACCAACGCGGTTTACACCTTTAGGCATATCATTCATTGAATTCTGGGTACAGATCCGGACTTCAAAGGCATAAATTGGATGCGCCGGAACCCTTGTCCAAAATTTATGATATTCGAAATCGATGATATTGATGATATCACGGCGTACAGTCATGACTTCTTCCTCGCCACTTACGAAGGCACCGATAGGTTTGTTGTAGATTTGACGGGCGCGCAGTTCGGCTGGGAAGAGTGGCTGTACACGGAGAAGGAGTACGAACGAAACCTGCTGAAATGTACCTTGGAGCCCAAGCCTGTCATGGCCGAAGAAGAAATTCTCGACTACAACGAAGAAGAAGACGGGGCAGTCATATTGATGAAACAGATCATTGAGAGACGCATAGAAGAAGCGGAAGCCCAAGAGATCGCAGGAGAAGAGGCTCATACAGTGTATGAGAAGCTTTTAGACCGCGTGGAAAGTGACATACTAGATGCATTGAATAGGCGGAAAGCCATTATGGAGGAAGGGCATGAATCATTGAGTATAGTGTGATGTTGTCATTGCCATTTCTTGTCGCGACTACCTGTCAGAGGTCAAGAGTATTCGTTTGGCGCTATCATTGAGACATTAGTCTCTCTCTAATTACAAAATCCCCAAACAGTGTTATGCTATACGTTAACTTTGTCCCCCGAGCCCTTCCAGTGTGGATTCAATACTGCCTGATGGGCTGTAGTCCTCTGTGTACCTGGTTCTTTTCCGTTGCTCCCACTCTTCCTCCATTCTCGCACAAAGTGGCGTATTCCGTGCCCTTCATGTGTGCAAAAATTCATGCTGTTGTGTGTCGATTGCAACCTTCAAGTCCGTGGCGTGAATCTGGGTGGAATTGTGAGTCCCTTGGTATCCGGCGGACCTCCGCATCGCCTTGTGTGCTTGTTTCCAATTTCACACGACAAAAATCGAGGCCTAGAATCCTTGGGTCCTAGAACTCGGTGTTGCTATGTCAACAATGGCTGCTGCGATCCAACTTTCATCCTGATATGACGTTTCCCCCCTCGATCACTTACCCACTCTGTACACCGGTATGTATTTGCTTACGCTGTGTATTGCGACTGTTGCTGATCTGCTGGCGCAAAGCGTCGACCTGACGCCGGGATGTGTGGATGTGTTGTTCTGTTTGCGCTGACCGCTGACGCGATCTTCGAGACGTCTTGAGCAGCACATAGATTAAATAGGCCGTTTAAACACCGTAGGAGGCTGCTTAGCTGCCGTGGCGCTCTGCCTGCCCCTCTTTTACAGCCGCCGGCGAAGCGGAGAAACCTACCTCCGGTTCGCCTGGAGTCGTCGAGTCGGGAGCCAGGTTCGACGCTGTGATGTCTCTGGAAGTCGCAAGTCTCTTGCTGAGGATCCTTGGATGTCCTTGAGCCTCTGCGCCTCTTCCTAGGGAGTGTGGAGATCTTGCCGTGGTGTTGTAGCCGTAGAGGGAGGGCGATATTTGAAAGGTCCGAGCTCAAAGAGGTCGCCCTCAGCTTTCGAGTCCCTCTCCCTTACCACAACACCAACTCCCCCACAGCAACCACGCTAACATATTTTTCTCATCGTCTCAGAAAGAGAGAACCGCGCTTCAACACTCCTGGTAGGCATGGTAGCTGCCCGTCTGCCCGCCTGCCCACCCAACGGCTCACCCCGAAGACTGGATCCTTCTCCGCAACCAAAATCCGGCTCAGAGAATTGCCAACACCATCATATCAGCTAGCGCAGACAAGAGACGGTACAGCAGCTCGTCGCAAGCTTTGTCGTTCTCGTCGCTATTCTTGATCGCCTGACCTTCACATGTGCCGATCTGACATCGGCGGCGGGCCATGAATTGAGGCTGCGGGGTCGCTCTCAAGGTGGGCAATCAGCCTCTACAGTACAAAGCGACGTACCAGACATGCTCGAAAGCTCTGTCAGGGCCTTTCGAATGAACAGACATCATGCCACATGGATACAGCAGTTCCCACGGTGATGGCGGCGACCTTTCAAGCTGGTAAGTCTCGGGCGGCGACTCCGACTCCGCAAATTTTACAGCGGGAGTCCAAAACTGACATCCCACTCGAGGCTTGTACTACAAGAAGCTTGTTAGCATGTGTTCTCCAATACCACAAACCTCTCTCGGATATATCCTCTAGATTTGAGTCGCCTGCGTCACGTCGCGCCCAGTATCACCCCGGACAACAAGGCGGGCAACTAGAGCTGCGGACACACATCGAGACGAGAACGACGGACTGGCTACGACAAGGATGGTATTTATCATTGAGGTCGCAGAGACAGCCTCGCAGACGCTGCGACGTCTGGCTGCCCTACCTGGCGTCAACTTGCCCTCACCATTGGCAACCGACTCATAGTATCTGGCAGATATTAGCAAATGTTGCGTCTAGCTGGAATGAACCTGGACTCACCTGGACTCGAACAAGGACCACTGTAGCCGTGATCTGAAAGATCAGAGGACCAAGTAGGACCTTTGGTGTCTTTTACCAGTCAACCTCCACCATAGCCTCTCATCTCTACGCCCCCTCACAGTCCCCGACTTTTCTTACCGACACTATTCCTCAGTAAGCTTCAATAAATTGCCACAATTGGACCCACTTACGCCTCTGCTCTCTTGAAATCGGGCGAGCTACTACACGATGGGTCAGCGGACATGCCTTCAACTTTTGGGGAGGATAGCGTGTACCCCATAGTCCTAGTTGATGAAGCCTGAACGAAGAGGTGCGATCTCCCAACTAGTACGGTGTTACGCGTCCAGCGGTGTCGCCCTGGGTTACTCTTGGATACTGCCTCTTTGTCAGCGCAGTCGACGATGTCTCTCACAACAACACCTACGCCTAGTCTCCATTCTATCGGTCGACAAACTGAATTTGTGTTGTCAGCCTCTGGTCCCAACGCATGGAAAATGCTGTAAACATACACCAGGCCGAGTTAAACATGTTCTCTGTTCAATGGGTGCGAGCGGCAATCGTGGTTCTTGACAAGACGATTGGCGGCCCCAACAATCTGGACGACCAGTGGTAATCCTTGCTGTTCTTGGTCATGACTGTTTACGCATCAGCTCAGCCAAACATTTTCCAGGTCGAGACATACTCCTAGTCGCCTTTCCGCGGGTCGACAGCTACAACAATGTCAGCACCCACTCGAAGTTGAATGAGTAAAATACATACCCCCAATGTATTGACGTTGACAGCTGTGATTAATGGGTACGAGCGGCATTTGTGGTGCTTGTTTTGACAAATGGCGGTCCCAACATTCGGCTGCTTCATGGCGGATGTCGTTGGCAAGATCCGCGGCGGTCAGCGGCCCCGATGCACCGAACTCAGCCGGCACGTACTGCTCTGATTAGCCATCTCCAAAGAGACGCCCGGCGACCACCACGAGGAGGTTCAGAGGTCAGATTCTGGTCGCCATCTACGGACTGACGCCCAAATTAGCGAAGCTGACATATGACTTGCTCACCTTAGCCTAGCACAAACTCACGCAATCGACGTTGTCGTCTTCAATCTCGGTACCAATGTGATATCTTCTGCTTGCAGTCGAATTACAAGTCCGTTGAGAGCGAAGGCGACTTCATAGATCGCGTGCCTCCACAGCCGCAATCTCCTTCTCATCACTCACATCTGCCCTTCACGAACCAAGCATAAGAACAGCAGCACCCATCCATCACTTCGGGCGACTCTTAGCCTTTCATACCAGATCCTCATCAGCCGCATGAGATTCATTGCGATAGTAAGTCGGCTGATGCTGGTGAGGTCCCTGGAGATCTGAGCCTATGCAACCAGGTTGATGCGACGTGTGATGTCCAGTGATGATTTGAGAGTTGATGGACCGTGGAGGGCTCGGTTTGTGGTACGTTATTGTGTTCTGAGTTGTCTTGTCGATTGGCTTTCCAAGTATCCGCACAAACCCAGTGTAGTCTTTTGACCTGAGACGATACTTAGCAACTTACTATCGCCTAATAGTATCGACAAACCGCTGTCGTTGCTACCAACTCCATGGACCGTTGAGTATCAGCTACCAACATGCATCATCGACACGTGGCGGATATCCTGAAGCGACACGACGCGAAGGAGCGGAGAGACCCTCGGCGGATACTTCGACGTGTTCTGAGTCGTCATTACCCATGTTCGGTCTCCAAGATGTGGAAGGCACGACCGAGTGTCCCACAGCCAGGCAGCCTTGACGTCGGCGACACTTAATATGCCGTGGAGCCATCGGCTTTTTATGGTACGCATTGCGCTGCTGTCGCGCTCTCGCGGGGATCATCGGTATCATGTCTCGGAAAGCGGACATGGAGTTGGCAATACTGTTGCAGCTGGCGTTCGTGTATGCTTGCACATCGCGCCGCAAACCCACCACATCGTCCGACCAGGTGATCGTGGCATACCATACTGAAGCAGCATGTTTTCCGAGTTGCTATGGTACGAGCAAGACCGGATTCCCTGCCGACAGTAATCCAGGCCTTCGCTCTACGGTGCAGATGTGGCAGTTTTCTGAGGGCCGACTTCCAGGAACAACCGTACAGCTTCGCAGCAGAGACCTCTTCATCCGTCATCTAACTGGATTTTTTGATGGCCGGTCACTTCAAGCTGCTCGACATTGAAGTTTGATCACCTTCAGGATTGACAGGTGCAGCCGGCCCTTCTCGACCCCGACTCGCGAAAAACGAGAGCGCTGGTCTCTTCGTCTCAACGGCCAAGACACGATCGAAATCGACAACGAGCCAGGACGGATCCCCAGGCTTCTGGAGTGTCTGATTGTTGTTGTAGCAATCTGTGACCAACCGCACACCGAGGCCCATTGTGCTCCTGCTCTTCAAGACTGTAGTCGGAGCGCGGGCTAGTTCAAAGATATACCCGCTGGTCTCCAGCTGTACCGTCATTATGGGGTTGCGAGCCAGCTTAGGCTTGCACGGAGCAAGATACTCATGTTCAGACACACCTCTTCGGAGAGGAGTGCAGTCTTTGTACCTGTCGAACATTAGCGCTGGACCGACTTTGCTTGATTTTCAAAAATGTTTCAAAAGGCCAAAAGGTCAGAGGAGCTTGGTTTTGTCGGCACTGTAACCACGAGGGTTCTCTTGCGCGCAGTACCTTGTGACAGTCGTCGATGAGCTGCAGTTGATTAGACTGACAGCAGACCATCTATCATCATGAAAGGCACCAGAAAGAGATCGGGAGAAGTCTTCAACTTACGACAAGCAAAAAGAAAGCTTTGCTGTGGAAATGGCACTCTGGAAAGACTGCAGGCATCGCGTTTGCCAACAGCTGGCACTGCATCGATTCAACTAGATGCAAAACACTAGGTTGTAATCCGAAAGGCTCAGCGATCCGTAATGTCGCCCATTGCGAGTGGGTCATGTTTGCGAAGACCACAAACCGATCGTCCGATCATCATTGCGTCCAGCTTTCAGTGACTAACGAGACGGCCGAGACGCCGAAAGCCGGACGATATCGCATCTGGCGAAGGTCAGCGCAAATCGACACAACTTGGTAACAATCCGGAAGAGGGTTCGACAATGCCTCAGACTTTGAATTGTGCACATCGTAACCGGAGTTACTACGCTATGACGACGATGTATGGTCATCATTTCCAAAGAAAAACAAAAAAAGTGCTTTAAACTTACTGCTGGATCCAAGAAGCGCGGGATATATCGAACTTCGGTAGGTAGCTTATCAGCCAGCATAGCTGGACTCGCAACAGTCCAAACTTCAGAGAGAACGAGATGGCTCAGAAGCACTGTTCTCACACCGCAACCACATCAAAGCGAGGACGGGCTGCATCAGATCTGCTGAATATCAGTGAGAAGCCATTTCACGGGCATCAGAACATGAAAAACAGATGCAGGAGCTCAGTAGCGTTGTTTTCGTCATTGTAACCACCCATGGCAAGCATGGGGTTATCTCGACTCTGATCAACTTCGCATTTCATCATTGCAGAAAGGGAGTCGGTAGAGGCCTTGGGTACTCACCGCTGACGCCAACCAAGTTGGCAAAGAGATCTACCCAAAGGAGAGACAGTTTGTATTGCCCTGTCGTGTGTCAATTACTTCCGAATGCGCATACGAAGGAAAAGAGATGTCATCGAGTGGCTCAGAATATGGGTTTGGTATCGTACATCGGAACCACGCCCGTGGGGTTCTCCGCACGTGACACGATCAAGTGGGCCCTTCCAAAGGTTGTTACACCCATAGGAATTCATCATTGCCGGGAAGAATTGTATGAAGGACTTGCAACTTACCAGTCATACCAACGACGGTCGAACGGCCGGAGAGAAATTTCAGTCCTCGAAGACGGCAGCGCATCCTGTCAATTGTCAGCAACTGTACTGTCTGAGTCGACAAACAAGAGAATGTATAGAGGTGGCTCAGATTGGGCATCGTTTTCGACACTGGAACCGCACCCGAAGGCGGGTTCTCCATACGTTGTATGATCAAGTGGGCCCATAGTCTCATCATCGCCAAAATTGGGTGGGAGATGCTCAAGACTTACCGGGAAAGTCAGCTATCAACGGAGGAAGATCAAGCGATCATCTTCGATGAAGACAACCACGATTCAGCCCGCCTTGCCAAGAGCCATACCTTTCCGACATCGTTTTGGTCTGAAAGGAGAGCGAGACATGCCGAAAATTACCTGAGCTTTGAGAAGGGGAGGCCCTGCCAAAATATGGATGTGCCGATAGGTACTGCGCCGTACATCGGAAGAACACAGTCTTCTCGCGCACCAGCGGTGGCTGCCATCCTGCCACCGAAGCAATGGGAGGCAGAGATATGAGTCTTACGGATCCTGTGACTGGGCTGCGTCAAGCCGCAACACCGTCGAATATTGCGTGTACCCGGGCGCTGCGCTGTTGGAGAAAGTTGTCCTGACATGTGATGCCCCAGTTGCAGGGAGCCCAGACGGTGACTTCGTTGATATACATCGAGGCAACACTGAGTGCGATATCTATACGCTCAATCCAGCTTTGGCGCAGTCCGAATTGTCATTCAGAAGAAGCATATGCGGATTCGGGTGGAAGCCGACGAGCTGTGAACTAGAGGAGTTGTACGCAAAAAGTCAGCGTTGTTCGAACACGAGAAGACGACGAAAGTGTAGGAGCATCAAGGTTGACTCAGACGATTGATGTCGCACATTGTAACAACCAACCAGGATTGTGTGGTGCGGAGATGAAATAAGGTTGTGTGAGATTGTCATCACAGAAACTTCGGAGAAGTGGAGAAAGAGCGAGGGGAACTTACCTGTGCGAAACGATCTAAGCATGGTCATTGAGGCGATCGAAGACCTGTCCGCATGCCATGAAGCTAGAACCCACGCAGGCTTCTGTCGCAGGTGAGCGCGACATCGAGCTGCAGGTGGGTCAGCTGTCCGGTGATGAGGTCGGTGATCTTGTTCGACAAACTTGGCTGTGGAGGTGTCTTCGCATCGCCTTCTAGAGCTGCCTGGACTTCGATGCAAAGATCCTATGCTGTCAGTAAGCGAGGGAAGATTGCTCAGGGTGGAGTACCCATGTCTTCAGAGATCGTCAAAGTCCGCTGGTCGTCCGCATTCGATGCAAGGCACGCTGCGTGAAAGGTTTTGCAGTCTCGCATGGCAGCCTCGTCAAGCGGGGACATTGTTGTCACGCGGCTGACCGGCGTGTTATGCGTATGCCAGGGCTGGCCTCGACCTGTCCAATGCGGATCGAACGGTGTACCACGCATCAAGCGCTGCTATCTTGGCTTTGCGACAAGCAACCATGCTGAGAGACCAAATTCTACCCGTGGGTAGTCTGCGTGCTTGCAGTGTCGTCGCCCACGCAGTGATCCTCGTGCTGCTCCAAGTCCATGCTCTTTTCAGTACACTCGGGTCACTCAATCCAGTCCCAGCAGTCCGACCAGCACCTCCATGAACCCTACTGTCATCCGTCCTCGTATTTTATTACCATTCGTTCGATGTTCGTTTGGTATGCGGAGAGGGAGGGGGTGGGAGGAAGGGAAGGGAAGGCGCCGAGGCCGCATTATCTCCCCATGGTGGAGGGAAGGGAGGAAATCGCCGACGGCTTCAAGGCTATGATGGTTAGCAAACAGCTCTAGTCGCTTGCTCTGCTGCCATAGTGCGAGAACTCTCTGTTGAACGCAAGAACGTGTGCACTCTGCGCTTCTTGTCATTCCGTATCCCATGGAGAGGCAGTGTGCGCCGTCGTCGCCAAACTTGTGGTCAAGTGCTTGCGACGAGACCAGGACGTGTCAACGCAAAGCCAAGTCGAACCGCGTTGTAGTCTGACACGGAGCTTTGCTTGCCTCGCAGCGTTGAGACGCGTGTACCTAGCTGGTTGTGTCAGTCGATGCTTATTTGCTACATTTGGCAGATGGAGCAGTGCAAACTCCAAAGTGAGAAAGGTGCGCTTGACGTACCGTCTGTCGGGCGTCACACTACAATCTCAGGCTAGTCCAGTATCTGGATGCAGCTGCGCAGCTGACTGGACAGCCCGACATGGTGGTGCCGGAGTGTCGTGATACCAATTCTGGTGTTTGTTGCAGACAAGCGCCGGAGGCCATGACATCGGCACTCCCGTCTGCTATAACAGCCAGCGAGGTGCAGATGCGCCTCCTGCTACTGTGGTTAATGATGGCCCATGTTCTTTGCGGTAGTCTCCGTGTCAGTTCAGCTTTTGGACTTACTCACAGTCCGCTAAGTCGGATGTTGCGCAGCCCGAGTTTGCGGAGGCAGACAGTGGGGAAGAGCCGCGACACTGAGGAGTAGACCGATGGAGGCCAACCTGCCGCCTCAGAGATCAGAGTGCGGTGGTGTTTTCTTGTTCGCCATGCCACTATCAGTATTTTTTGCTTGCAGAAATACTTGCGTGTCGCAGACCCCGCCTAGCCAGCGAAGGAGGATGACTGACAGCGACGTCCTATCAAGGGAAGTCAAAGCGACGATGGACAAGAACTTACTATCCTCTAAGAGATACCCTACGTAGACTGGGTGTCACATGCGCCTCAGTCGTGCGCGGGAGCGGTCAAAAATGCCCAGGTGGTGGGCAAAAGCTGCGGAGCTTTCGAGTGCGGGCGACCACCATGCAAAGAAGCTAGATGCCTCTCCACTTGTACCTGCACTACTCGGGATACTCTCAAGCTCGTGGAAACTTTTCTGGGCATTTTTGAGCATGTTGTGGTTGGTGTGGTGGGAGTGTCGTGGTGGTGGTGTGGGAAGGTCCGACGATCGTGACTTTGGCGGAAATTGGCTGCCTTTGCCGCCAACACCAAAAGGTTCCCCACTCAGCCAGCGTCCCCGCCAGGCTATCTATGAGCTTGATGGATTTCTACAGCACCGCGAGCAGTAGCTATCACGAGGGCAGCCCAGTGCAGTTCTTATGACACATAAGCACGCCTTTGCAGACTCAGTATATGTGCGGCATTACGCTGCAGAACACTCCCAAGCAACCTCCCGGTCGTACTCTCAGTAGAGACCGAGGAGACGCATGCCAGTAGCACGTAAACCTTGAGAGGCGATCATGTGTTTGCGGCAGGGCGAGCACCTCTGTCAGACTGTCTATGGTACGCCGGGAGCATGAAGTTCCGCGCAAAGCATGCACCGCAATTGCCATGTAGCCGTATAAGCTTCTCTAAGCATCACCAAGGCTAAGAGCATGCGAGAAACCCAACAGTGGGGACAAGTGCAGCTCATGTTCTGGCCCTACAAGCGCACATGCAAAGCCTTAACGCAGAAGGTGAAGTGCAAAAGCACGCTACGAACACTGCCCCACTCCCGCTCTTTGCCTAGTCCGCAAACCCGAAAAACAATAAGTCTCTACCCTGAGGATCTTAGCTCTAAGGACTATATGAACAGCTTTATTCTGCCCTCATACCTACTAACTTCCTACAGGAGGTCTGGCCGGGTGGTACCTAGGCAAATTTCCCCCGAGCTCTCTCTCCCCCCGAGTTACTCTCCCCCCGAGTTTATAGCATAGACCTTAATCGCCTTTGAGCGAGATCTTTTTTTGCCAACTTAAGGCACTGAGTTCGAGTCTCTCCCTGAGAGCGCACTTAGCAGTTTTGGGCCACACTTTTCAACAAGATAAGCGCCGTCGTACACACATAACAGATTTAATACTCTGATTTGTTTGTAAAAAGCTGGTTACTCAATTAACTAGAGAGCATCGCTCATTCATCGCTTTACTATGCGGCAGACCTGCAAGGTAATGTTAAAGTTGCTGTGGGTGCTCTAGTGGGTTCCCCGCACGTCATCCGAGAAGCTCTAAGGAGCTTTAGACATAACAGCTCATGATGTGTTATTATTTCTGAGTGCGGGTAGTTTTCTATTAATCGATAAAAGGCCTAAGCGACGTAGAATATTTCTTGTGTCTGCATAATGTGGCGCTTGTTATTTTTATAAACCGTCTTTCAGTTGACATTTTTTAGCTGCTCATATATCTGGGTAGTATGAGAACAGCAAGGGCTGACGGAAGCATCAGTCCTTAGTTCAAAGCACAAGCGAAAAGATGATTTGAGAAACCAGGTCAATCAGCCTCTTGGACAAGACTTTATAAAGTACTCGACCGCATTCGGGTCTCAGATTTCGGCATCCTAAGCACAAGTCATAGTTGCAGTGTTATAGAATAGACGTTCTCTATCAGAGTATCTACAAAGGTAGGCTTAGTAAATCCTGCACGGGGAACTAAGGAAAGGAACTCGGGGTTTGTGGGCAACAATTGACTGGGGAAACCGCGATTCCCTTCCCCGACAATTTCAAGTTGCAGATCTGCGGACTCTGCTCCTATTTTAGACCACCCAGATGTGCGTCAAGGCTTTCCGCTTTCTCAAAATCGCAAGGTCTAGCTATAGCTGCCACGCCGCAATATGTATGGTCATTATATCGTAGACGTAGCTTGAATCCTTCCACATGTCTTACTTCTAGAAGTAGATACCCTGGGCCGAATGCTTTATGGATGCCATCCACTCTAGCTGTGGCTAGGTTGCCTGGCGGAGACTAGCATAGTATCTACTCTTTCAGGGAAAGTCATAGAGGTACAAATTGGAGTAAGAATAACAGACCTAAGCACCGCTTGTCTAAAGCTAGCTTACAGATCAAAGGGCCGTCTTACACGAGACCGAATCGGGTTGATCAAGTCACGCATAGCCTCTTTATTAATATCCCTCGATTTATCTGTGCCACTCGCGTTGTGCGATGGCGAAATCTTCGCCGCTAAGGCCGTTGCAGTGCGACCAGCTGTCTTCTCCGGCAGACGCACCTCGAGGTAGCTTCGTATGGGCTTCGCAATCTAAGTGTAAACAGACTATGTAATCGTAGCAGCCTGACGTGTGCAATGAATACATGGTCTT
>Ga0265780_10005297_pt1 | contig 16378 bp, 33 predicted proteins | sample P1T30metagenome_FD_192432 | JGI IMG/M metagenome (GOLD analysis project Ga0265780, IMG submission 192432) | Plant litter microbial communities from East Loma Ridge, Irvine, California - P1 T30 | ecosystem: Environmental > Terrestrial > Plant litter > Unclassified | place: USA: California... | reverse complement strand
TTGGTTGTTGGTGGTACAGCAGGTCACCACAGTAAGGATTTCGCGCACCGCCGCATACGGCCTGTTCCTGTTACTGTTCCTGTTCCCGTTACAGCTTTTTGTTGACGCCCTGGCGCAACGATCTGTCGGGATTTTTGTGCCAAAAGTGGAAATTCGGCATATCCCCGATGATGGTCGACGCCTTCACGCGCTGTGCGCGGCCACCTGGCCCTGTCGGGCGCCACTCGTCCGGCAGCTTGAGCGCGTCGGCCATGGCCTTGCAGTCGCTGTCGTAGTTGACGCGGTAGCACCGAATCTCGGTGCAGTTGCCCAGGAAATCCTTGTCGATCTGCGCCGGCCGCTGGCTCACGCCGATGATGGTCAAGCCCTGGTGGCGGCCTGCCGTCGACAGGTTCTTCCACGCGGGCGGCGACCAGCTCGGCATGGTGACGCGCGACAGCTCCTCGACCAGCACCGTCGCGCCTTCCAGCTCCCACACGATGCGGCAGAACAGACCGAACTGGTCCTTGACCTGTTTCTCAGTGCCGTGCGGAACGTAGACGATGGCCTTGCGGCCGGCCTTCACAGCGGCGATCAGGTCGGTGATCTTGTCGACCGTTACGCCATGGCAGAACTTCGCGTACTGGTCGGTTTTCTCCAGCGGTGACCACACCAGCAGGCGCGAATAGCCCTTGAGCAGTTCGCCCTTGATGTAGCTGGACTTGCCGGTGCCTGAGGCGCCGATGACGGCGATAATCTTGGCTTCGTTCTTGGTCCCGAGACTGACCCCCTTTGCCATCGCCACCGGCGGCGCAATAGCGGGCCTGGCCGGCGCCTCCACCACCAGCGCGGCGACAGGCGCCGCGCGCCTGGCACTGCCCAGCACCGTCACGGCAGCACCTCGACCGCCCCGCCATCCTTCATCGGCTCAGCGCCCGCGTCGATGGCGCGCGGCTTTTCCTTCTCATCCGCAGCCGCCTTGCGCGCCTTGATCGCGACCACGACCGGCACGACCAGCGGCGCCGACGCCATGACAACGGCGATTTCCGGCCCGAAGCGGCTGACGCCTCCCTCCCAGCCGTATTTTTGAGACAGCGCATCCATCGCGCCGCCCCAATTCATGCAGGCTTCCGGCGTATAGGCGCCGGCCACCTCCGGCAGCGCAATGGCGAACATGCCGCCCATGCCCTGCGCGATCATGGCCCAGCCGGCCGCGCCGGCCATCGGGTTGGGCGGCTCGGTGGCCTGTTGCAGCTTCTGTTCCTGTTCCTGTTCGCTGAGCTGCGCCTCGGTGCCGATGGCGTCGAGCGCCGCGAACTGCTCGGCCACGGCCGGGTCGATTACGTCATCATCCATTTTGCTGATGTCCCTTCTTGGCGGCGCTGCCCAGGATGGGCGCCCACCAGCCCCCGGCGACCGCTTTTGCGGGCGTAGGCGCTGTTTTGTCGGCCTGCACGGGCGCTTCCTTCGGCTTGATCGCATTCGCGCCCTGTACGGCCGCCTGCGCGGCCGGCGCAGGCTTCGGCGCGACTACCGGCGCCGGGGTCGGCGCGGCCGGCGCCGCTGCCGCTGCCGGCGCAGCAACGGGCGCCCCGGCAGCGGCAGCGGCGCGCATGCGCTTGAGCAGCAAGTTTGATTTGTGGTCGGTGCGGGTGAACAGCTGCTGGGAGCAGTCCGGACAGTAGCCGGATGCCTGGCCGTTCTTGTCGTGTTTCACCTGCATATCGAAGCCGCACACCGGGCAGTCGATATGGCCGAGAACGGCGGTGCGGTTCGCGCCCATGGTCAGGCCGCCTCGCCCACGATCACTTCGACGGCATCGACCATTTCTTGCGTAATCATGTCGCCGTAGCACATTTCCATCAGCGTCTTGCGCGCGTGCTGGACTCGAGCGAGACGCTCGGCGCCGGCCAGTTCGATGTTCGCCGCGCTGCGGTTCATGGTGATGACGTTGCCGTTTTTCAGCGGGACGATGCCGCCGCCGTCGACATGATCCGCCGCACCCATGTCGCCCGCGCAGGCCTCGCGCATCAGCATGTTGGTGATCGGGTGGCCAATGCAGCCGTTATGATTTTCGTGATCCATCACAGAATTCCTTCCAGTTTTTTCCAGTTGAGGTGTTGTGCCAGCTTCTTGAAAAACGCTTTCGCGGGCGCCGGCAAGACCCACTTGTATTGATTAACGAGCGTGACCGCCTCGCGTTCGAGTTCATCCATTGAATTTCCGTTTCAGCTTATTGAGGTGAGGCTCCGCGTAGCGCGGAGAGTGTTTTTGCAGCAGGCGCTCGGCGGCGATATCGTCGCCAACGCTCCAGCCCTTCGAACCTGGCGTGCCGTCGCCGCGGTTCTCGGTCGATGCCTTTGAATGCACGTAGCCGCTGTAGCGCGCGTGGCGCGCCGGATCGTTTTCCGGCCTGGTCCAGGCCGGGCCGGCGGCTGGTCGACCGGGCCACTCCGTACACTTATTTACACCAGTCCGAGGGCGGCTAATCGACGCCGCCGACGACCGGCCATCGGTGACGGTCCACCGATAGTGAACCCCTTCGTAGACCTCCAGTGGGAACGCTGCAGCGTAGACGCCGACCGGCTTTTTCGTTTCGCGGGTGGCATACCGTCCGTTGATCGTCACGTCGCGCGCGGCGATCAGTACCGCCAGGTTTTTCCGCATGACGGCAGGGCCGCCCTGCGCCCAAAGGTAGTCGGCAAAGCTGGCTTGCTTCGCCACTGCCGGGTCGGTCGATTCAATCTTCTGCGCCGCCGCGTGCGCCGCGCGCACCGCCTCCGGTGCGTTCAGCAGGGCTTCGGCCTTGACGCGGCGCAGCTCGCGCCACACGCCGACCGGCGCGCCGCCGATCTGCTGGAACTGGCGGATGCCCCACACCTGCGACCAGTACGTGACGCGGGCGGATGGCGTCAGCTCCATGGTGCCGAACAGGTCGGGCGCAATGGTGTAGGTGGTGCCTTCCTCGAAAGTCTTGTGGTCGCCCACGCCCGTGCCGTCGATGTTCTTGCTGACGTACTTGGCGATGTAGCCGGCTGCCGTGCCTTTGCCCGCTTCGATGCGAACCAGCTTGACGCGGTTTTCGTGCGCGCCGCGTTCGGCCTCATCTTCCTTGATCGCGTAGGCAGTCACGATCATTTCCATATCGTTGACGCGGGCCGGGTCGACAAACAGCAGCAGGTGCCAGTGCGGGCAACCATCCGTGTGCGGCTCCGCAATCCTGAAGCCGTACGGGCGGATGCCGGCGCGGTGCAGCGCGGCCCGGATGCGGGCATACACGTCGACCATGTAGGCTTGCGCCTGGCGCGGCGTGGCGCCGTTGTATTTCGGATTGGTGCCGCCGACGCTGTGGAACTTCGACGGACAGGTGATCGTCCAGAACAGGCCCACGTCGCCCAGGTTGCTCGCGCACTCCTCAAAACCACGGATGCGCGTCATCAGCTCATTGCGACGGTTCGCCTTGTTGGACACGCCCTTGTCGGCCAGCTCCGCCAGGGTGTACGACTGGCCGAGTTCGTTGGTGGCGATCTGCCTTTGCAGCAGCTCCATGTTCGACCGGTTGCGCGCTTCCTGCACGGCGGCGATTTCTCGCGACACGTACGGGTCGGTGCGCAGGTAGGTCAGGCCAAGCTGAATCGACGTGTGCTCAAAACGGCGCTTCCACTCGGTGTGAAGGTGCCGGCGCCACCATGCCTCATCGGTCGCGCGCTTGATGCGTTCTTCGTCGGTGTCGCCCAGGGGCGCGGCGATGCCACGGCGCGCGCACAGCTCCGCGACTGCGGCCAGGATGGCATCCGTCGTCATGAGCTGGTAGCAGATTTCCGAGACGGCGCGCACGGACTGTTCGGCAGCAACCCAAATTTCCCGGTCCGTCGTCATGCGGCCCTTGTCGTCGGCCAGCGGAACGCGGTCGACGTCGGCCATCAAGGCGTGGATCAGGTCCAGCTTCGTCTTGTGCTTGGCCTGTCCGTCACGTGCAAACATCGCCTCCATGGCGCGCGCCATACGCTTTGGGATGCCCCAGCTAAGCGCGCGCATCAGAACCGAAACTCCACGCGAATTACGAACGGTCCGATAACTGCAATGACGGGCTCGAAACTGCTAAACCGCACGATCAGCCCGAAACCTAATGTCCTCGACTGCATTTCGACCGACAGGCCGATCTTTGGCCCGCCCATCAATGCGCCTTTCCGGTCACGGCCGGCATCGCGCCGCCTTGCATGCATTTCTGCACTTGCGCCAGGTCGGCGAGCAGCTTCTCGAGCGCGATCCAGACAATGCCGCGCTCGAAGGCGTCGAAGGTGTTGAGGGCATCGCTGGCACGTGCCTTAGGCAGACCCGCCGCCATCACGGCCACCATGCGGGCCCCTGCAGGTGCGCGCAGCCAGAACGCGGCGCGCATGGCCTCAACGTCCACAGGCCGCGCAACGATGGCGCGCAGGTCCTGTATGCGTTCCTGGCGCGTTTCTTCCGGCACCCGGGCGATCTGTTCGCATACGGCGGTAAAGTCCGCCAGATAGACGGATGTGGTGATTTCCAGCGGCGTGCGCTGGATGCCGTGGGCAGCGGCCAGCGCGGCCAGTTCGGTGCGCTCGGCTTTCATTTCGGGTAGCCCATGAGCCAAAGCGCGAAGGGCGCGGCGATCAGCAGGGAACCGGCCACGGCAGCGGCAGCATTTTCGAGGTGGGCGCGCATTACAGGCGCTCCAGGCGGCTATGCAGTGCAGCGGCCTTCGCTGCTTCCATTTCCCAATAGGCCTTGGTCGCCGGGTCTGATGAGAGGGCAGCCATGTCTTGCGCAACGTGGGCGAGCTTCCACGCGCTCAGCCGCGCATTGATCAATTCGGTGCGAGGTATCGTCGCCGTTTTGTAAACTTCGTAACCTTGTGTTTCCGACATATGGCCCTCCCAGGCTTTTTATCTCCTAGGCCAGAATGCCGGGCGGAGCGGGCAGAGCCGCATGCGCCTAGGAGGGGACGAGATTTCCGCCCGACAAGACGAAATGTACACCAATGTCTTTGTGTAGGTAAAGGCCTATGTGCACAAAGGCGATTGTGGTGTTGCATGCACATAGGTCTTGAAGTAAATTCGGCCCATTGACGCAACAAACCGCCTGGGAGGGCTACAGAATGGATACGTTGGAATATTTGGCCGCGTGCAAAACGCGCTTGGGTATCGAGAGTGACTATGCGCTCGCGAAGGCACTAGGGATTTCTCAGCAAGCGGTGTCGAGCTACCGCGCCGGCAACAGCAAGATTAACGACGACGTTGCTTTGACTGTTGCAGAAATCCTCTGCATCAACCCGCTGCAGGTGATCGCCGCCGCCAACGCAGAGCGCGCAAAAACACCCGAACAGAAAGCCAAATGGTTAAATCTGGTCGAAAAATATTCAGTGTCTTTTCGTAACCTCCTATCACCGTGGGACGGGCATGAACGTAGGGCGCAGCCGCGCTATGTCATGCAGTGATAGGTAGTATCAGTCCCGAGTTTTGCGATTTAGATAACTATAGATTATGCGAAGTTCCCGCCCGGGGACAAAAAGTTGACAAAGCACATTGTCGACATTTTCACCATGCCGGTACGCACAGACCGGATTGCAACGGCCAGACACAATCGTCTGGCCTTTTTTATAACAATTGGGAGAAAACTTGCGCTACCCGAATCTGAGATATGGCAACCCTACCGAAATGGCCTATTACGCAATGGGCGTGCCGCTGAAAGACCTGGCGCGCCGGCTGCGCCGCGATGAGCGTACGGTGCGCGATTGGATCAACGGCAAACAGCGCGTGCCGTGGTGGGTTCCTGAAATCCTCAGACTCAAACGCATGGAGGCCGATCTACGCCACCGCCAGATGGGCATGGGCGCGCTCGCGCCGGCCCTCGGCATCGTCAGCGCCGATGTCATCACGCTGGCCCAGCCGGAAACGAAAAAGCCGCAGGATGGTCTGCGGCTTGTCGAGTCACCGGCCCCGGTGCCGGCTATTGCGTGACGCGTCACGCTAAACACGTTACTTACGGCGCTTGAAGCGTCCGTTTTTGCCGCGCGGCGGCAGGCGCTTTTTAGACATGGTCGATCCCCTGTTTGACTTCGATTCGCAAGATGCGCCGTTCGACGCTCATGCCCCATTTGAAGATGCCCGCGCCGCCGGCCAGCACGCCGCTGGCAAGCGCACCGACGATGGCCAGCGCGTACGCTTCCATTACGCCGCCGGCTTCTCGTTCAGGGCCACGCCCAGGGACGCGGCGGCGGCGCTGACGCCGTCAACCACGCCGGCATAGGCCGGCGGGACGAACGCCTTGGTGAACTGGATCAGGACTGCCAGGGCGGCCCAGGTCGACGGTTGTTTGATACGTTTCATCGTTTTTTCTCTTTCAGGTTGTGGTTACATGCCGTGGAAACCGGCCTCTAATTGGCGGATCGCTTTCAGGTCCGCCGCTTGCTGCTCTACTGAGTAGTTGTATGCCGGCGTCAGTCCCGTTACCGGGTCCTTCGTTGCCCCCGGCAGCGGGTCGCCCTTGTGCATGTAGTCGTATGCATCGGTGCCGATGCTGCCCGTGCTGCCGGTCGCCCATTGCCACAGGCTGTTTGCGGCCTGGTTGACGACGTTCCTGTCGTCGGTCGGGTCGATGTACGGCAGCGCGTCCTTTGCCGCCGTCACTACTGCGGTCCCTGCCCTCTGCGCCAGATAGATCGCGGCCAGCGCGACACCCAGGACGATGAGGGTTTCGGTCTTCAGCGCGGTCGCCATCACCAGCCCATAGTGCCAAGCCAGTCGACGCCGTCGGAGCCGGTGACGTCGATGCCGGCGATGCCGCCCGTGGAGATCACGTTCGACAGGTCGGTGTAGGCTTTGTCGATGGGCTTGCCGTCGCTGGTCACCACCTGGCCCGACGAATTCCGCATCAGGAACGGGCTGTTGCCGCTTGTGAGCGAACTCCAGGCGCCGCCCAGGACGTTCGCCCAGAGCTGGTTGTTCAGGTTCGTCGCCACCGGGTTGGTAACGACTGGCGCGGCTGCTGCCGGCGCCGCGGTGGATTTCTTGCTCATGACGAGCACCGCCGCCACCGCCGCCACCAAAAAGAGCATGTTGTTGTTCATACGGTCGCCTCGTAACCGGCTTTCGCCAGGATGCTGGTGTAGTAGTCGCGGGTTTCAGCCGGCGCGGCGCTGAGTCCCTTTTTCGTGACGTTCCCGTAGCCCCAGTTATAGCCGGCCAGCGCGGACGCCCACGTGCCAGTGGCGCGGTACAGCCACGCCAGCATGCGCGCGGCGCCCGGGATCGCCTGGAACGGGTCGAGCGCCGCGTCAGCGCTGCCCAGCCACTCCACGGCGGTCGGCGGCATGAACTGCGCAATGCCCATGGCGCCGACGCGCGAACGCTTCGTGCCGTCGATGATGGCCGGGCTGTAGCGGGATTCCTTCCACAGCAGCCAGGCCAGGATGGAGACAGGCACGCCGTTGGCCTGCGCCGCTTGCGTGATCGCGTTTCGGTAAGGGTCGGAGCCCGAAGGCCAGCCGGTAAAAGTGCTTTTCATTTGTTCCACCGTATCGGTTAAAAGGTCTGATTCATCGTCGCCGGCCGTCACCGCCGTGGTGCCGCTGTAGAGCTGCCAGGCCATCACGCCCAGGAGCGCGCCGGCTACGACGATGACGGCGCGTTGATCCATCAGGCCGGCTCCTCGAAATATTCGAATGTCCCGCCGATATCTTCGCCAGCCGCAGCATTCAGCAGGACGATGCCAAAGCCAGGCGGGATCATGATCGGCTCCAGAAATTTCAACGTCGTCAGCCCCTTTGCCAGGGCGGCCATCGGCCCACCGACAAACAGATTTGCTACGTCCGTTTTTGTCCGCACTTCCGCCACAGATACGCCGCCACCGATGCGCTTGCTCGCACCTTTGCGGGCAAGGGTTGTCAGGGGCGTGCTGTATTGTGCCAAGGCGATGCCCTGCGCGACTGCGCCGGACGAATAGAAGCCGACTTGCCCTACGTGCAGGTTGCGCCCCGAGCCATCAGGATTGAGCAGCTGTACATGCGAGAACTGCCCGTTAGTAGGTACGCAGTAGGCATATCCCATGAAGGCCACCCCGGCGAGAGTGCGCGCCTTGCCGCCGTCGACCACGTCGACGGTGCCGGTGATTCGATCGTCACGGAAATCATAGATACCGGCCAGGATCGTGCCCGCGTTCTGCGCGCCCGTTCGGTCCTGCACGTCGACGCCAGTGAAGTTGACGTTGTTGACGCCCTGCCCCGGCAGCAGATCGATGTAGCCGCCGCCATTCAGGCGCACGCGGATCGTGCCGGCGCCGCCCTTGTACTTGATGAAGGAGCCGACCACGTCGATGTGCTGGCTCTGGTTCGGTCCCACGTTGAAATCGAACTGCATGGCTTATTTCCCCAGGCGTGGCGCGATGACGGCCACCGCCGCCACGACCAACACGCCAATCATGATTTTCTGTTGCGCCTGCGTCGTGCCCTTGGCGTCCGCGTAGGCGTTCTGCACCTGGCCTAGGGACGCGCTGAATGCGTCCTTGGTCATCGCAAGCGCGTCGTTCTCCATGGTGGCGGCGCGACTGAAGGCGTCGAGCGTGCGGGCGTCGTTCGCGTTCACCGCATCGAGCGCGCCATGGAAGATGTTGTCCGCGTAGTCGTAGGCGTGGACCGTGGCCGCGTTCTGGCCACTCACCACATTGGTGGTGAAGCCCAGCAGGGCCGCGAACTGGTCGGCCACGCTCTTGACCGCACCGGATGCCACGCCCAGGGCGCCGGCCACCGCGCCACCGTCCGTGCTGGTGTTGTAGATCGTGGTCGAGCTGCGGTCGCTGTTGTCGGTCCAGCTGCTGGAATTCGTCACGCTCCGGTCGCTGAAGTCGGCGTTGGTCGTGGTGTTCGACACGCTCCGGTTGCTGCTGTCGGTCCACGTCATGCTGCGGTCGCTGAAGTCCGCGTTGGTCGTGGTGTTCGTCACGCTCCGGTCGCTGAAGTCCGCGTTGGTTGTCGTGGTCGACGTGTTGACGCTCCGATTGCTGCTGTCGGTCCAGAGGTTGGTAACGCTCCGGTCGCTGAAGTCGGCGTTGGTCGTGGTGTTCGTCGTGGTGTTCGACGTGTTGACGCTCCGGTCGCTGAAGTCCGCGTTGGTCGTGCTGTTGTTCGTCGTGTTCGACGTGCTACGGTCGCTGAAATCGTAGTTCGTCGTGTCGTACGTGTTCACCTGCCGCTGGTCGTAGTTGACCGCCTGGCTGGTGGTGTTCTGCTGCTTGCTGCCGCTCGACATCAGATGTCCTTTCTCATGATTACAGCCGCCTGGCTATAGCCGGCGGCCTGCAGCTTGCGCATCAGGCCGGGCCGGCGCGTCCAGATCAGGACGGACTTGCAGCCTGCGCCAAAATAGCGCTCGACCTCGGGCAGCATGCGTTCGGTCAGGTCGGTCGCCGCGCCGTACTGGCGCGCGACACGAATTTCCAGCTGCATGCCGTGCTCCAGTTGCACCTGTTCGACCACAAAGACGCATCGCGCCCCGCATTCGTCGTGCGCCTCGAAGGCCACACCGCCGCCAATGAGATCGTCCACGCCGCACAGGCCATCGGACGTATCCCATTTGCGGTTGCCGACCATCGGCGCGATTGCGGCGCGCGCTTCGTTCAGGCTCAGGCGGTTGAAGCGGATCATTTCTTGCCCACCATCGTGTAAGCGACGAAGGCCAGGACGATCAGCAGCACCGGGTTGTTGAGGAGCTGCGACAGGCCCAGCGCCGACGAGCTTTTGTCGGAACTGGTGGTCTGTGTCGCGGCGCCGCCGTGCGTGCTCAGGTTCAGGCTCCAGCCCGAGTTATCGAAGCCGGTGGAGACGTTCGCGCCGTTGGTCATGTTCGTCTTGTCCGTCATCGCCGCATTGGCAACGCTGCCGGCCGCCATCAGGCCGGCGCTCCACGGATCGGCGGGAACGTTACTTGCCATGACGCGATGCCATGAAGGCCAGGGCCAGGACCAGCAGCAGCAACGAGCTGCCGCCCTGGCCGCCCAGCGGCGACACCTGTTGCACGGTGGTCGGCTGGCCGACCTCGTACAGGTTGCCGCTGGCATCCATGCCGTAGGCCGCGCTGTGATCCGTGATGAGCTGCGGATTGTTCAGCTTGCGATCGACGAAAACGTCGATCGCATAGCCGAGGCGCGACAGCCCCCAGGCGGTAGCGTTGTCACTGGTCAGGGTTTGATCCATGTCGGCCCCCGATTAGAACGCTGCCAGCGGTTCCAGCACTTCGACTTCGATGGTGATGGTTTCGCCCGCCGAGAAGGTGCCCAGGATTTCCATGGTCTGCGCATCGCGGGTGTTCAGGACCTGGCTTTGGTTGTCGTCCACGATGGGATCGAACATGTACAGCGCCGCCTGCGGCACCTTGCGATACTCGCCCTGGTTGAAGTCGTTCATGGCCTTGGTCGACTCCTCGATCACGATGCCGTTTTTCTTGATCAGCAGGCCGGTCATGTTCGCGCTGAAGAAGGCAACGCGCTTGAAGATCGAGCCGCCGCCAGCGGTATCCATGTGTGGGACCGGCAGCGAGAAGGTGCCGGCGGCGCCGATGGTGATCGTGCTGTTGTGGATCTTCGAAATCAGGTTGCGGGTGGCCACCTGCGCGGAGTCGATCTGCGGGCGGTTCACTTCGGCCCAGCCTTGCAGGGTCGGTGCGGTTGCGCCGCTGATCTGGATTTCGAGCTTCAGACTGGTGATGCCGGCGGTGGTGTCGATGGCGCCCAGGTTCTGGCCCAGCTCGGTCTTACTGCGGATTTCCGCGAAGTCGAGCGTCAGGAAGGAACCGTTGGCCTGAATGCCGCGGTACTGGTTGCGCGCGTCGACGCGGGCGCCGGTGGTGTCGAAGATCACCTTGCCGTTGGCCTTCAGCTGGATGCTGGTCAGCATGGCCTTGGTGAAGGTGGTTCCGCCCAGGTTCAGGATGAGGCGTTCGATTGCGTAGCCCAGCAGGTTCGACAGGTCCAGGGTTGCCAAGCCGGTGTTGACCAGATTGTTGAACGGCAGAAGTTTGATGCGTGCGCCCATGTGTGCGGTCTCCGATTACAGGTAGTCTTTGAGGACCGGGGTGCGCTTGGCGATCACGGTGCCGGCCACGCCCAGGGCAGCAGCTTTGGCGGCCGGATGCGGCACGAATTTGTAGACGGCATACAGCATGCCCAGGGCCATCGCCATTTTGGTCAGTTCGGTTTGCGACATTTGTGTCAGCTCCAGAAGGTTTGAAAAATCGTCTTTGCAACGAGAGATTCAATCTTGCGAGAGCCCGGCCACGAAGGCAAAAAACACGCCTCTAGGCAGCGTCCTTAGGCGGCATGAAAAATGGCCCCGAAGGGCCATCTTTTTTTTGCGTTGTTGCGAAATTAGCGAAACCGCACCCGGCCCGATTCCTTTGCCTTAGTGACCGGATCGAAGCGGATGAACTGGAACGGCTCCAGGGCCTCCAGATCGCCTACAGGCACACGGGTTTTGCGCGCGATGTAGTCGATATCCTCGCCGCGCGACGTGAACAGCAGGTAGTCGCTGGCGTTGCCTATGCAGGTTTTATCGGCTTCGGCCCAGCGCTGCGAAATGGCGTAGATGCGCATGCCGCGCTTCAGGCCGCGCCGGATGATGATGCCCCAGTTACCCGGCGCCTTCGACGGCGTCGTCACGTCGGCCAGCTCCTCGGCGATGATCGCCAGCGGCGCGATGTACCGGGCGGCGTAATAGACCACGCCGCACCAGTAGTTGAATTCTTCCTTGAGGTCGCCGCCGGCCACGTAGGCAACGCGCACGTGGCCGCGCGCCTGCATGGCCTCCAGCAGCTCGCGCCGCGTCGTCACCTTCCGCCAGCCCGGCAACTGCGCCCACTGGTCTTCAGGGTCCCATGCACAGATGCGCCGCTCGGTGCGCACCTCGTTTGCCACCTGCGTCGTTTTGCCACATCGTGAGGCGCCGGAAACAACCGTCAGGCGCCCATCGGCAGTCTTGAGGATGCTCATCCCAGGCGCACCGTTTCCGCTGCCTTAGGCGGCTCATCTACCTGCTTCGCGGCGACTGCCTTAGGCGCCTGCTTTTCGCGCGCTTCCACGTCCGCCTTGATGCCCTGGTAGGTCGCCATCGCAATAGGGCCGCACACGGCCACCATGGCGATTTCTTCGCGATACCGGCCGCCTACGTCGCCAAGGTCGACGCCGTATTTCGTCAGCACCGGGCCGACCGTCATCGCCACGGCCATGCGCGCGTCGTCGGTGTAGACATCGGCCAGGGACGGATACAGGCGCGCCAGGAAGGGAATCGCGATGTCCAGTCCCATGCGCACCGCGTTGCTGTTCTGGTCGACCTGCGCGGCCACCTCGGCGGCCTGGCTGGCCGCTTCGGCATCCTCCAGCGCTTGCAGTTCCTTATTCGGTTCATCGGCGGCCAGTTGCAGGCGGCGAAGGTCGGCGGCCTGTTCGTCTGAGATTGCCGGCGCCTGGCCGGCCTGGTTGGCTTGATCGTCCATTACAGGCTCCCCATGTCGAACGCGCTACGGGCCGGCTTCGCGGCAGGCTTCGGCGGCACGGGCGGTGCCGTCGGCGTTGCCGGCGCCGCCGGCGTGGGTGCCGCCGCCTTCGTGCCGACCTGGTCGAGCCATGCGCGTGCGCGCGCCGTGTGCGCACGTGCAAAGCCGCTGGCTTCGCAGTCCGCTTCCTGGCAGTCGTATTTCAGGATGCCGGATGCGGTGCGCTTCAGTGCAACCGGCTCTTTGCAGCACGGGCACGGGATTTTGCCCAGGTTGGTGGCGGCGGCGGCAACCATCACAGCACCTGCAACGAGGTGTTGGCGAACGAGTCGTGGTGGCCGGCCTTGTCGTCATCGAACTTGACGATGCTCTCGTCATCGGCGTCAGCGGGGCCGAGGTAGACGCCGACCTGTCCGTTGCGCTCCAGCTCAGGATCGACAACGCGCACGGCGCCGTAAACTTGCGTCAGCATGGTTTTTTGTTTCATTTGATTTGTCCCTTCAGGGTGTTCCAGTTGAGGTGGTTTGCCAGTTCGCGAAAGAAGTCTTTCGCCGGGCGTGGCAGGATGAACCCGTACTGCTTCATCAGCGCGCAGGCTTTCGCCTCCAGCGCGGAATCTTTCGCCGCGTGCGCGCCGGCTGCTGCGCGCACTTCAGACAGCTCTACGTCAAGTTGCATGTTTTTGTCCCTTCCTATGGGCGTAGCTGGGCACGGTCCACACCGTTTTTTCCCGTTGTTCGTCCGCCGCCAGCTCGTTTGCAAGCCAGTGGTCGGTGGCGGTCGTCAGGTCGACCGCGATACGGTGATATTCGTCGGAGTCGAACCACGCCTCATCGAATTCGGCCACCGGTTCCGGCGCCGCGGCGGCGGCATACCAGCCAGGCGCAGGCCGGTCCGCCGTACAGTTATTTACAGGGCTCCAAGGAACGTCAAAACCAGCCCCAACGGCCACCCCCTTAAAACTACGGTCGGCGGTGCGGCCGGTTTTCTTCCACGTGTAGCGGGTCGACTTGTAGACGACATCGCGCTCGGCCTGGCAGAACACGCCCAGGGGCTTCTTTGCCGGTTGGAGCCCATAGCGGCCATCGGCCATCACTTCCGGCGCGTACAGGCCGATTGCGTAGCCGCCCACGCGCCCCTGGCTCATGAGGGGCTGTACCTTCGTGCGGGTCTTAATGCCGACAAAGCGATACTGGCCGGCGCGCTTCTTCGACTTGTATGGCACGACGAGCGCCGCGCTGTAGTCGCGCGTTTTCGTTTTGACCTTGCCGACCTTGACGCCACCTTGCGCGACCATGTATTCGGACCAGTCGGCACGGTGCAGCACGATAGGATTGCCGTCAGCATCCTTTTCGGTTTTCGATTCAACGCGCTGGCACGCCGCGTGCGCCATCTTGATGTGCTCGGGCACGTCCTCGGCCTGCACCTGCTCGGCTTCGATGCGGCGGAACTCGCGGTAGACCGTCACAGGCGGTTGCCCGAACGGTTGGAATTGGCGAATGCCCCAGCAGCCCGCCCAGGCGTCTACGCGCATCGGCGTGGTGATGACCGGCTTGCCGAACAAGTCGTTCGCTTGCTCGTCGTCCCCGATGTTCTTGGAGACGTATTTCGCCATGTAGGCAGCGGCGCCGCCCTTGGCCGGGTCCATCTGTTCAAACTTGACGCGGGACTCCTGCGCCCCAGGCTCGTCGCCGGCTTCAGCCAGCGCGTACGTGCTCAGGTTCTTGACGAAGGTCGGCAGATGCTCAGGCGGCATGAAGACCAGCATGTGCCAGTGCGTGCAGCCGTCATGATGCGGTTCCGCGACACGGAACCCGTACGGCGCGATGCCGTCGCGGTCATTCTTCGCGCGGGTCAGGACCCACACATTGCCCAGGTAGTTGTGGGTGTCAATCGGCGTGGCGCCGTTGAAGTTCGGATTCGGCTGGCCCGACTTGTGCAGCACGGCGTGATAGGCCGAAGGCGCGGTCAGCGTGACGAAAAGGCCCATGTGCCCCAGGCTCTTTGCCATCTTGTCGCAGCCGGCAAGCCGCATCATCATCTCGCCCCGGCGCAGCTTTTTGTTGCCCATGCCCTTGCGCGCCAATTCGGCCAGCGTCATGACCTGGTCAGTGTCCATGTTCGTCATCGTCACGGACTCCAGGCCCAGCGCGTTGCGGCGGTTCTGCGCGGTGCGGCGCATTACCGTCTCATCGCTGCAATATTTGGCCTTTTGGCTCGATACCATGCCCAGGCGGATCGCCGCGGCTTCAAACGTGCGGCCGTGCAGCTTGCGCAAGCGCGCGCGCCACCACAGCGGATCATTGCACCGCATGATGGCCTGTTTGTCGTCGCACCCGGTAGGCGCATCAATGCCTGCGGTCCTGCAAACGTGGTCGAGCCGCGCGCGCAGTGCGGTCGGCTCGGTGATGATCGCGCCATGGGTTGCGCAGTCGCTGGCGTAACGCTCGGCCAGCACACACACATGCGCGTCGGTGGCGTCCAGCGGAATCGGCGCGTCCGTTACCTTGTCCAGCAGCTCGGCCAGCGCGATATAACGCTCGGACTTCGCGCCCGCTTCGTCCAGCGCCGCCCGCAGCGCCTCGTAGGCTTTGACGCCCCAGGCGAACGGCAGGCCGGCCACGGTCTTGACGCCGTGTTCTTGGGTGATCGTCGGCATTAGTGGAGCCAGCCTTGCACGTTGGTGTTCGACGCGGCCATGCACTGCGCAATGACCTGCATTTTCGTGACGTGAACGGAAATAGCCAGGCGCACTTGTTCGCGCTCGGCATCGGTAAAGGTCGACAGCGGCATTGCGGCGCGCTCCATGGCCATGCCGGCAACGCCCACGGCGCGCTGGCGGTCGCGCAGCGGCAGCGTTTGCCACCACTGCTCACGGTTCATTTCAGCGGTGCCTACGGCGTCCTGCGCGGCCAGCGCGGCCACTTCCTTGCTGGTTGGGGCCTTCATATGGCCTCCAGGCGCTTGTGGAGCATGTCGGCCTTGGCGGCTTCCATCTCCCAATAGGCTTTGGTCGCCGGGTCCGATGAGAGGGCAGCCATGTCTTTCGCTACGTGGGAGAGCTTCCAAATGCCCAGCCGGGCATTGACCAAATCGGTGCGCGGTATCGTCGCCGTTTTGTAAACTTCGTAACCTTGTGTTTCAGACATGTGGCCCTCCCAGGCGTTTTATCTCCTAGGCCAGAATGCCGGGCGGAGCGGGCAGAGCCGCATACGCCTAGGAGGGGACGAGATTTCCGCCCGACAAGACGCACATTACAGTGAGACCGTTGTGTAGTCAACGACCTACCTGCATTTTGGCCGTTGTGGCGTTGAATAAACAACGGCCTTGCAGTATTCTCGGGCCAACACGAAACGCCTGGGAGGGCAACGATGATGAACACCCTTGAATTGCTGGAGGCCGTCAAGGAGCGGCGCGGCATTACATCCGATTACGCCTTAGCAAAAGTGCTAGGCATCACGCAATCGGCGGCATCAAGCTATCGAACTGGACGCAGTCGTATCGATGACAACGTTGCGTTGACGGTTGCTGAAATTTTACAAATTCACCCTATGCAGGTGATCGCTGCCGCGAACGCTGAACGGGCAAAAACGCCAGAGCAGAAAGCCCGTTGGATGGAACTGGTGGAAAAATTCTCAGTGTCTTTTCGTAACCTCCTATCACCGTGGGACGGGCACGAACGTCGGGCTGCTCATAGGAAGCAAACCCCTCTTTTCGTGCAGTGATAGGCAGTAACGTCCCCGGGCGGGGTTGCTAGAAGAACTATAGATTATGCGAAGTTGTGATGCCAGGACCCGGAGTTGGGGATCCACCTGCTCGGCACGTTTGCCATGCCGGTACGCACAGACCGGATTGCAACGAGCAGACATTACCGTCTGGTGGACCTG
>Ga0265780_10005296_pt1 | contig 16379 bp, 13 predicted proteins | sample P1T30metagenome_FD_192432 | JGI IMG/M metagenome (GOLD analysis project Ga0265780, IMG submission 192432) | Plant litter microbial communities from East Loma Ridge, Irvine, California - P1 T30 | ecosystem: Environmental > Terrestrial > Plant litter > Unclassified | place: USA: California... | reverse complement strand
CCGGGCAGTCGACGACGGCTCACCGGTGATGCACCAGTCGATACGCTCGCCGCGCTCGGCGAACAGCCGCGCGACATGGCGCACGCCATCGATCGCATCGCCTTCTTCGTCGCTGGTCAGCAGTACCGCCAGCGTGCCCGGATGATCCGGGTGCGCGGCAACGAACTGTTCGGCTGCGACCACGAAGGCGGCCACGCTGCCCTTCATGTCGGCCGCCCCGCGTCCGTACAGCACGCCATCGCGCACGGTCGGCACGAACGGATCGGTGGTCCAGTCCGCCACCGGCCCGGTCGGCACCACATCGGTGTGGCCGAGCAGTACCAGCACCGGCCCATCGCTGCCGTGGGTGGCCCACAGATTGTCGACCTCGCCCAGACGCAGGTGCTCGCACTGGAAGCCGGCGGCCTGCAGCCGCGTGGCCAGCAGCTGCTGGCAGCCCGCATCATCGGGGGTGACCGACGGCCGTGCGATCAGCTCGCAGGCCAGATCGAGCACCGCACTCACGCGTCCACTCCAAAGCGCTGCTTGAAGCCGTTGTCCGAGAAGCCCTGGCTGACCTTGCCATCGGCGGTCACCACCACCGGCCGCTTGATCAACTGCGGGTATTCGCGCAGCAGCAGCTTCCACTCGGCGTCCGAACCGGCCGCCTTGCGGTTGTCCGGCAGTTGCCGCCACGTGGTGGAGGATTTATTGACCAGCGCGGGGAAGCCACCGGCCTGGCTGGCCCAGTCGATGAGCGTCTCGGGCGAGGGCTTGTCCTGGCGATAGTCAACGAAGGTGTACGGCACCTGGAAACGGTCCAGCCACCTGGTGGCCTTCCTGCAGGTATCGCAGTTCTTCAACCCATGCACGGTGGTGGTCATGGCGGTCAGTCAGCCAGGCCGCGCAGCAGGTCGTTGACGCTGGTCTTGCTGCGGGTACGCGCGTCCACCTGCTTGACGATCACCGCGCAGTACAGCGAATGGGTGCCGTCTGCCGACGGCAGCGAGCCGGACACCACCACGCTGTACGGCGGGATGTAGCCGTAGCTGATTTCGCCGGTGGCGCGGTTGTAGATGCGGGTGCTCTGGCTGAGGAACACGCCCATGCCGATCACGCTGTGATGGCCGACGACAACGCCCTCCACCACTTCCGAACGCGCACCGATGAAGCAATGGTCTTCGATGATGGTCGGGCTGGCCTGCAGCGGTTCCAGCACGCCACCGATGCCGGCACCACCGGACAGGTGGCAGTGCTGGCCGATCTGCGCGCAGGAACCGACGGTGGCCCAGGTATCGACCATGGTGCCTTCGCCGACGTAGGCACCGATGTTGGTGAAGCTCGGCATCAACACCACGTCCTTGCCGAAGTACGTGCCGCGGCGCGCGATCGCACCGGGCACCACGCGTACGCCAGCGCGGCGGAATTTCGCTTCGTCATGGCCGGCGAAGCGCGATTCGACCTTGTCCCAGAACGGTGCCGGGCGCGCATCGACCACCGCCATGTCGTTGACGCGGAAGTACAGCAGCACCGCCTTCTTCAACCATTCGTTGACCTTCCAGCCGCCGTGCCCGTCCGGCTCGGCGACGCGGAACTCGCCGCTTTCCAGGCCATCGATGACCCGGCCGACCAGCGGCTTGGTGGAGCCCTCCAGCTCATGCAGCGTCAAGGTGGCACGGCGCTCGAAGGCGCTCTCGATGCCGAACTTCAATTCTTCCACGCCCACCGCCGGCGGCTTGCGCAGCGACTTGCGGGCGATGTTTTCCGCGCGGGCCTTCTCCGCCGGCACCTTCTTCGCGACGGCCTTGCTGGCGGCCGGCTTCCTGGAAGCGGCCGGCTTGGCAGCGGCCTTTTTCACGGCCGGCTTGACCGCCACGGCCTTGCCAGCGGTGCTCTTCTTGGTTGCCACGGTCTTGGCAGCGGCGGTTCTCTTGGTCGGCTTGGTGGCCATCAGCGGGTATCTCCGGCGTTTCGGTCTGGGTCCAGGCAGCACAGCATGGCGTCCTGCAGCTGTTGCCTGGCGGTTTCATCCAGGGGGAGGTCGTGTTCGTCAGTGATCACGAAAGTATCTTCGGCGCGCTCGCCGAACGTGGCGATGCGTGCATCGTGCACGCGCAGCCGCTGGTTGCGCAGCACGTGCGCCACGTCGGCCAGCAGGCCGGGGCGGTCGGGTGCGACCAGGCTGAAGCGGGTGCCGGCGGCATCGCCCGCTTCATCGCGGAACTCGATGCGCGGGGCGAAGCGGAAGTGCCGCAGCTGGCGCGGGATCGCGCGTCGCGACGGACGCAGCCGCGACAGGTCGCCGGACAGCGCTTCGCGCAGGGCGGCCTCAAGCCGCAGCGGGTCGCCATCGGCGAAGCTGTCGGCCGGGTTCACTTCGAAGGTATCGAAGATGGTGTCGGAGGGTCCATCCAGCACGCGTGCCCGGTGGATGCCGTAGCCCTTGCGGTCCAGCGTCATCACGATCGCGGCGAACAGGCCATCGCGGTCGGGCGAATGCACGAACACTTCCAGCGCCGGGTCATCCGGGCTGATCGGGCGTACCTTCACCAGCGTGTGGCCCTGGCGTACCGGCACCAGTGCACCCGCCTGCCACGCCAGCTGCTCCGGGCGCAGGCGGATGAAGCCTTCATCGGGCATCACCGCGAACTGCCGGTTGATCGTGGCATCGTCATAGCCCTGCTCGCGCACCAGCTGGCGCACGTATTCGCGCGCCTCGATCACCCGCTCAGCGGCCGGCAGCGGCGGCTCCAGGCCCTCACGCAGTGCGCGACGCGTAGCGAAATACAGGTCGGCCAGCAGACGGTCTTTCCACGCATTCCACAACTTCGGACTGGTGCCGGCGATGTCGGCGCAGGTCAGCAGGTACAGGTAATCCAGCCGCTCGCGGCTGGCAACCAGCGTGGCGAAGCGATGGATCACCGCCGGATCGGAGATGTCCTGCTTCTGCGCGGTCACCGACATGCGCAGGTGCTGTTCCACCAGCCAGGCCACCAGGTCGGTGTCGGCGGTACTCATTTCCAGGGTCTGGCAGAAGGTGCGCGCGTCGACTGCGCCGAGTTCGGAATGGTCGCCACCGCGGCCCTTGGCGATGTCATGGAACAGCCCGGCAAGCAGCAGCAGTTCGGGCTTGCGCAGGCGCGGCCACACCTCGTGGGCGATGGAGAAGCGTTCGGCGGCCCGGCTGCTGGAAAACTCGCCCATGTTCCGCAGCACCATCAGGGTGTGCTGGTCCACGGTATAGACATGGAACAGATCGAACTGCATGCGCCCGCTGACCTGGGCGAAGGCCGGGACCCACTGGCCGAGCACGCCCAGCCGCGCCATGCGCGACAGCGTGTCGACCGGACGCGGCTGGCGCAGCAGCGACAGGAACTGCTGACGGGTGTGTGGGCAGGCCTGCTCGTATCCGGGCAGCTGCGGCAATGCTTCGGCCAGCGCGCGCGCGGTGAGCGAATGCAGCCCGCGGACCTGCGGATTGTTGGCCCAGCTGGAAAACAGGGCGAAGACCTCGCCGATCTCCCCGCGTGGCCAGTCCGCATCATTGGCTGCCAGATACCCCCGGCGCAGCGAGAAGCCGACCGTCAACGGCTCCGGCACCGCCTCGCCATCGAACTGTTCCTCGAAGCGCTGCAGCAGCCGGTCGCTGATCCGCCGCACCACCGATGCGGCGCGGTAGAAGCCCTGCATCATTTTTTCGACGCCCAGGCTTTCCGCGTCGTCTTCAAACCCCAGCCGTGCGGCCAGGGTCTTCTGGTAATCAAAGCGCAGTCGTTCTTCAGGTCGTCCGGCGACCAGGTGCAGTCCATAGCGCAGCCCGGCCAGCACCGCGCGCTCGCGCTGCAGTGCCACCGCTTCATCGGCGCCCAGGTGGCCCAGACCGACCAGCGCTTCCAGTTCGCGCACGCCGAAGGCACGCAGCGCCATCCAGCCCAGCGTATTGAGATCGCGCAGCCCCCCGGGGCCATCCTTCAGGTCCGGCTCCAGGTTGTCGGCGGTATCGCCGAAGCGGGCATGCCGCGTGCGCAGTTCCTCCAGTTTGGCCTGGAAGAAGGCACGCGGCGGCCACAGCGACCCATCATTGGTGGCCTGGCGCAGGGCACCCCGCGCGCCGTCTGCGGTGACCAGCGGACGTGCTTCGATCAGCGCGGTGAGTACGGTCTGGTCGGCAGCGGCGTCACGGCATTGCTGCAGCGAGCGCACCGCATGGCTGACCGGCAGGCCGCAATCCCACAGCAGCGCGAACAGGCGCGACAGCCCCGCTTCGGCGGCGTGCTGGGCCGAGGTTTCGCCCAGCACCAGCACGTCGATGTCCGAGTGCGGGAACAGTTCGCCGCGACCGTAGCCGCCCACGGCAAACAGCGAAAGGCCTTGCGCGGCCGGCATGCAGCGCTGCCAGGCGAGCCGGATCAGATGATCGGCGGCACGTGCACGCAGTGCCAGCAGGCGCTCGATCCGGTCGCCCTGGTCGAAGCGGCGGTGCAGGCGCGCATCGGCCTGCTGCAGCGCCTGGCGCGCCGCGGCAGCCCATTCGGCATCGGGCACCGACGAGGCCGGCGTGTCCAGCAACGAACCCGCCGGCAGCATCGTCAAGCGACCTGCGATTCGCCCGGCGCAAGGGTCAGCACGTCCACGCCGGTCTCGGTGACCGCGATCATGTGCTCCCACTGCGCCGACAACTTGCGATCCTTGGTGACCACGGTCCAGCCGTCCGGCAGCACCTTGTTGTAGCGGGTGCCCTCGTTGATCATCGGTTCGATGGTGAAGGTCATGCCCGGCTGCAGCACCAGGCCCTGCCCCGGGCGGCCGTAATGCACCACCTGCGGTTCATCGTGGTAGACCTTGCCGATGCCATGGCCGCAGTACTCGCGCACCACGCTGAAGCGCTCGCTTTCGGCGTAGCTCTGGATGGCATGGCCGATATCGCCCAGGGTGGCGCCCGGCTTGACCGCACGGATGCCGCGCCACATCGCTTCATAGGTCGCATCGACCAGGCGCTTGGCCATCACCGATGGCGAGCCCACGTAGTACATGCGGCTGGTGTCGCCGTGCCAGCCGTCCTTGATCACGGTGACGTCGATGTTGACGATGTCGCCGTCCTTGAGCACCTTGGCCTCGCTGGGGATGCCATGGCAGATCACGTTGTTGACCGACGTGCATACGCTCTTGGGGAAGCCGCGGTAGCCGACGTTGGCAGGGATCGTCTTCTGCACGTTGACGATGTGGTCATGGCAGATGCGGTCCAGCTCTTCGGTGGTGACACCGGGCTTGACGAAGGGCGTGACGATGTCCAGCACTTCGCTGGCCAGTCGCCCGGCCTCGCGCATCAACTCGATTTCCTGGGGGGTTTTCAGATTTACGCTCATGCCTGCCATTATCGCCGATCCGGGCCCGATGCTGAACGGGTTCGTGACACAGCGACGTGCGGGGCTGACCGAGGGCACGGGACCATAAAGGAAGCTGAATACGGGCCGACAGGGACTCTCGCCCGGGGCCCAGAGCCCTTGCGGGCGGCAGCTCCAGCCTGTCGCGCAGCCGCTGCCGTCACTCACCTGGAGCGGATTGCAGCGCGCGCCCTGCTGGCCTATAATTGGCGGATTGCCTGCCGCATCCCTGCGCGGGACATCGTCCACACCGGACGTCACCGGTGAATCCACACCCATCGTCCCGATCCGTGCCGGGGTGCCCCGCAAGGGGTTCGGCCACGGAGACGATGGGGAAGCCCAACCCCGGAACCATCAATGCGCGCCCGCGCAGTCCCGCACACTTTCCGCGGGCGTCCCGCAAGGGACAACGGAGCACGCCGGTTCCCTGCCAGGAGTTTTGCAATGCCCCAGATCACCATGCGCCAGATGCTCGAAGCCGGCGTCCACTTCGGTCACCAGACCCGTTACTGGAACCCGAAGATGGCTCCGTACATCTTCGGTGCCCGCGGCAAGATCCACATCATCAACCTGGAAAAGACCGTCCCGCTGTTCAACGATGCGATGAACTTCATCTCCTCGGTGGCCCAGAAGCGCGGCACCATCCTGTTCCTGGGCACCAAGCGCAGCGCGCGTGAGTCGATCCGCGAAGAAGCCGAGCGTTGCGGCATGCCGTTCATGAACCAGCGTTGGCTGGGCGGCACCCTGACCAACTTCCGTACCGTCAAGCAGTCGGTTGCCCGCCTGAAGGAACTGGAAGCCGGCGAGAACGACGGCAGCTTCGAGAAGCTGGTCAAGCACGAAGTGCTGGGCCTGCGTCGCGAGCGCGACAAGCTGGAAGCTTCGCTGGGCGGCATCAAGGACATGAACCGCCTGCCGGATGCGATCTTCGTGATCGATATCGGCCACGAAGACATCGCCATCAAGGAAGCCAAGAAGCTCGGCATCCCGGTGATCGCCGTGGTCGACACCAACTACAACCCGGAACTGGTGGACTACGCCATCCCGGGTAACGACGACGCCATCCGTGCCGTGCAGCTGTACGCCCGCGCTGCCGCTGACTCCGTGCTGGAAGGCAAGGCCGCTGCGCCGCATGCCGCCACCGTGCGCGAAGAAGAGTTCGCCGAAGCCGCTGAAGGCGAAGAGGCCAAGCCGGCCCGTCGCGCTCCGGCCAAGAAGGCTGCGCCGAAGAAGTCCGACGACGCACAGGCCTGATCCAGGCCCCGGGTGGATGCGCTGCGTCCACCCGCCCTGCCGGCCGCTTCGGCGGCTGACAGCACCCTGTCATACGGGCCGGCCAGCATGCCGGCCCAACCCCTTTCTTTTGTGAGGTAATCCCATGGAAATCACTGCTTCCCTGGTCAAGGAACTGCGCGAGCGCACCGGCGCCGGCATGATGGAATGCAAGAAGGCGCTCGTTGAGAACAACGGCGACATCGAGGCGTCCATCGAAGCGCTGCGCAAGTCCGGCCTGGCCAAGGCTGACAAGAAGTCCGACCGCGTTGCCGCCGAAGGCGTCATCGTGGCCGCCCAGGAAGCCGGCAAGGCCGTGCTGGTCGAGATCAACTCCGAAACCGACTTCGTCGCCAAGGATGAGAACTTCACCAACTTCGCCAAGTCGGTCGTCGACGTTGCGCTGTCCTCCGGCGCTGCCGACATCGATTCGCTGAAGGCCGCCAAGCTGGCTTCGGGCGACACCGTCGACGAGACCCGCGCTGCGGTCATCGCCAAGGTCGGCGAGAAGGTCGACGTGCGTCGCATCGTGCGCCTGGAAAGCAGCAACAACGTGGCGGCCTACGTCCACGGCGGTCGCATCGGCGTGCTGGTGGAACTGGCCGGTGGCGATGCCGAGCTGGCCCGTGGCCTGGCCATGCACGTGGCGGCGATGAATCCCCCGCACAACAAGGCGTCCGACGTTCCGGCCGACTTCGTTGCCAAGGAGAAGGAAATCGAGCTGGCCAAGATGACCGATAAGGACAAGGCCAAGCCGGCCGACATCCTGGAGAAGATCATCAGCGGCAAGATCGCCAAGATCGTCAACGAAGTCACCCTGTACGGCCAGCCGTACGTGCTGAACACCGACCAGACCGTCGAGCAGGTGCTGAAGGCTGCCGGCGCCGACGTGGTGGGCTTCAAGCGCCTGGCCGTGGGCGAAGGCATCGAGAAGGTGGTGGAAGACTACGCCGCCGAAGTGATGAAGCAGGCCGGCCTGGCGTGATTGCCGGGTTGATCTGATTCACGAAGAAGCCGCGCTTTGCGCGGCTTTTTTGTGCGTGCGGCGCAAGGCCCCCGGGCCAGCGCCGCACTGCCTTTGCGTTATGTGGCGTTCGGACCGATACTTCTTCCGGGGGAGTTCGTTTAGTGCAAGGGCCACTATGCAGATCTGTGACGGAACCCTCATCCCGCACCCTTGAACGATCGACTCGATATGCCTCCCGAGCTGACAGCCGTCCTGGCGCTCTGCCGCAATCTCCCGTCGCCTCCCGGCATCGCGCTGCGCATCATCGAACTGGCCCAGGATCCCGAAGCCGACCTCAGCACCGCCGCCGATATCATCGCCATCGACATGGCGCTCAGCGCGCGCATGCTGCGCATCGCCAATTCCCCGCTGTACGCCAGCCGCCGCCGGATCGACAACCTGGGCCAGGCGCTGACCATGCTCGGGCTCAATGCCACCCTCAGCCTGGCCCTGGGCTTCACCATCACCCAGGGCGTGGCAGGTACGGCGGGCAGCCCCGAACAGGACCTGCGCGAACGGGCCTGGCGGCGCAGCATCCTCAGCGCGCTGGCCGCCAGCCAGCTGGGCCAGGCGCGCGGCCTGCGCCGGCTGGAAGAACTGATGCTGGCCGGCCTGCTGCAGGACATCGGCGTGCTTGCGCTGGCCCAGTCACACCCCGATACCTACCTGCCGCTGCTGCGCGACGCCGACAGCAACGCGGCCCTGCTGGACGCCGAACGCGCGCAGCTGCAGTGCACCCACGCCGAGGTCGGGGCCTACATGGCCGCGCAGTGGGACCTGCCCCGCTACCTCAGCGAAGCGATCGCGCGCAGTGAAGACGGCACCCCGTCCCAGGACACCTTCCAGGCCTGTGTCCAGCTGTCCGGCACGGTGGCCGACATCTGGCTGGACAGCGACCCCGACGCCGCACGCGAGCGCGCGCTTGAGCAGGTGCATGCCCGCCTGCAGCTGGACAGCGCGCAGTTCGACCAGGTGCTGGCGCAGATCAGCCAGGCCCTGCCGACCATCGCCAGCCTGTTCGACACCTCGCCGACCACCCCGGCGCGCGTGCAGCTGCTGATCGACCACGCACAGGAACTGGCGACCCTGCGCAACCTGCGCCAGATGCAGGACGCCGAGCAGGCCCGCCGCCGCGCCGACGAGTTCGAAGCGCGGGCCAACCGGCTCACCGAACAGGCCCACCGCGACGCCCTGACCGGCGTGCTCAACCGCCGCCAGCTGGAAACCGTGCTGGAACAGGAATTCCTGCGCGCTACGCGGCACGGCTGGCCGCTTTCGGTAGCCTTCATCGACCTGGATGACTTCAAGAAGATCAACGATGCGCACGGCCACCTGACCGGCGATGAAGTGCTGCGCGAGTTCGCCGGCACGCTGCAGGGACAGCTGCGCACCAGCGACACGGTGGCGCGTTTTGGTGGCGAAGAGTTCGTCGCGCTGCTGCCCAACACCACCGAATCGGTCGCCCTGGATGTGATCCGCCGCGTGCTGGCGCGCATCGTGTCCACCCCGATGGCAATGCTGGAGGGCGGGCCGCTGTTCATCACCTTCTCCGCCGGCGTGGCGACCCAGGGAGGCTATGAACGCTTCGCCGACGTGCAGGACCTGCTGCGTGCCGCCGATGATGTGCTCTACCGCTCCAAGAACCTTGGCCGCAACCGGGTGATCGCGCGTTCCCCGGGCGATGGAGCGGCCCTGGCCCCATCGGCAGAAGCCCCGTCCGCAGCCTGAACCAGAGCCCGCGCGCGAAATAACTACAGCAGCGCCGCGCTTGCCAGTAGAATCTGCCGGGAATTCACGCACCCTGAGGTCCCCCATGTCCAAGCTCGCCTATCGCCGCATCCTGTTGAAACTTTCCGGGGAGGCGCTGATGGGGGACGAGGACTACGGCATCGATCCCAAGATCATCAACCGCCTGGCCCGTGAAGTGGTCGAAGCCCAGCAGGCTGGCGCGGAAGTGGCACTGGTGATCGGTGGCGGCAACATCTTCCGCGGCGCCGGGCTGGCTGCAGGCGGCATGGACCGCGTGACCGGCGACCAGATGGGCATGCTGGCCACGGTGATCAATGCGCTGGCCATGCAGGACGCACTGGAAAAAGTCGGTGCCAAGGCCCGCGTGATGAGCGCCATCAAGATAAACGACGTGTGCGAGGACTACATCCGCCGCCGCGCCATCCGCCACCTGGAAAAGGGCCGCCTGGTGATCTTCGCCGCCGGCGTCGGCAGTCCGTTCTTCACCACCGATTCGGGCGCCGCCCTGCGCGCCATCGAGATCGGCGCGGACCTGCTGCTGAAGGCCACCAAGGTCGATGGCGTCTACGACAAGGATCCGAACAAGTACAGCGATGCGGTGCGCTTCGACAGCCTGACCTACGACGAAGTGATCATCCGCGGCCTGGAAGTGATGGATACCGCGGCCTTCGCCCTGGCGCGCGACAGCGACCTGCCGATGCGCGTGTTCGACATGGGCCAGCCGGGTGAACTGCTGAAGATCCTGCACGGCGAGAACATCGGCACCCTGGTCAGCGGCCGCAATCCCGCCGCCTGAGCGCCGGATGCATGACCGGGGCCCTGCGGTCCCGGCTGGGCGCCTATTCGCCTATAATCGCCCGATTCCAGTAATACCCAGGACCGGGCGATGCTCAACGACATCAAGCAGAACGCGCAGACGCGCATGGCCAAGAGCATCGACGCTCTGCGCCACACCCTGACCACCATCCGCACCGGCCGCGCCTCGCCGGCGCTGCTGGACGGCATTTCCGTGCTGGCCTATGGCTCGCAGTCGCCGCTGGCCAACGTGGCCACCATCAGCGTTTCCGAAGGTCGTTCGCTGGTGATTTCGGTATTCGACAAGTCGCTGGTCGCAGCGGTCGAGAAGTCGATCTACGCCTCCGACCTGGGCCTGACCCCGACCGTGGTCGGCACGGTCATCCGGCTGAACCTGCCGCCGCTCACCGAAGAGCGCCGCAAGGAACTGGCCAAGACCGTGGGCAAGGAAGGCGAGGAAACCAAGGTCGCCATCCGCAACATCCGCCGTGATGCCAACCAGGAAGTGGCCAAGCTGCTCAAGGACAAGGAAATCACCGAGGACGACAAGAAGCGCGCCGAGGACGATATCCAGAAGCTGACCGACAACAGCATCAAGGACGTGGACAAGGTCGTGGCGGAAAAAGAAAAGGAACTGATGGCGGTCTGAAGTCGATGCCTTCAGCCCCGCCCCCGCTGCCCAGCGCGCTGCCGCGCCACGTTGCCATCATCATGGATGGCAACGGGCGTTGGGCGCAGCAGCGCCGCCGCCCGCGCATGATCGGCCACCGTGCCGGTGCCCGCGCAGTCAACCGCACCATCGACCGCTGCCTGGAACTGGGCATCCCGGCGCTGACCCTGTTCGCGTTCTCCAGCGAAAACTGGGGCCGCCCGGATGACGAGGTGCAGGCGCTGATGAAGCTGTTCCTGCACGCGCTGGATCGCGAAGTGGACGAGCTGCACCGCCGTGGCGTGCGCGTACGCTTCATCGGCGAACGCGAGCGATTCGGTGCCTCGCTGGTGAGCCGCATGCAACTGGCCGAACAGCGCACCGTGGACAACACCGCGATGACCCTGTCCATCGCCGCCAGCTACGGCGGCCGCCAGGACATCGCCCGTGCTGCGCGTACGCTGGCCCAGGAAGTGGCCGCCGGCCGCCTGTTGCCCGAACAGATCGATGAAGACCTGCTGGGCAGCCACGTGGCGCTGGCCGACATACCGGCCCCGGACCTGTTCATCCGCACCGGTGGCGACACCCGCATCAGCAACTTCCTGCTGTGGCAGCTGGCCTACACCGAACTCTGGTTCACCGATGTACTGTGGCCGGACTTCGACACCGACCAGCTGCAGCGCGCGCTGGACACCTACGCCGGGCGGGAGCGCCGTTTCGGCCTGACCAGTGCCCAGATCGCTGCCCTGGCCACCGAGACGTCCAGCCCATGACCAAGACCCGAGTCCTCGCCGCGCTGATCATGGCGCCGGCGGCCATCGCCGCGATCCTGCTGCTGCCCAGCCAATGGCTCGCCGCCGCCGCCGCCGCGGTGTTCCTGATCGGCCTGTGGGAATGGCTGAAGCTGGCGGGCGTGGAAGACACGCTGGCCCGCACCACCCTGCTGCTGCTCAACCTGGTACTGATGGTGCTGGTGGTCTGGGACCGCGACGCTTCGCTGTTCCTGTTCCGCGTGGCTGCGCTGATCGGCGTCGGCTGGTGGCTGCTGGCCCTGCTGTGGCTGCGTTTCTTCAACTTCGGTGCACAGCCGGACAGCCCGGCGCGCGCGCTCAAGCTGCTTGCCGGCACCCTGGCGATCCTGCCGGCATGGGCCTCGCTGGTGCTGCTGCACGCCACCAGCGACCAGGGCCACCTGTGGCTGCTGACCGCGCTGGCCGTAGTCTGGGCCGCCGATTCGGGCGCCTATTTCGCCGGCCGCACCTTCGGCCGCCACAAGCTGGCCCCGCGCATCAGCCCCAACAAGACCTGGGAAGGCCTGTTCGGCGGGCTGGTCGCCGGCCTGCTGGTGGCTACCGCGTTCGGCCTTGGTTTCGGCGTGGATGCCTGGCAGCTGGTCACCCCCGCACAGTTGCCCTGGCTGCTGCTGGTGACGGTGGTGGCGGTGTTCGCCTCGGTGCTCGGCGACCTGTTCGAGAGCCTGCTCAAGCGCCATGCCGGCGCCAAGGATTCGGGCCACATCATTCCCGGCCATGGCGGCGTGCTGGACCGTATCGACGGCGTATTGGCCGCATTGCCGGTGTTTGCCATCGGCAAGGAAATCTTCGGACTCTGACCATGCATGCTGCCCCTGCCCTGCGCCGTGTCGCCGTGTTCGGCGCCACCGGCTCGATCGGCGCATCGGCGCTGGATGTCATCGCGCGCCACCCGGACCGCTTCCAGCCGACCGTGCTGGCTGCCGGGACCCAGGTCGATGCGCTCATCGCGCTGTGCCTCGCCCACCGTCCGCTGCACGCGGTGATCGCCGATCAGGCGCTGTACCCGCGCCTGCGTGACGGCCTGCGCGAGGCCGGCCTGGCAACCACCGCCCACGCCGGCAGCGCTGCACTGGACACACTGGCCGCCGGCGATGACTGCGACACGGTGATCGCCGCGATCGTCGGTGCCGCCGGGTTGTCCTCCACGCTCGCCGCCGCGGCGGCAGGCAAGCGCCTCCTGCTGGCCAACAAGGAATCGCTGGTGCTGGCCGGCGAACTGCTGATGCGCACCGCGCAGCAGGCGGGGGCGGAAATCATCCCGATCGACAGCGAACACAGCGCCATTTTCCAGTGCCTGCGCTCTCGCGACGCTACCCTGGAAGGCGCCGGCGTACGCCGCATCCTGCTGACCGCTTCCGGCGGCCCGTTCCGTGGCCGCAGCCGCGCCGAAATGGAACGGGTCACCCCGGCACAGGCCGTGGCGCACCCCAAGTGGTCGATGGGCCCCAAGATCTCGGTGGATTCAGCCACCCTGATGAACAAGGGGCTGGAAGTCATCGAAGCCCACCACCTGTTCACCGTGCCGGCTTCGCGGATCGAGGTGCTGGTGCATCCGCAGAGCCTGGTCCATTCACTGGTCGAGTTCGTCGATGGTTCCACCCTGGCGCAGATGGGCCTGCCGGACATGCGCACCACCCTGGCGGTGGGGCTGGGCTGGCCGCAGCGCATCGATGCCGGGGTCGCCGGCCTGGACCTGCTGCGCCAGGGCCGGCTGGATTTCGAAGCTCCCGATACCGACGCCTTCCCCTGCCTGGCGCTGGCCTGGCAGGCCATGCAGGCCGGCGGCACCGCCGCGGCGGTGCTCAATGCGGCCAACGAAGAGGCCGTTTCAGCGTTTCTTCAGGGAAGGATAGGCTTCCTGACCATTCCCGCGCTTGTAGATAACGCTCTGTCAACACTGCCGGTCGAGCCTGCCGATACACTGGGCGGCCTGCTTGCCGCCGACCAGCGTGCCCGCCTGCTCACCCGGACTGCCATCGAAGCCCTCTGAATGCCCTGCCCTGCCACCACCACCGTGAGCTGCCATGACTGAGTTCCTCGGATCGGTATGGTGGATGATCGTCAGCCTGGGCCTGCTCGTGACCATCCACGAGTTCGGGCACTACTGGGTGGCGCGCCGGTGCGGGATCAAGGTGCTGCGCTTCTCGGTGGGCTTCGGCAAGCCACTGTGGTCGCGCCGCGACCGCCATGGCACCGAGTTCGCCATCGCCGCCATCCCGCTCGGCGGCTACGTGAAGATGCTGGATGAGCGCGAGGTGGAGGTGCACCCCCACGAGCGCGGACAGGCCTTCAACCACAAGACCGTCTGGCAGCGCATCGCGGTGGTCGCCGCCGGTCCGCTGGCCAACCTGCTGCTGTGCATGCTGCTGCTGTGGGCGATGTTCGTGATCGGCAAGCAGGATTATTCGGCTACCGTCGGCCGCGCCACGGGCATGGCCCAGGCCGCCGGCCTGCAGGGCGGCGAGCGCATCCTGGCGGTGGACGGCCGCAGCGTGGCCACCGTGGGCGAGGCGAGCATGGCGCTCACCGCGGCGGCGATGGACCGCCACGACGTCACCCTGCAGGTGGTCGACGCCCAGGAACGCCAGCACCAGCGCGTGCTGCCGCTGTCCCAGCTGCCGGCCGGCTTCGATGAACGCCGGGTCGCCCCGCTGGCCGGCGTCAACTGGCAGTTCTGGCTGCAGCCGGCGCTGGTGGACCGGCTGGTGGACGACTCCGCCGTACGCGGCATACTGCAACCCGGCGACCTGATCGTGGCGGTGGACGGCGAGCGTATCGATGCGGCCGACCAGGTCTACCCGGCCGTGCAGGCGCTGGGCAAGCGCGGCGGGCCCGGCATGATCGACGTGCTGCGCGGCGGTGAGCGGCTGGCGCTGGAAGTCACCCCCCGGCAGGGCCTGGATGGCAACCGGCAGCCCGTCTGGCAGCTCGGCATCGGTTTTTCCGAGTCGCACGCCCCCGCCTACGACACCGTGCTGAAGTACGGTGCCTTCGCCGCCGTGCCCGTCGCCATCGGCGAAACCGGGCGCATGGCCGCCGATTCGCTGGGCATGATGCGCCGGATCGTCACCGGCAGCGCCTCGCTGCAGAACGTTTCCGGGCCGGTCACCATCGCCCGGGTAGCCAATGTTTCCGCGCAGCGGGGCCTGGATTGGTTCCTCCAGTTCCTTGCCCTGCTGTCGCTCAGCCTGTGCATCATCAACCTGTTGCCCATCCCCGTCTTGGACGGCGGGCACCTGCTGTATTACCTTATCGAGTTGGTCAAGGGCAGCCCGCTCAGTGAGCGCGCCATGGCCGCCGGGCAGTTTGTTGGCCTGGCGCTGCTGGCAGGGCTGATGGGATTGGCGTTCTACAACGACATCCTTGGCATGGTTACCCGATGAACCTGGGCTCCTTGATGAACTTTTTCCTGCTGTCGCCGTCTACACGTCGGCATCCCGCATCCCGCAACACGCAATCGACCTCAACCGGACGTGACATGACGCGACTCCCGAACCGCCGCCTGCTGGCCCTCGCCCTCGCTGTTGGCATCGGCGCCCCCGCACTGGCCCAGGCTGCCGCCCCCTTCACGGTCAGCGACATCCGCGTTGACGGCCTGCAGCGCATCAGCTCGGGTACCGTTTTCACCTATCTTCCGGTGGAACGCGGCCAGGCACTGACCGACGCCAAGATCAGTGAAACCATCCGCGCCCTGTACAAGACCGGCTTCTTCGAAGACGTGCAGCTGGACCGGCAGGGCGACATCCTGGTGGTGACGGTCAAGGAACGTCCGGCCATCAACAAGCTGACCGTCACCGGCAACAAGGACATCAAGTCCGACCAGCTGCTGAAGGGCCTGAGCGATATCGGCCTGACCGAGGGTGGTACCTTCGATCGCCTGAGCCTGGACCGGGTGACCCAGGAGCTTCGCCGCCAGTACAACGACCGTGGCAAGTACAACGTGGAAATCACCCCGGTGGTGAGCCCGCTGGACCGCAACCGGGTGGACATCGCGATCACCATCAAGGAAGGCAAGGCGGCCAAGATCCGCCACGTCAACCTGATCGGCACGGAGAAGTTCGAAGCCGAAGACATCCTGGATACCTGGGAGTCGAAGGAACACAACTGGGCCTCGTGGTACCGCCGCGACGACCAGTACTCCAAGGAAAAGATGTCCGGCGACCTGGAAAAGCTCAATTCCTGGTACCTGGACCGCGGCTACGTGGACTTCAGCATCGACTCCACCCAGGTCTCGATCAGCCCCGACAAGCGCGACATGTTCATCAGCGCCGGCGTCACCGAAGGCGAGCAGTACAAGATCTCCGAGATCAAGGTCAGCGGCGATACCGTGCTGCCGCAGGAAGATGTCGAGCGCATGGTCATCCAGAAGCCCGGCGATACGTTCTCGCGCGCGCTGCTGGAGTTCAGCAGCAACAGCATCACCAATTCGCTGTCCAACATCGGCTATGCGTTCGCCAAGGTGAACCCGATCCCGACCAGCAACCGTGCCGACCGCACCGTGGCGATCAACATGCAGGTCGTTCCCGGCCCGCGCGTTTCGGTCCGCCAGATCGTGTTCCGCGGCAATACCCGCACGTCCGACGAAGTGCTGCGCCGTGAAATGCGCCAGTTCGAGAACAGCTGGTACTCGCAGGCCGCCATCGACCGTTCCAAGATCCGCCTGCAGCGCCTGGGTTACTTCGAGGCGGTGGAAGTGGAAACCCCGGCGGTCACCGGCAGCAATGACCAGG
>Ga0265780_10005294_pt1 | contig 16383 bp, 26 predicted proteins | sample P1T30metagenome_FD_192432 | JGI IMG/M metagenome (GOLD analysis project Ga0265780, IMG submission 192432) | Plant litter microbial communities from East Loma Ridge, Irvine, California - P1 T30 | ecosystem: Environmental > Terrestrial > Plant litter > Unclassified | place: USA: California... | reverse complement strand
GAAACTAGACGACGCACCAATGGTACCATAAAACCCAGAAGGTCCACAAGTTCCAACTCCATACTCCCTAAGAGTATCCACAGCAACCTGCTTCATAGCGTCATTCTCAATAAGTCCAGTCCAATTGGGAGTAGCGAGATTTGTCAACTATTCATCAGTTTCTGTTCTCTATTTCTGATTTGGGGGGACGTACGGTCTTCCCGTTTGGCTGAATCTTTACTTTCAACCCGTTTGGACCTTGGATCGTGGGTACACTATCTAGTGTTCCCTCGTCGTAGTCTGTTGGATCGTCAACCAGGGGGGTAGGCTGCCATTCATCTACTAGGTCGTCTATTTCCTGTTTGTCAGCTCATGTCCTCAATGATCAGTCGAGCAGAGCTAGTCCATCTTCGGCTCCTCTTGCTCTTGAGGCCTATGCCTACAAGCCGGTGAATGACTGTTCTGTGACTGCACGAGAGAGTCAAGCATTCGCATCGATCTCGCTTCGCTCACTAACACTCGGACGACATACCTTATCACTAAACTTGATGAAACTCTTGCTCTGACCATCACCCCTTGTCCTTCCTTTTAATACAGTCCTGAGCGCAAAAGCGACAAGTAAGACCTCGAGAAGCGACCTCCAAGGATCATTCTGATACGAAGATCGAATATATCGAATAATAATAGGTGATCCTGGGATTTTATGGAATGCGGTTGATAGTAGATTGATCAAAGCTGAGATTGAAGCTACGATATGGACCAGTGGTGCTGGTATTTCAGATGGTGAAGGCGACATGTTTGGTATATGATGTGTAATGATGCTTTTCTAAGATGTTGAGGTTAGTTCAAGTCGAGTACGCGATGAATTACCGTTTTGAGAAAGGGGAACTACGTAAACATGGGGTCTCCAGGGAATTAACTTGGTCTCTGGTCGTACATTCATAGGTGGGGTGTATGGGATAGACTGCATAGATAAGGAGTAGCAGGATGGCAAATACACCTGAAGAGAGGACACATTGGAAACAAGTCACATCTTCATATGATGGGTATATGCAATATCATGTATGTCTCCCTGCTTTCTTCTGTACACTGATATTGCAAGACATTAATGGGCAGTTGTCTGCAAATCATGCTCGGCGGACTGCATTCTTAGCACTTCCGAAAGAACAAAGGGAGATATACGATTCAGTCGGTTACAGGGAGAAACTCGAAGCTGTCGATGAGGGGATCAGGCGGTATGTGTACTCTTCATCTCGCTGCCTCTAAAGGGGAACAAGGGCTAATGGTAGAAACGCAGAGTTTATCGACGAAATGGTCAAAGATCCCGTCTTTGCCGATATGCTCGATTCCCCATCTGCGAATGATAATGGTGAGGAGCAGGACCATAGTCATACCCACTCACACTCCCACTCCCATGGGAATGGGAATGGCAACGCGAGAGGAGGTCCATCAAAGCAGGGTGAACGAGATTCGTCCCAAGAGAAGGTTCGGTCGACTTTGAGATCGTTCGTGAGGGATTGGAGTGATTTCGGAAAAGAAGAAAGGGAAGCATGTTATTCCCCTATACTTGAGGTTCTCGGGCGTGAGTTTCCTGAGGAGAGAGGTGGGAAGAAGGTCTTGATCCCGGGGTGTGGGTTGGGGAGACTCGCTATGGAGATAGCTGCTATGGGTGAGTTCCTTTTCTCCTTGCTCTACACCCTCTCCCCTCTTGCTATGAACGTGTCGATGTCGTTCTGCTCAATGGAAAGGAGAGACGCCAGATGTGATGAGACGCAAAGGAGAAGCGAATTCGAGAAGACGACACTGATAATAGGCTTCGCCGCCCAGGCAAATGAATACAGTACATACATGCTAATAGCCTCAAACTTTGTTCTCAATCAGTAAGGGCGCCTGTCCAACTTCTCAGCAAGAATACTGATGACAGAACGACTCACCCAAATCAATATACAATCCACCCATTCCTCCATTCCTTTTCGAACCACTTGACTACCTCCAACCTCCTCCGAGGGGTGAATATACCGGATGTTTGTCCCTCCCAAGTTTTAGGAGGTGGAGGAGAATTTTCTTTGGCTGCTGGGGATTTTGGGGAGATTTATTCTGGGGATGAGGAGAAAGGGAAATGGGCCGGGGTTGTCACTTGTTTCTTTATTGATTGTGTGCGTTTCCCTTCTTCTTCGTCCTGCGCCACACGTTCCGATGTACCTGACAGCTGATGGATAGGCGAGGAATGTGCTTCGATATTTGCGTATCATACATGATTTACTAGAAGAAGGAGGAATTTGGATAAATCTAGGACCGCTCTTATGGCATTTCGAAAACTCCCAACAAGTTTCCGGGAGAGGTGAGGGATCTGTGGAATTAAGTTTGGATGAAGTCAAAGATTTAGCTAGAAAAGTTGGATTCGAGTTGAGTGTGAGCCTACTCAATCCATGATCAATCAACGGAGACGAGATGGGAGAAGCGAGAGGAGCTGATGAACAGGAAGAGAAATTGATCAAGAGTAGTTATACCGGTATACCGGATAGTATGCTTCGGCATGAGTACCAGGTGAGTCTGAACCGCTATCTAGCGGTGGGGCGAAACGAAACTAATGGCAGGCCGCATTTTGGGTAGCTAGAAAACGTAAGGCTGCTGCTGAGTAGATACACCGGCTAGGAAGTACTGTCAACATGTCAATATTCCGTCACTGATAGTCAAGCCTACAACCAGAGACTATGCCCACAAATTATGCATTTCCCTTTTACTACTCTCTATTTCATCGATAATGCCAAGATCTGTGTACCCAGAACGACCATCTCCGGCATCAACTCCCAGCCATTTACCCACGCTGCGTATGTTACTAAAGATGTGAAACCCAGTGCTAGGCGCATTGCTTTTCGGGATGACCGGGGGACGATCAGAAGACCAGCTGTGATCAGGGCGTAAATCCCGAAATATTTACGTAACTAAAAGTCAGCTATCGAGCGGAGCGAGCATGTAGAAAAGCAAGTGATGCTCGAGCAAAGGGACGTACAGATTCAGCATCTAATGCAAACCACCACCAAGCTTCCGAACACCCTTGACTCCATCCTTCTATCTTCCTGGCTAGATCTGGTGTGTAATCGGCTGTAAGGTGTGCTTGACCCAGATAGAAGAATAGGAATGAAGTCAATCCCGTTATTAAGAGATTTAGGTACGAGCGGGCCATCTTTGAATTTCCGACTATTGTATTGCGACTTAGGGGGTATGTGATGTCGGGTTCGTCGGACGATCTTTGGTGACCTCGAAAATCAGGTGACCAGCTATATTGACTGATCTGACGGCAGCGGGGTCGATTAGCGGCTACCAAGTGACAGAGTGCTAATACGAAAGAGTTTATAGTAAGTACGATAGACAAGTTAATTGGCTTGGCGACGGAGATGACCGATTTGTGGCATTGCTAGGTAGGATGTAGCGCTGATCTGATTATGATCTTGTCCTTAGGAGAACGGGATGGAGCATTATTCATTCAGCGATAGGGGGACATGGTCGAGAGTAGAGATGCTCGCATCAAGGAAAATACGCTCGTTGATGACCGTGAGGTTACTGGCTAGCGCAGAGTCGGTCGGGATCATACACCGAGAGTCGCTTGCAATCATACAGACCAACAGTCTCGGCGACTAGCTATTCAATATTGTCAAGCCCAATTCATAACAAATTCCGGCGCCGGGAAGAAGTGCCTGAGGAGTGATATACCATCTCATAAACCTAGGCCGGGGTTAGTTCAAAATAAAAAAGGTGCCGAATAGCACGTCGCGTTCGAAAACCCAGAATTCGTCCGATCAAGACCCTATTTCGGCATGCAAGACTTGGAGACAGCAGTGTATGTATAGTATGTATAGTGACTTCAAGATGATTATACTACCTCGCTTCTGGTGATCATGCTCTGTACCGAGAGTCAATATGAATGATAACGGTAATGGAAGATCAATGATCGAAGAATCCCTGAATAGATTGACTTTACTTTTGTGTTTTCGCGGTTGATTCAGTTTCATCTATACATCTATTCAATCGTCCCACTTCATACACTGTAAAGGGATCTATCACTTGCTCCTTTGTTATCGCTCTACCACTCAAAGGATCTACGTATTCCCAACTACGACAACACCACCATCATCGTCGACGCGTCACACCCTACTCCACTACTGCTACAATGTCTGACAAACGGTCCGAGCGTATGCTCGAGGAGTTGTTGAAGGTTCCTGGGAATAGTAAGTCTGAGTCTATATCGTACGATGATGGTCTGCTTCTCGCTTTCGCGTCCTCAATGCGTCTCGTAGCTCGCGACCTGATCTCACATAGCTCGCAGCTGGCTGACAAATAGACTACTGCGCCGACTGCCGTACCCCCTCTCCACGCTGGGCATCTGTGAACCTCGGTATCACCCTCTGCGTCGCTTGTGCTACAATCCACAGGAAGCTAGGTACACACAAATCAAGAGTGTACGTCCACTCTCTTCCCTCAGCCTCATCGTAATCTAAGCGCGATACTAATCCGCAGTAAATCCATTACTTTAGATACATGGTCTCGTGAACATATCCAAACTCTTCGCTCGATAGGGAACAACGCGTCAAATGCCATTTACAACCCGAACGAACAAAAGAATCCACCTCCAACATCAACAGATTCATCAGAAAGGGATTCAGAGATGGAAAAATATATTCGGAGAAAGTACGAATTGGGGGCATTTAAAGCTGGTGCCTCACCTGGAAAAGCAGCCGAGGGGGTGAATAGTAGGGATCGATATCGAGCAGCACAGTCCCTTGACAGAGTGGACAGGGGAATTGAGAATAGACGGAATCCGGAATTGAATAATCTAGTATTCAAAAAGAGTAGTAGGGAGGAAAGGGATTTACCGCCATTACCACCTCTTTCTGCTAGTCGGACTGAATCTAGTGCTGGAGGAGGAGGAGGACCGAGGGAAAGACCAAAACCTACGACTATACCGCCTCCACTGGAGACTGAGACGATGTTGATAAACCTCGGAGGGGCGACTAGGGCGACATTACCACTTCAATCCCAGCTTCAGCCGCAACCCCAGCAGATTCCTACGTTTACGCAAAATGGGAACGGACCTAACGGCCAATCTCAATTCATTCCTCAGACCCAATTCCAAACTTCTCCTCAACCCCATTCCCAGGGCGGATATTTCCCCGCTCAACAACAATACACAAACAATCCATTCATGCAGTCTCAATTGCTGTACCCTCATCAACAACAATTCTTATCCCCTTCAACATCGCCTTCGCCCTATGGTCCATATGCGAATGGGGCCATGGGAACGAGTCCGGGAAGAACTAATCCGTTCCTACAGATGAATCAAGGACAACAGCCAATGGGGCAAGGGCAGATGTACGGATACGGACAAACACAGGGTCAGGGATGGAATGGGAATGGTAGTGGTCAAGGACAGCAAATGCAGAATGGATGGCAGGGGCAAGGACAACCACAACAACAGGTCCAGCAGCCACAACAGCAGTACGGACAACAGCAGCAAGGCTGGTCTAATATGGGTATGGCAGGGATGGGAATGGGTTATGCCCAGGGTCATTGAGCCGGTCTGAATTCGGTCGGACTAGAAGTACTGTTCTGTTGTTTCCCATAAATTCACTAGATTTCTCCCCTGGCGGGACTGTTGTAGGCATGTATGCTTCATGATCACGACTGAGTTTACAACCAATACCCAATGGGTAAGAGACTACTCATCCCCCGCCATCGCTCTATCATATTCAGCCCTTGTAACCTCATATCCCCACTGCCATAAACATTGTCTCAACACTGCTCCTATCTCTTCATCCTCAAGAGCGGGTATGCCGCCATTTAAAGTGATTTTCTTGAGCAGAGAGCGTTTAAATCGCCCTGTTGGACCTGCTACCTTGAGCCCTGGATGTCAGCGAGCCGTAAGAGAGCAGATGGGATATGAGTGAGCTAGAGTGAGATCATGTATAGAGGCGAAGAGGAGAGAAACCAGGAGAAAAGACCTACATCGCCTAACCTGCCTCTCATCATCCCCACACCTCCTACCCCCCCAGAACCGACAGTACCACTCTGCCCAACCTCTAGGGTCTCCAGCCCAAATCCAACCAGCTTTTTCCCATTCTTGTAAACTCTGTCCTGCTCTTACTTTGAATCGGTTAACTTCACCTGTTGGGACTTCTGATGTATAGTGAGTAGGTAATAGGGAGGGGTTGGGGGTAAACGGGAGTGAGGCTATTGAGGGGGATGAAGGGAGTGGGGCACGGAGGATTTGAGAGTGGGTTGATCTTTGATATTAGCTTTTGCTCTGATTTATCGTATTCTGGCGATAAAGAGGATGGTGTCATCGTGTCTCTCTCGGAAGACAAAGCCAAACCTCATCTTTCCGTCTCAACGTAACTGGATTTGGGTGGTTTGGTAAGAAGGTCGACTCACACAAAGAACCCACCACCAAAAGCTCCACCATCAAACATCTCCTGAGGGGTTACATTAGGTGTGAAAACCCCTTCCCACCTCCCTTCAAATCGCAATCGTCCATCACTGTCCCTCGTGGGAGGGGGAGCCGTTGTAGTTTCTTCCTCTCCATCATCATATTTAGGTCCTGGTATAATTATAGCCCTCTGCTTGGGAAGTATTGGTCCTCTTCTTTCCACGATCGGCTCGTCCCTATCATCCTCACTGCCATCAGCATCAAATCGGATTTATGATGGACATACACGTATTTCCTCTTCTTCCCTTCCTCCTCATCTATCTCCATTGCTCTCACCCTACCTGATCTACGCGTTGGTTCCACTATGACTTTCCTGCGCTTTACACTCCCTTCTTTCTTCAAGCGGGTCTCGGTATTTCCCTTTTCTACTTTGATTTCACGGGGTCTTATAGATGGTTTGGAAGATAAACCTAGGGAATCTAGGAGGGCTGCGTTGTTCCTGCTATTAGCTCTCTCCTGCAACTCCTCCATCATTACTTGACCCCCATCGAGTTCTGTGAACAGGTTGGTACGTCGCAGATGGGATGGTTGGTGATAGAGACATACTTGATATTTTCCAGCCTCTCCCTCTCGTACTCCTCCTCATTCAGTTCCTCAAGCTCGCTCCCAGCCTCAGATTTGACTTCCGCCTCTGCGTTTATCTCATCGCTCATTCGCTTCGATCTAGTTGCCATGCTTGATGTCTTGTTTTCCGAATGATATGTAGTGACAATTCAGGCGCGAGACAAGAAGTTGATCGGTTCCAGTGACGTCAATAATTGTTATCTCATCTATCACATCTCATTCTACGCGTTCTGAAATGCAGGTTGATCTGTATGCATATCTTTCATGCACTACAGTAATTTGACAACACGACCTCATTCATTCATCTCTCCACACTTCCATCTTTTAGGAAACCCAAACCGCACATTTACGAAGTCACTACTAGTCAGCTTTATTCAACAGAAACAAAATAGACATACTGTAAGTAGCGGGGTCGATGGTGTCGGGTAGAGTTGGGATAGCGACTGTGAACCTCTCCTGGATCTTCTGTAGGACCTCCTGATCGGGTTCAGATGAAACGAATGAGATTGCTACCTGTTAGATCGTATTCATTGCGCTAGGGGGGAAATACATACCCAAACCCTTGGTACCGAATCGACCAGCTCGACCGACTCGGTGCAAGTATGAATCAGCATCGGCAGGTGCGTCCTACTCATCAGCAGACTCTATGTTTCGTTGAGGAAGAAACGTACGTAGTTGATGACGACGTTGACTCGCTCGACATCGATACCTCGACCGAAAATGTCGGTAGCGACAAGTATACGTTTCTCGAAAGCCTTGAATTGCTGGAACCTGGAGATACGTTCTGGCTGGGGTAGGGCAGAGTGGATACAGATGGAAGGGAAATTGCATTCTTGCAAGAGAGCGTCGAGCTGGGTGGCTCGTGCGACAGACTTGACGAAGATGCAGACCTGTCATCAGTATAGATTTCTCGTCAAGGAGTTGAGGTGGGACTGACTTGGTTGAACTCGAGGTTGTCCAAGAGCTCGTTCAACTTCCTGTTCTTCTCCTTCTCCTCAAGCTTCAGGTAGTATTGCTGGAGACCGTGAAGGGTCAACTTGGTCTCGTCATCGACGTAAATCTCGAGTGGCTACAAGTAAGCTTCAAACACTTGAGCATGATGTAATGTAAACGTACCGACTGCATGAACTTCTTGCAGGTGGTTCGGATATCTTTGGAAAGGGTGGCGGAGAACATCATGACCTGCTTGTGGTGGGGTGTAGCTCGGAAGATTTCTTGGACGTCTCGTCGCATGTCTGAGAGTAAGAATTTGTCTTATAGGTTGAGGCGTGTGGAAGTTTTGGGGCGATGCTGGGTAAGTATACTCGTCTCCTAGTTCTCGCGTCTGAGTGCGGATGATTTCCTATAGCCTTGTCTCCTATTGCCTTGTCTGTCATCAAATTGATCCAATCGAGCAACCATCCTCAAGACGTTGACAAGCCGTGTGCTTGACCATCTGCGTCTTCGGACGACAGACAATGCGGCGTAAAATTCTTCGAATATCCGGGTACTCCAATGAAGCGACCGAAACGCTCCACCTTTGCACGAGATCGATCCGAGTATAGTACCAGTAAAGGGAAAGGGTGTCCGTGATTTAAAAGAGTGTAGACTGACCGAGTGCTTCCAACATCTTGTCGCATTCGTCAAGAACAAAGTGCTTGACTTTGCCAGCGTTCAACTTCTTCTCCCTGACCAAAGCCATCATTCTTCCTGGAGTTCCAACGACAATGTGAGGACACTTCTCCTTGCTAGCGAGCAACTCTTGGTCGGCAGAGATGGGAGTTCCACCGTAGAAGACACCGGTTCGGACGTTGGTCATGAACTTGGAGAAACGGGCAAACTCGTTTCGGATCTGGTAGGCTAGCTCTCGGGTGTGACAGAGAATGACAATGGAGACCTCTCCATCGACTGGCTCACTTTTTGTCAGCTACTCCTTGCTGTTTAAAGGGAAGTAGCTTACATCTGCTGGAGAGCGGCGAGGACGAAGACGGCAGTCTTACCCATACCGGACTTTGCCTGACAGAGAACATCGGTACCGAGGATAGCCTGAGGGATACACTCCTGTTGTACTGATCATCAGCTTACATATGGTAACCTAGGATTTGGAGCTTACCCTCAGAGGGGTGCTCGAAACCGAGGTCAGAGATGGCTCGGAGGAGTTCAGGCTTTAGCAAGAAATCCCTACACGTCAGCGTTCTTCCCATTAATCCTTGGTATAACTTGCCTGAAACCGGTTGAGTGAATTCCGACATATGATCCCTTCTTGTCACCATCTGCCTTGGCATCCGTGGCGGCGGGTGGGGCGAAGGTCTCCTCGGCAGCCTCGTCGTAATCTACGAGTTCTTCTTCATCAGGTCGGACAGACATTGTATATATGTTTTATTGGCTGTTGAGTTGAAAAAGAAAACATGATAAGCCGATATTCGAGCGGATTGACGCGTCGTCACTGTTGATTTGTACCCACATTGTTAAAAGGAGACGAAGGAAGAGAAGTTAGTGTAGTATAGGTAATGTAGAAGGGAGCCTAGTGTAATGAGGTGGAGATGGGATCAAGGTGACAATGGGAGTGCCCACGGGTTTAACGGTATTTCATCAGAGTGGCGGTATGTTGATTAGTACTAGTTTTCTACTTTTTCCTGAGATACCTTATTCGGTAGTAGATTTCTGAGAAAAGGCGGTAATCTCCGCTTCTTGTTTAGGTGCGGAGTGTAGGCTGTACGAGTATTCCCCCGTTGTTCCCCTGTTCCTCTCTCTGATCCTGTAACCGCGTCTTCGTCATTCCACTTCTGGCTCTACCGTGTCCTGAAAGAACAAGCTGCGATTATTAGAGTATAAGCAGCACCTACACACGCCATCAATTATTCAACCGAGAGTGGATAAGACCGCGTCTCTCCATTGTAATTGGTACCGGTTCGCCAAGGCCGAGACCTTTATTTCAACTGCCGCTTCGATTACGACCACCTGAACCTACTTCTATCAACGCGGACAGGGGTATTTAGAGCCGAGGTGAGTCTTTATCTAATCAGGCTTCGATGTATTTGTATTTGGTCTGGTTTTGAGGTGTAATGGATTATTGTTCAAGGGCTGATGCATTCAGGACGCGTCGTCGGCTAGTCTTCATTTTATCATTCGTTGTTACGTGTCACGATAGTCCTTACTGTGGGTCTCCTATAACGGGGTAAATTTGTGAGTCTTTGTTTCCTGGGCTGTCTCGTGACAAGGTGACATGTCACGGCTCCTTCAGCTCTTGCGAATAATAAGCTGACCTAGTCCCCCCTCTCACCCATCGACACACCACTTCACTCTCGCCTCGAATATTATCATACCTCCAGACCTATCTCTAGACCGCGACCCGTACCCTGTCTGCGTGCGGCTCATGCTATAATACATAACAGGTAAGTCTCCCCACACCGACCATGCCTGACAGCAGTCACCATGTCGACTCCTAATAACCCCTCTCCTGCTCCTAATCATCAATTCGCCTATGCTCCCCCGCCTCAACATCAACAACAGCAATATGGTCAACCCGGTCCTGGGCCCAATACGATGCATAATCGATCAAATATCGCTCCGCATCAGCTACAGCTCCTGCAACAAGTTACTGCAGCCGCTAGATCCCAGGGAATGAATTTATCGCCTCAGCAAATCACCATGGTCGTTTCATTGATGGAAAGCCAAGGAGGTGGGAACCCGCAGAGCATGATGACTGCTCTCAGGTCGCTGGGACATGGTCAAGGGCAGATTCAGATGCCGCCTGGGCAAGGGCAGGGACAAGGACAAGGACAAGGAGGACCACCAGGTCAAGGAAGACCTGGATCATCACACGGTCAACCTGGACATCCTCAGGGACAAGGGCAAGGCCCACCTCCATCGCAACATACGCTCCAACAACAGCGTATCCAACAAATGATGCAGAGTCAACAACAAGCCAATCCGAATCAAAACCAGAACCAAACCCAAAACCCTCAAGCCCAGCAATACGCTGCAATGCAAGGAAGAACAGGAACGCCCGGTTCGATGGATCCACGACTCAGTATGCCGCCTCCTGGACCACCCATGAATTCTTCACCTCGACCGAATCAAGGTCCCCCACCTGGGAACCCGAATCAACCGCGATTTTCGTTGACGCCTCAACAACAAGCGATCATGCAACAGCAACATCAAGCTATCATGTCAAATCCGAATTTCATGAATCTACCGCCGCAACAACAACAGATGCATTTAGGGCAGATGCAACGAAAAATGATGGAAATGTTTTCGAATCAGCAACAACAACAACAGGGTCCACCGCCGACGTCGGAACCTAGTCCGCACGCTCAGAGACAACCGACCCCAGGACCTGGTACGCCACAGAATGGTCCTCCATCAGGTATCCCACCTCATATGGCTCCTCCACGTCCTGCTTCTGCGGCATCTCAAAACCCTGGATCACCTCATCAGCATCATACTCAGTCGCCCATGGCTGTCAATACTCCTCCTCCGAATCAGTATCAGCAGCCACCAAATACCAACTCGCCCGCTCTCTCTGCTCATTCACAAGCGCCATCCTCGTATCCTACGCCTCAAGTTCATGCTCAACCCCCACCACACTCGCAATCGCCTCTTGCGAGCCACCAAACTGGCCCATCGCCCCGTCATCAATCTACGCCTGACATCAATGCTCAGATGAATCAACCTATTCGTCCGCCTCAACCAGTCATTCCTCCCGGTGGATACACGCCTCAGCAGCAACAGCAAATGGCAGCTGCGATGAATATTTTCGGTCAGGCAGTCCAGGCGCAAGGTCAGGGACCCCCAGGTCCAGGACAAGGTCAAGGTCAACCACCTGTTCGACCCGGTCCTGGTCAGCAAAACACTATGGGTCGACCTCCACCAGCTCCTTTCCCTCATGGGATGAATCCGGCTGAATTTCCATTCGATTATCGAATTATCCCTGCTCTAGCCCATGCTGGAAACGCTCGCTGGCAAGCCGATATCGGAGCAAAGAATCCTCAATTCGTACATGCGGTAAACCAGGCCCAACAAATGATCAACGATGGTGTCGTCTCGCCCGAAACGCTGCAGAAAATGCAACAATTCCATGCTACCATTACGAAAATGAGTCAGGGCAGACCATTACCGTCTACAAGTGGACCTGGAGCATTCCAGCACATGTCGCAATCTCCTGCTGGTTCTGGTCGTAGAGATTCTTCTGGATTAGCAAGACCGCCCCCACCTCACATCATTCCCGAATCTCCGGCCGAGGAACGTCCTTCTTCAAGTAGAGGTAAAGTCGTTACACCCCCCGAAACGGCAATGCCACCACCAGCCTGGATTCCTGGACAACCTACACCCAATCGACCACCTCCCGAGACCCGCCCTGGTCCATCTGCATCCTCTCTCCCAGTAAGAGAATGGGAAGGTCATATCCGTCCCGACCTGCCCATTACTCAAATCACCACTCTGCCGGAAGAGACTGATGATCCGACCTTTGATGGGAAATTACCACCCATGTCGGAGGAAGAAGTTAAATCAGTGTTGGAATGGATGGAAGTTGATAAAGCTTATGCTGGAGGTATGAGTGAACGTAAAAAAGCGAATCAGAAGAAAATGTTTAAATGGGCTAGGAACAATGATATCGATACGCCTTGGTGGAGTGTTCGAAAGGGCGAGAGGTATATGCCTCCTAGAACACGACTACAGATTATATTCCCAAGGGACAAGGATGCTCAGCGAATGAGGAAATCGCACAAGGGCAGGAGGTATACTAGGTAGTATGTCGCCTCTCTGTTCGAAACGCTGTCACTGACAAACAGCACCCCCGCTCAGCTCAAGGCAATGGCCGATGTCGAGGATCACGTCATTCCGATCCGACTTGATGTCGAGCACGATCACTTCCGTTTACGAGATACATTCATGTGGAACGTCTCTGACACCGTCATCTCGCCTGAAATGTTTGCAATTTCCATCTGTGACGATTTCGGGGTTTCACCCCATCACTTCGTGTCGAAGATAGTCGCCATCATCAACGAACGAGTCTCTGAATACCGAGATCAAATCGCTCCCGCTGAACAACCCGGTCCATCTATGAAAGGTAAACTTCTGGATGATGAAGATACCAAAACCACTCTGGAAATCTTCAAACGCGCCCAAGCAGACGATAGTGATGATGAAGGCTCGCCAGTCAGTGATGAGATCAAGACTGAGCCTGATGATGCACCAGATCATGGGAAGGTCGTCACCTGGGAAGATGAGGTCAACGGAAAGGGAAAGGATAGGCCAATGACGGTTGATGAGTTGGACGCTATGGTTGATTGGAGTAATTTGGAGGAGGAGTTGAGATTGTTGATCAAGGTCGAGATCTTGATTGGGAATCAGAACCTGACGGATACATTTGAATGGGATTTGAACTCAGAGGTCACGCCTGAAGAATTCGCCCATTCTTACTGTACAGAGCTCGGCCTCAGTGGGGAATTCATGTAAGCTTCTCATATCCCCCATTCTTTGGGCTAAAGCTGATGTGCAGCACCGCCTTGGCACACGATATTCATGAGCAAATCATTACTCAGAAACGATGCCTCTTCCTGACTGGCCATATTATTGGTTCAAATCTCGATCTCGATGATGAAGTCAAGACCGCCTTCTTGCCTCCGGTTCGAAATGTTCACCGATCCGAACAAGTGGCCATGTCGACCTACACGCCAATCTTTGCAACCTTCACCGACGAGGATATCCAGACTATCGAAAGGGAACGTGAACGTGATTCGAAACGAAAGAGGCGAGCCACCCGAGCTAGGCGTGGAGTCATTTTACCCGATCGAGAACCTGCGAAAACACAGCGGACTTTACTTAATCCAATTGGTGCTAATGGAGTCATTGCTCGCGCTGCTACCGAGCTGGCAGCTGCAGCTCCGATCACATCGTCCAGAAGGGCAGCTGCAATCGCTGCTCAGGCGAATATCAATCTCCTAGCTCAGGATCTACCGCTACCTCAACCACCTACGCCGCCACCTACGAATCATCCGTACAAACCTGGTAGAGGACGAGGAAGGGGATCAGGAAGAGGAGGATATAACAATTCCAGAAACTCGCCCGCATCATTTAGGGAAGGATCGATCCTGAATGATCATCAGACTCCTATACCCCAATCCGCGTTGAAGAGGTCTTACCGCGATGAAAGTTCCGAGATCAATTCGCCCGTCTTATCCAAGATTGCGAGGGGAATGCCCACGTCCTCGCCTACTTTGGTAAACGAACCTCATCCCCATCATAATCAAGTAAAGATGGAACAATATCATCAGCCTACACCCGAAATCAAGCGGAAATCGGATGAGGTCATTGACCCACGAGAATCGAAGGTGACAAAGCTAGATCCAATGTTGGGATTCGACTCCAATCCCCAATCTCGCCCCGACACACCTTCGACATCAGGTGGATTTCCACAACTCCCAACGAAAGGAGATGGATTCGTCCCCTCCTCTCCATCTTCATCTAGTGAATCCTCTGATTCAGATTATGGAGCTCCTAAGAAAGTCAAGAAGATTCAGAAATCAACTTCAATCACACCTGCTCCTCTTCCTAGGGTAGTCTCTGGATCGCCTTCAGTTCAATTTAATAATCCTATCGTATGTCCCATCCCATATCATTCGTGCCGTGTATGGATCTGACCAGTAGGCACCTGCTTGGGTTATAAGTGCGCATACTGATTTGCGAGCAAGGTACCCACAGGACGCATTTAACGTCATTCCAAGACCTAAACCCGTTGATCAACCGAATGCACCTCAGGAATGGAGAATGAAATGTCTGGATTGGTGAGTTTGTTTCTCCGTCTTGTAGAATAGTGCTGATATATAGTCCCGGAAGGATTTATTCATTGGGACCAGCAGAGACTCTGAACAATTTCGAAGTTCATTTGAAGAATAGGGGACATCGGGAGAACGTTCAAGCTAGAGTTGGGAAGGAGTGATTGTAGATTCATCTGACTCGGATCTGTTAGACGTTTGGGGGATGGGATGCGGTGAAGATGACGAGAGGGATCTGAACAGATTGTACAGTATATTACAGTGTTAATTTGCATTACATCGCATGGAGTTAGATGAAAGATATAATACATTTGACGGCTCTGTACATACGAATATGAAAGGGAATGGAGAAAATAGCACAATGTGGGTGGGGGAGAGACTGATCATTGAGGTGGCCACTGGTTTCCCCCGTACTGCGACCCGTAGGTCGACGGTCCCTGCCCGTACTGCGACCCGTAGGCTGGCGAACACTGGTACTGAGATGCAGGGTTTCCGAGGGAGTCTCCACCGTATGACTGAGGCGCCTGAGCAGCGAAGGCTGCCATGGACAAATCGGGCTGTTGGCTGTTTGTACCATGACCTGCCATGACGACCTCTAGAGGAACGACATATTCGAGGCCGGCTGGGTCCTGACTGAGCGGGGGATTTGGGTTGGGATTGAAAGTTCTGTTTGTAAGGAACACAGTGGTACTAGCTATTTATGGATTACTTACTGTGGTACCGTGAATAGTTGAGCCCAGTCGTTTCTGGGTCTTGGCCTTTGTATCGGTCGCTGCATCCCCCCTGCAGTATTGACGTGACTCACGAAGGAATCGTAGGAATCCTTGAAGAGACGAGGATTATATCGCCTGAGCTGATTGCTGATGGATCAATGACTAGAAAACGGTGGCAAGCCCTGACTATTTGACAAGTGGAAAGTGAACTACTTACTGATGATAATCGCGAAAAGAGGGTTGGGGATCGCGGTCATTTGCTGTTTTCCACATACACTGACCCGCATCTTTGATTCGCACCTCCACGCTCATGCCTCCCCCAAACGTCTCGTTTGCTTCCCGAAAAAGCTGAGGGATTTTGCCGTATTGCTTTTCCCATTTGTCGAGCTCGGCCGTGCGAGTTTGATCTGCTTGTCCTGCTCTCGCCCTAGATGACTCGAGTGCTCGAGCTGTTTCGTAAGATACCCAGGTACAGACAGTCCTGTATGGCTGTCAACCACGCTCGACTCCAACCACTCCGGCTTACGCATTCAGGTCTCGTTGAGGGACATCGTATGGCGCTTTGCATAGGTGGTAAAATGGGTCCACAGATCTGGAGAACGCGCATATGGCGTCTATCCGGTCAATCACTTTGAAGAACTCTGGTTCCTGTTGTACACATACACAATTTCTCCTCCGGATTGCGGACCATTTGTCCGCTAAGGAAGATCAACATCGGAGCCGTGCGAACAGTCTGCAACCAACGTACCTAAGGGACCATTCGTCGCACGGGACACTAGGGTGCTGTTCCCGCTTGCCGTATCTGTGATATTGATGGCTGGGAGCGCCATATGTGTGACTGGGGCTGGCTTGATTCGACATCGAGGATGATACTGAAACCGGG
>Ga0265780_10005293_pt1 | contig 16386 bp, 16 predicted proteins | sample P1T30metagenome_FD_192432 | JGI IMG/M metagenome (GOLD analysis project Ga0265780, IMG submission 192432) | Plant litter microbial communities from East Loma Ridge, Irvine, California - P1 T30 | ecosystem: Environmental > Terrestrial > Plant litter > Unclassified | place: USA: California... | reverse complement strand
GCGATGACGGCTGGGCCTATGCGGACACGCCGGTGCAGTTCTGGGACCTGTTCGGCGAGCAGGGGCATCCGATCCGCACGACGATCAGCGAGATGGGGCCGGTGCTGCTCGCGCGGCTGCTCGATCTCAACGCGGTGCAGGAGGGGGTGCTGACGATCGCCTTCCACGTCGCGGATACCGAAGGGCTGCTGCTGATCGATCTCGACGATCTGCAGGCGATGCTGAGCGAGTGCGCGGGGCGGGCGGACGAGTTGACGACGACGTACGGCAACGTATCGAAACAGTCGATCGGCGCGATCCAGCGTGCGCTGCTCCAGTTGCGCAGCCAGGGCGCGGAGCATTTCTTCGGCGAGCCCGCGCTCGAATTGCGCGACTTTATCGGCGTCGACGATCGCGGGCGGGGGCTGGTCAACATCCTTGCCGCGGACAAGCTGATGGCGAGCCCCAAGCTCTATTCGACGTTCCTGCTGTGGCTGATGAGCGAGCTGTTCGAGCAGCTTCCCGAGATCGGCGATCCCGACAAGCCGGTGCTGTGCTTCTTCTTCGACGAGGCGCATTTGCTGTTCGATGCCGCGCCCAAGGCGCTGCTCGACACGATCGCGCAGGTCGTGCGGCTGATCCGGTCGAAGGGCGTGGGCGTGTATTTCATCACGCAGAACCCGATCGACATTCCCGAGACGATCGCGGGGCAGCTCGGCAACCGGGTGCAGCATGCGCTGCGCGCGTTCACGCCGCGCGACCAGGCGGCGGTGCGCTCCGCGGCGGAGACGTTCCGGGCGAATCCGGGGGTCGATGTCGCGACCGCGATCACCGAGCTGAAGGTGGGCGAGGCCTTGGTGTCGCTGTTGCAGGCGGACGGGTCGCCGACGCCGGTCGCGCGCACGCTGATCAAGCCGCCGGTGTCGCGGGTCGCGCCGATCACGCCCGCCGAGCGCGCGGTGATGATCGAGACGGATGCGATCGGGGCGAAATACGACACTTTGGTCGATCGCGAGTCGGCGGAGGAGCTGCTCGCGGCGAAGACCGAGGCGGCGAGCGCGGCGGCGGCCGAGGCGAAGGCGACGACCGCGGCGGAGAAGGCGGCGGTGGCGCAGGCGAAGCTCGACGCGAAGGCGGCGCGCGAGGCGCGGGCGGCGGCGCGCGAGGCTGAGCGGGTTGAGCGGGCGGCGGAGCGCGAGGCGGCGGATTCGCCCTGGGCGAAGATGGCGTCTTCCGCGACGCGGGCGGCGAGCTCGTCGATCGGGTGGCAGGTGGCGAACGAGATCGGGAAACAGGTGTTCGGGACCAGCAGCCGGAGCCGGTCGCGGTCGCGCGGCGGGGCGTCGGGGGGTGGTCTTGTGGGGAGCGTGCTGCGCGGGGTGCTGGGGGGGTTGTTTCGGGGGTGATGGGGGGGGGGGGCGGTTCGGCTCCTGCTCCCGCGCATACCACCCCGGCGGAGGCCGGGGCCCAGTTGGAGAGGTCGCTGTAACGGAGCGCCGTCCTGCATCACTGGCGTCCCCCAACTGGGCCCCGGCCTTCGCCGGGGTGGTGGCGCTCTTTGGGGGGCTGGCGTGTCCTCCCCCATGGTCACCCGCGAAGGCGGGTGCCCAGACTGGGTCCCCGCCTTCGCGGGGACACAAGGGGGAGCGGGGGCGTGTGATCTCCCGCATACCACCCCGGCGGAGGCCGGGGCCCAGTTGGGGAGGTCGCGGTAACGGGGCGCTGTCCTGCATCACTGGCGTCCCCCAAATGGGCCCCGGCCTTCGCCGGGGTGGTGGGGGGTGTAGGGGCTGGCGGGTCCGATCTCGCGTGCACCTCCCCCGGTCTTCGCCGGGGTGGTGGAGGGGGTGGGGTGCTGTGGTATAGGGCGGAATCGGCACGGGCCGGGCGTTGGCCGGGCCGGTGCACCACGTCTTGCAAAGGTACCCGATCATGTCGCTCGATTTCGAATCCACCACCGACTGGGCCGCGATCGGTGAGGAGAGCCTCGATGCGGCGATCGAGTTGCGGCGCGCGATCCATGCGGATCCCGAGGTCGGGCTGCATTGCCCGCGCACCTCGGACAAGGTGAAGGCGGCGCTGGCCGGGCTGCCGCTCGAGATCCGCGAGGGGACGTCCACCACGGGCTTCGTCGCGATCCTGCGCGGCGGGCGGGGCGGTGGTACCGCGGGGGGCAATGGGCGGACCGTGCTGTTGCGCGGCGACATGGATGCGTTGCCGATGCAGGAGGAGACCGGGCTGCCGTTCGCGTCGAAGGTCGACGGGGCGATGCATGCGTGCGGGCATGATTCGCATACCGCGATGCTGGTCGGGGCGGCCAAGGCCTTGTGCGCGCGGCGGGACGATCTGCCGGGGACGGTCGTGTTCATGTTCCAGCCGGGCGAGGAAGGGCATCACGGCGCGCGGCACATGATCGCCGACGGGCTGCTCGATGCGCCATTGCCCGAGGCGGGGTTCGCGCTGCACATCTCGCCCAACATGCCGATGGGGCATGTCGTGAGCCGGTCGGGGACGCTGATGGCGTCGACCGACACGCTGCGCGCGACGATCACCGGGCGCGGCGGGCATGCGGCGATGCCGCACGACTGCCTCGATCCGCTGCCGATCGCGTGCGAGATCGTCACCGCGCTGCAGACCTATGTCGCGCGGCAGGTGGCGGTGACCGATCCGGCGGTGCTGTCGATCACCAAGCTGAACGCGGGGAGCGCGCACAACGTCATCCCGTCGAGCGTCGAGATGCTGGGGACGATGCGGACGCTGTCCGAGCGGACGCGCGAACAGCTGCGCGCGGCGTTCGTGCGGATGGTCGAGGGGATCGCCGCGGCGCATGGTGCGGTGGGGACGCCGACGATCGAGCAGGGCTATCCCGTCACCGTAAACGATCCGCGCGCCACCGATCTGATCAAGGCGGTGGCGACGACGATCGGCGGCGAAGGCGCGTATCAGGTGATGCCGCCGATGATGGGCGCGGAGGATTTCTCGTACGTGCTGCAGAAGCTGCCCGGCGCGATGGCGTTCATCGGCGCGGCGCCCGAGGGGAGCGACCCGCGGACCAACCCGCCGCTGCATAATACGAAGATGACGATCGACGAGCGGGTGATGGCGCACGGCATCGCGGTGCACTGCGCGGTGGCGGAGCGGTTTCTGGCGAACGGGTTCGATTGAGGGGGGGCGTGCGCTCTGCCGGACTGTTCCGGGGGAGCGCGCGCGCCATCCTGTTGCCCCTCCCCGGCGAAGGCCAGGGTCCAGGTGGGAGGGCTGTGTAACGGAGCGGTGTCCGACGTTATCACCGTCCCCCAACTGGGCCCCGGCCTTCGCCGGGGTGGTAGAAGAGCGGTTACTTCTTGATCAGGCCGATCTCGACGAGGCGTTCGTAGAGATAGTCGTGCGCGGTGATCGGGGTGGGGTAGCGGTTGGGGTTTTCCGCGGTGATCGTCGCCGGCAGCGTCTGAATCAGGAAATCCGGCGCGGGATGCAGGAAGAACGGCATCGAATAGCGCGAATGGCCGCGGCGCTCGGGCGGCGGGTTGACGACGCGGTGCGTGGTCGAGGGCAGGACGTGGTTGGTCAGCCGCTGGAGCATGTCGCCGACATTGACGACCATCGCGCCCTCGGGCGGCTTGATCGACAGCCAGCGGCCGTTCGCGCGGTCGAGCAGTTCGAGGCCCGCCTCCTCCGCACCGAGCAGCAGCGTGATGAGGTTGATGTCCTCATGCGCGCCGGCGCGGACGCCCTCGGCATCGGCGGGGATCGGCGGGTAGTGGAGCAGGCGCAGGACGCTGTTGCCGTCCTTGACCGCGGGGTCGAACCAGTCGGGTGCGAGCTTCAGGTGGCGCGCGATCGCGGAGAGCAATTTGTCGCCCGCGGTGTCGAACGCCTTGAACAGGTCGAGGAAGACCGGCTTGAAGCCCTCGGGCCGGGTCGGCCAGACGTTCGGCGACATCTGTGCCTCGTAGCGGTGGCCGGCGGGGAGCTCGCGGCCGACGTGCCAGAACTCCTTGAGGTCGACGACCTTGGCGTCCTTGGCGATCTCGGTCTTGAACGGGGTGTAGCCGCGCGCGCCGCCGCCGCCGGGGGCGAAATAGCTGCGCTTCTCGTCCTCGGGCAGCTCGAACAGCGCCTTGGTCTCGGCCCAGGCCTGGTCGATCAGGTCGGTCGGGATGCCGTGATCGGCGACGATCGCAAAACCGAAGCGTTCGAACGAGTTGCCGAGCGCGGCGGCAAAGCCGTCGGGGTCGCGCGCCTGATCGGCGAGGCTGAGCGTGGGAACCTGGGCGGCGGGGCTGTCGAGCATGGAAGGATGTCCGGATAGGGGAGCGTCGATATAGCGACGCGGGGGGGCGGTGCCAATTGCCTGGCGGGATTTCGCGTGGTGGCTGTGGCGGGGCGGATAGCGGGTTTCGTAGGTAGCGATAACGCGGTAGGGCGCCGCATCATGACCGCAGAAACCCCAGTATCCGACGCGCCCGCGATGCGCGGCGCGCCGATCGGCTTTGTCGAGTTCGTGGCGCTGGTCGCAGCCCTCATGTCGCTGACCGCGCTGGGGATCGATTCGATGCTGCCCGCGCTGCCCGCGATCGGCGAGTCGCTGGGGATCGCGAGCGAGAACAGCCGGCAATATATCGTGACCGCGTTCGTCATCGGCTTCGGCGTCGCGCAGCTCGTCCACGGGCCGCTCGCCGACCGGTTCGGGCGCCGCACGGTGCTGCTCTGGTCGCTGGGGCTGTACGCGCTCGCCAATGTCGCCTGCGCGCTGGCGGGAAGCTTCACATTGCTGCTGATCGCGCGGGTCGCAGGCGGGGCGGTGATCGCCGCGGCGCGGGTCGCGACGATCGCGCTGGTGCGCGACTGTTATCACGGGCGGGCGATGGCGCGGGTGATGTCGATCGCGTTCATGGTGTTCATGATCGTGCCGATCCTGGCGCCGACCTTCGGCTGGAGCGTGCTGCAGTTCGGCGACTGGCGCGCGATCTTCTGGGTGATCGCAGCCCTGACGCTGGTCGTGCTCGCCTGGTTCTGGGTCCGGATGCCCGAGACGCTGGCGCCCGAGAACGTCCTGCCGATCACGCCGGCGCGGATCCTGTCGGACTGGCGGCAGACGCTCGGCGACCGGCTGTCGCTCGGCTATACGCTGGCGGCGACCGCGCTGATGGGGTCGCTCTATGGCTATCTCAACTCGATCCAGCAGATCATGGCGGACGTGTTCGCCAAGCCCGACCTGCTCGCGCTGATCTTCGCGGTCACCTCGGTGACGATGGCGGCGGCCAATCTGATGAATTCGCGGATCGTGATGAAGCTCGGCACGCGGCTGATCAGCCACTGCGCGCTGTCGGGGCTGATCCTGGTGTCGCTGGTGCATCTGGGCGCGATCGAGGCGAACTGGGAATCGCTCACCAGCTTTGCGGTGTTCCAGGCGCTGACGCTCGGCTGTTTCGGGCTGGCGACGTCGAACTTCTCGGCGATGGCGATGGAGAATATGGGGCGGATCGCCGGCACCGCGTCGAGCGTGCAGGGGTTCGTCAGCGTCACCGCGGGCGCGGTGATCGGCGCGGTGATCGGCCAGGCGTTCGACGGGACGACGGTGCCGCTGGTGCTCGGCTTCCTGCTCGCGGGGCTCGCGGCGCTGGCAGTCGTCGCGCTGACGGAACGGGGCCGCCTGTTCCGGCCTGCGATCGTCGTCAAACCGGCGGAGTGACGGAACCGGGCACGCGTGCCCGCCGTTCCTTGACGCGAGACCGCACGACGCGGCCTGAGCAGGAGCGATAGCATGGGCGGACATCAGGTTCCCGGCATGGGCACGGGCGACGACGGGTATGACGAGGACGGCTATGACGAGAGCCAGCGCGCCGAGATCCTCGAGGCGACGCGCAGCGGCCCGGTCGACGGCGCGATCGTCACCGATCTGAGCCCCGATCTGGGCACGGACGACGACGAGGACGAGCCGATCGACGACATCGACATGGATTCGGAAGCGGTCGGCCAGACCGATTCGACCGTGACGATGGACGAGGACGATATCGACGAGGACGACGTCCAGGACGAGCTCGACGATGGCAGCATCGACGATGACGAGCTGGACGATGCCGACGACGTCGCGCTGAAGCCCTGATCCCTGCGATCCCCCGACGCGCGTGCGGCAGCGATCCCCGCACGCGCGTCCCGCTTCGATGTAGGAGGCGCGCGTGCGTATCGTGATCGCAACCGGCGGCGTGATGCCGATCCTCCTGGGATGCGGCCTGGGCGGCTGCTCGGACCCAAAGCAGCAGCAACTCGACGTCACCGCGGCGGCGGCGCGCGCGCAGCAGAACATCGCGCGCTATGCGGCGGACAGCCGCCCCGGCCGGCATCCCGTCGGCACCACCAAGATCGCGGCCGCAACCCCCGAGACCCTGCCCGAGGCGGCGGCGGCGGTAGTCCGGCGCTATTACCAGCGGATCGCGGCGCATGACTTCGTTGGGGCGCGTGCGCTCTGGTGTCGCGACGGCGAATCTTCGACGCTCGACCGGGCGGGGTTCGCGCACCGCTTTGCGCGCTATGCCCGTTATAACGCGAACATCGCCGCGCCGGGCAGCGTCGATGCAGGGGCGGGTCAGCTGCACATCTCGGTCCCCGTGCGCGTGACGGGGACGCTGAGCGACGGGACGCGCTTTGCCGATGACGGCATGGTTCTGCTGCACCGCGTCAATGACGGGATCGAGACCGCGAGCGCCGAGGCGCATCTCTGGCGGATCGAATCCACCTCGGTCGACCCGGTGATCCCGCCGCCGCGCGCACCCGCCACCAGCGCGCCCGGACGCCGCTAAGCCGCTGAAACCCGGCTATCCGTAGCGTCTTGCCGACGCCCGGGAAAAGCCACGAAGCCGCCATGATGGCCGCGGTTTCGCCCCTGTTCGTTCATCCGACCGTCAGAAACCGTTGCCATCTTGCCACAGCCGGCGATTGTTCCCAAAATCGACGAACGGCGGTGCAACATTTTCGTCATCGACCTGTTTGGAGGGCCTGAGTGTCACGCGCCACGGGTTGTCCGGGGCGGCGGGACCCAGAACGAAACAAGAAGGTCATTCGAATATGCGTAAGCTTTCCATCGCAGTCGCCATCGCAGCAGCCGCCCTCGCCGCTCCGGCGTTCGCGCAGGACATGTCGGCTCCTGCCCCCACCGACAACAGCGCAGCGCCCGGCGAAGCCGCTGCACCGGACGGCTCGAAGGCCTTCGGGATCGAGCCGTATTTCGGCGTCATGGGCGGTTGGGAGCAGTTCGACAACGAAGCCGGCCACGGCATCCCGCAGGCGCTGAACGCCAACGGCACGCTGCGTCGCGGCTACAAGCCCTCGGGTTCGCTCGTTCAGGGCGTCCTGGGCGTCAACGTTCCGCTGGGCCCGGTCTTCGTCGGCGCAGAAGGTAACGTGATCAAGGGCATCGATGGCAACATCGACTGGCAGTATGGCGCAGCAGGCCGTTTCGGTCTCCGCGCTGGCGACAGCGGCCTGATCTACGGCAAGGTCGGCTACCAGTGGGTCAACTTCGACCATTTCTCGGGCCTGTCGAACACGGTTCCGAACACGAACCGCGACTATAGCGCGATCACCTACGGCATCGGCGCCGAAGTCGGCCCGCAGAGCATCGGCCTGAAGGGCATCACCGGCAACGCGGGCTTCCGCATCCGCGCCGAGGTTAACACCTTCGGCGACGCGCAGAGCTTCCGCCCGATGCTGGGTATCGTCACGCACTTCTGAGCCTTGCGCTTGGACACGTGAAATCGGGCGGGGTGCGAGCGATCGCACCCCGCCCTTTTTTGTGTCCGGCGCGGATCGGCCGGGCCGCGTGGAGAGGTGTCGGGCGGTGCCATGACGTCCTCCTGATGTTCCCGATGCGTTCTGGCGCATTTCCGACTCGCTTCGCCGCATGTGAGTCGACGGGCGAGTGACATCGACTCGTGGCCGCGTAGGCGCGAAAGGCGATGGAGTATGTGTTTGATTTTATGCGGTTGCTGAGCGGCAATCGCGGGACGGGTGGCGCCCGTCGTCGGAGCGGTCCGGGTCTCGCGCTCCAGCTCCGCCTGGTGTTTTACGGCGTGCTGATCGGGCTGATGGTGCCGACTTTGCGCAAGATCGACTGGTCGCCGCTCGTCCCGCCGGGCCTGAAGGTCGAATGGCCGACCGGGTTCGGCGTCACCTGGCCCGCGGGGCAGCTCCACGTGCCGGGCGGCTGGGGGCGGCTGCGCGATACCGCCACCGACGTCGCGCCGTCCGCCGCGGGTCTGGGCAGCGCGGCCGCGACCGCCGCCGCCGCTGCTGCGGGGGCCGCAGGCGGGCTGATCGTCGGGGCCGGGTCTGGGGCCGGGTCTGGCGCTGGGGCCGGCGCGGTGGGGGCGGGGAAGGCGGTGTCGGCGCGTTTCACGATCTGCGGCCGGGCCAAGCGGGTCAACTGCATGGTCGATGGCGACACCTTCTGGATGAACCGCACCAAGATCCGCATCGCCGATATCGACACCCCCGAAACGCACCCGCCGCGCTGCAAGGCCGAGGCACGCGCGGGCCACCGCGCGACGCTGCGGATGCAGGCGCTGCTCAATGCCGGGCCGTTCACGCTGACGCGGATCAAGCGCGACGTCGACAAATATGGGCGCAAGCTGCGGCTGGTGCAGCGCGACGGGCGATCGCTGGGCGACACGCTGGTCCGCGAGGGGCTGGCGCGGCGTTATGGCGGGGGGAAGCGGTCGCCCTGGTGCTGAGGCTCACCGCAAGGCTGAAACACCTGATATGTCGTCGCCATGGCTCCACAGGTCGAGGCACGGGAAAAGCTGGAAGTCGGTGACGACGGGCCGGTCGACCGCGGCTATGACGGCTGGAAGCGCGCGAAGATCGAGCGCGGGCTGGTGCAGGCGCGCGATCGGTCCGCGATGATCCCGGCAGATGAAGTGCTACGGGGTTTTCGAATGATCGTTAAAATTAATGTCGCCATTGGACAGCGATACGTGGTCGCTTAGTCGAAAAGGCCCGGACTGGTTGGTTCGTGGATCTCGGGTTTGATCATGGTATCAATGGCGTGATCGTTACGTTTTCGTTCTCGCTCTTCCCAGATTGCTTTAGCTATCGGTAGCGCAGCAGCTTGCGCTTTTACATATAAGTCAGCTTGGTCGCGCATCTCAGAACGAGATAGCAGCGTGTAATCGCCACGCTTTATGACATGCGCAATTCGAGGGGAATCGATTCCGCCGGTATTGCCAAGGAAGAAAACAATTTCTGCCGCAGACCTTCGATAGTCAGCGTGAGAATAAAGGCCTTCCTCAAGCATCGTCATCCAAAAGCGCATTTGGGCGATATCTAAGGGTAAAGACTTCCAGCCGCACAAGGATACGGGAACTAATTCTCCGTTCTCAAGTATAGTGAAAGTCGGCCGGGTTGGTACTCGTACATCACGCGAAAGGCGATATTCACCGTCAAAATTCTCGACGTTACGTAATCGAGAATAGCCGCGGGTCTCATCATAGTTGAAAAATGCTTCAACGAATGCTGCATTTTGCTGGCGGCCCGCCGGTGACCCAGAGCGAAGGACGGCGTTTTTTGCTGTCTCTAAACTAAGGCCAAATTGCACATGTGTGCTGCATTGTTTTATTGCTGATATGTAATTGAATGGTGGAATGCCGAGTGCGAAATTCACGATAAGTCTTGTGGTCTCGCTCTCGTCACCGATCGAGTTAAGGCGGGCACAATTCTGAGCGCTTGGCGGGCGCAGAATCTTTTTTGCCACTGCATCAAAGTTTAGCATCAGTGCCTCGCCTTCTTATTAAAGTGGCTCATGATCAAATCATTGGATATTTCCATTCCAGGATTCACCCGGTGGTTATGAAACCAAACCTCATGCCAAGGCCCATCAGGAACATGAGAAAGCTCTACAAGTGCGCCAGGCCGAAGTGCTAAATATGAAGCTGCAATTTCTCGTAAGAACTTAGCCTCTTCACTTGAAAAACTATAATTGCATATCTCTTTATCACCAGTTTGGCGATTTATACGCTGAGCCCTGCTTTTTATAGGTCGCTCTTTGTAGTGTTTAAATTCGTGATATATTTCACGAATGACTGGTCCGTAGTCCCAAGCCTCAATCCTGGCATCAATCAAAGGTTTTCCAAAATGGGCTAAATAAGCGCCATGAAGAAAATAGCTTACCTTGTTTAAAACTAAATTTGAGGTGGGGTGCCCAAGAGCATCGCCAACATCGAGAATGAAGTTGGCAACGGCTCTTGGGTCACTCCCTGTTGTCACTCCGCCGCAACACCCGCCAGCGAGAACATGTCGCCGCCGTCGGCGAGGTCCTCGTTCGCGGCGGGGCCCTTCTTGGCGGTCTGGCGCTTGTCGAAGCTGTCCCAGACGTCGTTCCACTGGCCCTTGGTCGCGGCCTTCGAATATTCGGTGGCGCGCTGTTCGAAGAAGTTGGCGTGCTCGACGCCGTTGAGCATCGGAGCGAGCCAGGGGAGCGGATGCTCGTCGATCATGTAGATCGGCTTGAGGCCGAGCTGAGTCATGCGCCAGTCGGCGATGAAGCGGATATACTTCTTGATCTCCTTGGGGGTCATGCCGTTGACCGGACCCATCTCGAAGGCGAGATCGATGAAGTTGTCCTCGAGCCGGATCGTCGTCTGGCAGACATCGGCGATGTCGTCCTTGACCGCCTTGGTGAGGCACTGACGCTCCGCACAGAAGGTGTGGAACATCTTGATGATGCCCTCGCAGTGCAGGGACTCGTCGCGGATCGACCAGGTGACGATCTGGCCCATGCCCTTCATCTTGTTGAAGCGCGGGAAGTTCATCAGCATCGCGAACGAGGCGAAGAGCTGGACGCCCTCGGTGAAGCCGCCGAACATCGCGAGCGTGCGCGCGATATCCTCGTCATTGTCGACGCCGAAGCTCTGCATATAGTCATGCTTGTCCTTCAGCTCGGCATATTCGAGGAAGGCGCCATATTCGCTCTCGGGCATGCCGATGGTGTCGAGCAGGTGGCTGTAGGCGGCGATGTGCACCGTCTCCATGTTGCTGAACGCGGCCAGCATCATCTTGATCTCGGTCGGCTTGAACACGCGGCCGTATTTCTCGTGGTAGCAATCCTGCACCTCGACATCGGCCTGGGTGAAGAAGCGGAAGATCTGCGTCAGCAGGTTGCGCTCGTGGTCGCTGAGCTTCTGCGCCCAGTCGCGGCAATCCTCACCCAAGGGCACTTCCTCGGGGAGCCAGTGGAGCTGCTGCTGGCGCTTCCAGAATTCGAACGCCCAGGGGTATTCGAACGGCTTGTACTGCTTGCGGGCTTCGAGGAGGGACATGGGATACTCCGGGACAAATTTGGGAAATTGAGGAAACTGGTGAAGCTAGAAACGGCTTGAACTGGTGATGACGACGACGAGGAACAGCAGCGACGCGATCGGTGCGGCGATCATCAGCACGCGGCCGCGCTGGCGGATCTTGCCGATGTCGAGCGCGCCGGGGTTCCAGCCGGGCGTCGGACCCCAGAAGGTCTCGCCGCGAAAGTCGCCCGACCAGGGATTATGGTCGAGCCGGCTCCAGTGACGGCCGAGGATCATGTTCGCCGCGCAGATGCCGACGACCGCGAGGATCAGGACGAGCGTGTTCACGATTCGAGCGTCCATTGCCACATCGCGCCCGCCGAAAGCGCGAGCACGATCGCGCCCGAGGTGAGCATGATGCCGATCATCCGGAAGGCATAGACCTGCTTGTCGCTGACGTCGGGGCTGCGCAGCCGCAACAGCATCGCGACGCCGATGATCCCGAGCAGGGCCGCGACGACAAACATGATGGCGCTGCCATAGGTCATGCGACCAATGCCCGAGACGCGCGTTCTGCACCCGGACCCACCACAGGAGACGCAAAATGGTCGACGCAACCCAGATCAAGGAACACGCTGAAGTCATCGGCGCGGACGGCGTTCATGTCGGTACCGTCGATCATGTCGACGGCGACCGCATCAAGCTGACCAAGAATGATTCGCCGCAGTCGCAGGACGGGCAGGGCGCCAAGCATCACTATATCTCGCTCGGCCTCGTCGCCGAGATCGAGGGTGACAAGGTCCGCCTGAGCGCGACCGGCGCGAACGCGCTGACGTTCGAAGAGAGCGAGTAACCGCGCGGCGCCCTCTCCCGAGCGGAGGGGGCGCGCCGAGTACGCGACAGGGGCGTTCCGGAGCGATCCGGGGCGCCCTTTTCGCGTCGTACGTGCACGGCTGCGCGCTGCTGCACCGGCCACCCGAATCAGGGTGGCGTCGGCCGGTGTCCGCCCGGCGGCAGAGTGCGATTTGCTGCGCATGTCGTCTCCGTCCTAGCTGGGCCCGGCGTCGCCGATGGGCGGCGCTGCGTGACGCCATTTATCTACATGATCGGGCCGGATATCGCTATGCACTTATTTCGATAAGAGCCGCGAATTATCCAACTTGCACCTAGGGATGGTGTGGTCGGGCGCGTTCTGACACCAGATACGGGATCGGGCGTCGCGAGGCGGTCAGGTGGCCGCGACCCCTGCGAGCCCGCGGAATTCCGCGGGTTTCGGGGCGGGACAGGCGCTGTCCGGGCCCCGGAACAACGCAATCAGGCGGCTTCGGGGTCGTCGTCGACCGGGGCCGCGCGACCGGCGGTCGGGAGCAGTGCGGCGAGTGCTGCGATCGCGTCGCCGGTGAAGTGCCGGACCGCGCCCTCTGGCCCGATCTGGAGCGCGTGCTCGGGCGTCAGCGTCGCAGCGCGCTGATGCTCGGGATCGAGCGTGGTCCAGGTGCGGACCGCGGTCTCGAGGCTGGTCACCTCGGCGACGTCGGTGTCGCCGCGGGGCACGTTTTCGAGCGCGGCGCTCATCCGCCAGTCGATGTCGGGCGGCGTCGTGTCGCCCCAATAGGCTTCGGTCATCGTCATACCTCCATCACGCGAGAACCCCATGGAAGCGCCCGGTGGGCGGCGGAGGTTCCGTGGTCAGCCGGCCTCGGTCCGCGCCGCGGCGGTGCGGAGCAGGACATAGCCGAGCGCACCCGAGGCGAGCGACGCGGCGAGCACTGCGAGCGACGCCATCTCGGTCCGCTGCGCATCGGGAAAGGCGAGATTGGCGATGAACAGCGAGATGGTGAAGCCGATCCCCGACAACGCGCCGATCGCGAGCACCATTCGCCAGGTGACCGCGTCGGGCAGTTCGGCGGCGCCCGCCTTGACCGCCAGCCACGTCGCGGTGACGAAGCCGAGCGGCTTGCCGAACGCGAGCCCGGCGAACACGCCGATCCCGAGCAGCGATCCCGCGGCGTCGGCGAGCAGGTCCGACGAGAAGTGGATCCGCACCGCCGACAGCGCGAACAGCGGCAGGACGACATAGGACACCCAGGGGTTGAGCATCTGGACGAGGCGTTCGGCGGGTTCGTCGGTCGCCTCGGTCATTTCCTGGATATAGCCGAGCTGTTGCTGCGCCTTGCGCTGGATTTCCTCGTTTTCCTCGGGGTCGCCCGACTCCGCCTCGTCGACCGCCTGCTTGAAGCGGTCGATCGGGGCCTGGACGCGCTCGGCGAAGCGGCGCTCGGACAGCCGCGACTGGGTCGGCGACAACAGCCCGAGCATCACGCCGGCGATCGTCGCATGGATGCCAGACGCATAGACGCCCGCCCAGACGATCAGCCCGAGCAGCACATAAGGGATGGGCGAGACGAGCTTCAGCCGCAGCAGCACGAAGATCGCGACATAGGCGACCGCTGCGACGACGAGCATCGGCAGGACCAAAGTGCCGGTATAGGCGACCGCGATGACGAGCAGCCCGCCGACATCGTCGATCGCCGCGAACGCCAGCAGCACCGCGCGGATCGACACGGGCAGCCGGGTCGCGAACATGCCGATGATCGCGAGCGCGAACGCGGTGTCGGAGGTTATGACGGTGCCCCAGCCGCTCGCCGCCTCGGTGCCGTAGTTGAAGGCCAGATAGACCGCGACGGGAACGAGGATCCCGCCGATCGCGCCGGCGAGCGGGAACATCGCGGTGCGCACGGTCGAGAGCGCGCCCTTGGTGAATTCGCGCTTCACCTCCGCGCCGATGATCAGGAAGAACAGCGGCAGCAGCGCCTCGTTCACCCAGTCGGCAAGCGGGTGCGCGGCGCGGAAGCTGCCGAGCCGGATTTCGAGCGTGCTGTCCCACATCGTCTGATAATCATGCGCGATCGGCAGGTTGGTGCAGACCAAAGCGACGATCGTGGCGATGAGCAGCGGCCCGCCGACGACCTGATCGGCGGCAAAGAACGGCGCGAGGCGGTGGAGGAAACCGGCGGCGGCGGGCGAATGATGCGCGCGCGCCGCCAGCTTGCCGGAGAGACGGGGGGTGAGGGCCATGATGTTCCAGGATCGCGTCGGCAGGACGCGCGTGCGGGTATAACGGTGCAGACCGCCTGTCGTATCCCTTGCCGTATCCCTTGCCGTATCCCTTGGGCGCGTGGGACACTTCTGGCGGCGGACCGACGCCGCCGGGGGTTGCGTCGCGCGTCACCTGCGGTATCGCCGCTGGCAGGAGGCCGCGCGCCATGACGACCATCGGAACCAAGATCGACGAGACGGGGACGCTGATCCGTGACGGCGGTGCGTTCTATCTGCGCCGCGACATGGGCGGGCGCTACGAGCTCGAGCTCCACCGCACGCCGGTCGACCTGGTCGAGAAGCGCGTCCGGCTGGTCGGCACGCTGGTCGGTGACGATCTGGTGAATGCGGACGGCGTCTCGCCGGTCTGAGAGCGTAAGTCCCAGATAGCATGGGGCCCGGGGTGGATCGAGACCGCCCGGATGCTACACCCTCCCCGAATCAGGGGAGTAGTCCATGCATCGTCGTCGGTTTCTAACGAGTGCCGCTGCCGCGTCCGTCATCGGCGCGGTCCCGCTGAAGGGGGCCGCCGCGGCGGGATCGCGCGACGCGGCACTGCGCACGATGCTCGACCGGTTCTTCTATGCGCGGCTCGACGACTCGCCCGAACAGGCGACGCGGCTGGGGCTCGACACGGGGACGCGCAGCGGGCTGAAGGCGCGGCTCGACGACCAGTCGGCGGCGGGACGTGCGCGCGAGCTGGCGCAGGCGACCAAGGAACTCGCCGAGCTGCGCGCGTTCGGGACGGGCGGGCTGTCGAGCGACGCCGCGCTCGATCACGAGATCGTGACCTATCAGCTGACGCGCGCGGTCGCGGGCGCGAAGCGGTTCACCTATGGCAGCAGCCTCGGGCGGTTCGCCCCCTATGTGCTGAGCCAGCTGACCGGGCCGTATCGCGACGTGCCCGATTTCCTCGAATCGCAGACGCGGGTGCGCGATGCGGGCGAGGCGGATGCGTATCTGCAGCGGCTGTCCGCGTTGCCCAAGGCGATCGACGACAGCAGCGAGCAGCAGCGCAGCGACGCGGCGCGCGGCGTGTTCGCACCCGACTATATCCTCGACACGACGCTGAAACAGCTGGGCAGCGCGATGGAGGGCGCGGCGGCGCAGAGCGTGATGGTGACGAGTTTCGCCACCAAGCTGAAGGCCGCGGGGCTGCCCGACGGCCGCGTCGCGCGCGCGACCGCGATCGTCGAGCGCGACGTCCGCCCCGCGCTCGAACGGCAGCGCGCGCTGGTCGCGGAGTTGCGCGCCAAGGCGGTGCATGATGCGGGCTGCTGGCGGCTGCCCGATGGCGACGCCTATTATGCCGCGGCGGCGGAGGCCGCGACGACGGTGGCGATGAGCGGGGACGAGATCCACCGGCTGGGCCTTGCGCAGGTCGCCGAGATCGGCGCGCGGATCGACGGCATCCTGAAGACGCAGGGGATGACGCAAGGCACCGTCGGCGAGCGGCTGGTGGCGCTCAACAAGCGACCCGACCAGCTCTATCCCAACACCGATGCGGGCCGCGACGCGCTGCTCGCGCATCTCAACCGGCAGATCGTCGCGATGCAGGCAAGGCTGCCCGAGGCGTTCGCCAGCCTGCCCAAGGCGCCGGTCGAGGTGCGCCGCGTGCCGCCGACGATCCAGGCGGGCGCGCCGGGCGGCTATTACCAGAACGCCTCGCTCGACGGGTCGCGACCGGCGATCTATTACATCAACCTGCGCGACACGTTCGACCGGCCGAAATTCGGGCTCGCCACGCTGACGCATCACGAGGCGGTGCCGGGGCATCATCTCCAGGTCAGCCTCGCGCTCGAAAGCGAGCAGATCCCGCTGATCCGCCGGCGCGGGTTCTTCAGCGGCTATTCGGAGGGCTGGGCGCTCTATGCCGAACAGCTCGCCGACGAGATGGGGATGTATGAGGGCGATCCGCTGGGGCAGGTCGGCTATCTCCAGTCGCTGCTGTTCCGCGCGACGCGGCTGGTGGTCGACAGCGGGATGCACGCGAAACGCTGGAGCCGCGAAAAGGCGACCGATTACCTGATCG
>Ga0265780_10005292_pt1 | contig 16387 bp, 9 predicted proteins | sample P1T30metagenome_FD_192432 | JGI IMG/M metagenome (GOLD analysis project Ga0265780, IMG submission 192432) | Plant litter microbial communities from East Loma Ridge, Irvine, California - P1 T30 | ecosystem: Environmental > Terrestrial > Plant litter > Unclassified | place: USA: California... | reverse complement strand
CCATTCTGGTCTGACTTTTGTGCATATACCGAGGACGTCAAAGTACGGTGCAAACTTCTGCACGAAGAGAGCCAGCTTTCGTGATGGCGCAGCGATTCTCCGGTCTCTCGTACTGTTACGGGCGATATTGTTGCGCAGCTCGCCTAGAAGTGAGGATGCGTCAACATGTCGAAAGACGTGTAGATGTTCATCCAAAATGGTCTGTTGGATGGCCGCAATAGACTCATCGTAGAGAGGATAGTCAGAGCTAAGCAATAATTAGGCCAATTCCCAACGCTTGGAATTTCTACTAACCTTGCTTCGCTCATTCCTATGTCGACGGCTTGCCTTTGTGACGACATCTACTGGATGAGATCGAACCTAGACGCACTCCCCTTCTTGACGTCGGATGCATTGGCACAGTGTCTGTGAAACGAGTGTGTGAGTTCTTGGGCTGAAGCTGAGATGGCAGGAACATGAGAGCGACAGGGGCATCAAATAAAAAGTAACAAAGTAACGGGTCCGTTGAGAACGTGTCAAATGAAGAGCGTGCACATACAGCCATGCTCCGGTGTACTGAGCCACGGGTGAGCGACTCGCGCCGTGGGGCCGACCCATTGCGGGAAGATAAGCGGGAGAGTTCCTGCAGAAGCAAGTCTGCGTGTAAAGATGTTTACGAGAGATCTTGGCAACCCCCCGCGGAACGTGGGCGAATGACAGGTCCATGCGACGGCGGGCGCTCCGAGTATTACAAAACAGCCGGCCGACGGGTCACTGCCTGTCATAGAATTGTAACCGAAACGCATCATTGACGGAAACGTGCTTGAGGCTGAAAATGGTGCGCTTTGTGTCATGGAACAAACTTCTTGGGTATCTTCACTTCAACGGCTCTTGCCAACTGCTCGGCTAACCAACAACTATAATACAACGAAGGTTAGAATCATGGTACAGGAGACTGCATCCCAGGATAGCTAATCCTTTACGATGGCGGCATGCCTAGCCGCAATGCCAGCAAAGCGCGAACGTCGGCGACATACTGAAGGCCTTCGAGAAGCGGAATGAGATGCAGCAGCTCATAGTCTGTAGGGTCGCTAATCCAGCCTTCGATCGGAATGGCATTATCTAGTCTCACACGTCAGCTCAGGTCACCACCACGCCAATTGACGCCCTTGATGTGTCTCACCTGGATGAAAAATGTAGCTCAACGGGCTGTTATCTAGTATCATGACCTTGCTTAGATCAGGCTCGACTTGGGCAAGGTCTTTGATGTAAGCCCCGTTGCGGAAGGTGCAGTGTTGCCGATAGTACCTTCCCACGAAGTACTTGCGCTCGACCTCAAGCCAGTCGATGACAGGATCGGCATACTCTTGTACCGAAGCAGTGAAGATTACAAGATTGTACCATTTACTAACCTGCCGATTTCGTCAGCAAGGAACAACGGCGCAGACTGGGCGACATACCTTCTTCAGAAAATCATCGCAATATGGGCGCTTGTGAACATAATACAGAATTGGCACCTGCGGTCCAATGATTTGTCCTCCAGCACCGACCGACGCCTGGAGCTTTACCTCTACCATGCGGCCCGTCTGGAAACGTCCACCCTTGGACATGCTATGGATCAATGTCTCATCGAGATCAATGATCAACGTCTTCTGGTGCGGGCCCACGGCGGACGTGCCTGGACCAGAGTAAGACGGCTGACGCCGCGGTACCAAGGGCCGTGGGGGCTGAGGGGCGCGTGGGAATTTGGTCATTTGCTTCGAAGCTGCAGTCACCGGGCCAGTGGGAGACTTCAGGGCAGCTGCAGCCTCCTCAGGTGAGACGTGACCAGAATTGCTTTTGGTGGCCTGTGCCTTCTTTGCTGCTTTCCGCTGTCTCAGCGCATCCTCGTTGTGCAGCTTGATTCGTATGGATCGCTTTGCAGGGGCAATTTCGTCTCCTCCCGATGACGCATTGGACTGGGACCGCGTGTGGCGCGCTGGGCTGTCATACTGTCCGTCGCGCGTGGGCGGCCGTTCGCTCTCCGAGTCGGATGTCATTGCCGTCGAAGTAGATGCAATAGACAGGGAGCGTCTTGACGTCTTCCTTATCTCGGTTGTTGTTCCGGATACCGAGCCCCTGCTCTTCCGCTTCTGGTTTCCAACACTGCCCGGCGATTTGGACGTCCGCGAAGCATGGTTGACGACTTTCTTCCGTCGCGACCGCGTCAGAGTGCGCGACATGTGGTATACAGGCGCCAGAAGCGAAAAGCGGCCGTCCTCTTCGTAGTAGAAACATGCGACCAGGTACTGCCCGGTGTAGACAAAGGGGGTCAACAGCACTCCGACTGCGCTCATGACGCCCGCCGACACGCGCTTTGGAAAGAGCCATCTCCTGCGCGGCTTTGGCTCTTCGTATGGGGTGTCGGCTGGCTGCTCAAGCAGTGGCGTCTTCTCGTTGTACTCGGATGTGGGCGCTTCAATGGCAGGGCCAGAGCTGTCCCTCCTGACCGCGCCCATGTCGCACTGATGGTCCTGGCTTGCTATGCTGGCACTCGCATCATTCGAAGAGCGTTTGTCACTGGGCCGAGGCTGGGGGTGGACGAGGTTGCTTTCCGAGCCGGCGCGCGATCGAGCTGGACTTGGCGGGGGAGTTCCAAACTTCACAAAGTTCATCTGGCCGCGGCCATGCACTGGACGTGTCGGTCTACGATGACGAGCAGATGTGGGAGGCGGCGAATTGTGGGGTAGCTGCTGGGAGCTTGCAGGCGCCCAGGTGCTTGCTGCCTATGTCTTATGTTTAGGGAGCGCTGCCGTGGCTTTCCCGGATGCAGCTGAAGCGATGCGCACAGTCGCGCGATATGCGAATCTTCACAAACAGAGACTACAATGCTGTATGGACGAAGCAGGAGAGGGCGCAGTGGAGACACACGGCCGGAGTGGACAGGGAATGCAATGGGCATCTTCACACTGGCTGCAAGCATCATGACGCCCGAGCCGCGCTAGCCACACTAGCTCCTAGTCGGAATTCCCACGCCCAAACCAGTCACGCAGACTCACAGCTCAAGTTCCATAATTCTGTACCACCATAGAGCGCAATTCACCCCAGGCAAACACGCTTAGACCTGGACTACCTTGCTCGAGTCGCACGGCCAGATTAGAGTCAAAATAAAAGTGCCAGGGACAACTATATCTTGCGACTGCCCCTCTACCCCACAATCAGCACGCTCAAAGCTCACAAAGCTCCCTTCAGCACCAGAAATTGATCGCAAACCCACAACATGGCTCAGGGCGCGACAATACAGGCGCCTGGCCTGTCTACGTTCCTCAAATCGCTCAAGACAACGCCAGTGGACCCTTCCGTCGAGCACTTAATTTCGTAAGATTCCATGAGACTCTCGAGGAATGAATGTCCCGGCTCACCCTAGTCAGACTGCTCAAGCGACGACAAATACGAAACTCGCGCCCATGCGCCGTAGCGACTACAGCCCTCCTCTTGCGTGTGGTGGGCGAGTTCAAGGGAAGAGATGCCGCCAAACTGTTGGAGCGCATACGACAGGTCGGCAGGCGGTTGACCTCGGCGCAACCACGCGAAGTCGTCGTAGGAAACATTGTACGACGCGTCTTAGGACTGGTCCGCGAGGTCGTAGACGAGCAAGCAGACGGACAGACACCCACCGGTAGCGAGCCCAGCCACACTCCAGCCCATCACCAGCACGATTCCTTGCAGCGACCGTTGTTTGCTTCGAGCATGTCTACGTTCAGTCCACTAAAACATGCCGTAGTGGAACCAATGCAAATGAGCATGATATCCGAGAACATGTCCGACTCCGGAGAGCTTTCAAGGCGGCCTCCGTTACTCACTTCTCACACCTCATATGCGCCTACATCCTCGGCGCCGCTGGTCAATTCACTATTCGGACTCTTCTCCCAGCCAGCCGATTCAGCATCCAATGCGAGCACACCCCCCGGACAAATGTCGCCCAATGGCAAGAGCACACTCACCGCCCTCAACCTCGAGCGCCTGGGAGAACTAAACAAGAGTCAAACGACTCTTGACCTCAAAGGAGAGGTGATGGAGGGCATACGAGAGCTCCAAGATGAGCTCGAGACCTCAGACAAGCAGATTGCAGAGGTCGCGCTGGAGCACATTCATGCTAATGAAATCATCCTCACGCACACAGCCTCAACAACAGTACAAAAGTTCCTCCTTTATGCAGCACGAAAACGAAAGTTCACAGTGGTACATTGCGAAACATACCCACACGACCACAGTGCCACCCACGGCATTCTACTCACAGGCAAGAAGCGTGAGTCGAACCCAGACGAGGGTGAAGACGACGAGCGGTGGAAGCCTCTCACCGAAGCTGGTATCCAAGTCTATGTCATTCCAGACTCGCATGTCTTTGCCATAATGTCGCGCGTCAACAAGGTCATTCTGGCTACGCATACTGTGTTGGCGAACGGAGGTCTGGTCGCTGCAGCCGGTGCGCACATGATCGCAAAGGCAGCGAAAGAGCACCAGACACCAGTAGTCGTGTTGAGTGGAGTCTACAAGCTCAGCCCGGTCTATCCATTCGACATTGACGAGCTCATTGAGCACGGAGATGCCGGTAGCGTGGTTCCGTATGACGACGGCGAGTTTGTCGACAAGGTTGATGTTGAGAACCCGCTATATGACTATGTCCCAGCGGATCTTGTAGATCTGTACATCACCAACCTGTAAGTCAAAGTTTTAGTCCTACTCGCACGCAAGCAGAATGTTGACCTACATAGTGGCGGCCATGCACCTTCATATCTTTACAGGATCGTAGCGGACCACTACCGCTCAGAGGACATTACTCTGTAGTCTATAAACCCAGTGCCGACTTCTAAAGGGCACCTCATATAATGTGCTCAAATTGAAGACTTTGATGTATGCAAATTTACTTGCCCCTTGATTTGTAAAATCGTATCGAAACTATCTTGCTTCTGGAACGACTTTACAATGCGCAAACAAAAAGTGTAGCGTAGGAGTGGTGCACAAATATCATGTGACACCGCGTGCGATTGGCCAATGGCCACGACACGCATCATACCTTTCCCATCTCGAACACTTCCCACCACAACCACCATAGCTCCAGCGCAATGACCTCCACCCCACCAACACCTCGTCCCACCAAACCAACCCCACGCGTATGAGCCACCTCCAACCACAATGGCACCCCCGCCCACCTCGCTCTACACGCTCTCCCTCTTCCTCGCCCTCCTCCTCACCCTCCTCGTCGCAGCCACTCTCCGCCTCCGCGCCATCCTCCCCCCACGCACACGCACACAATGGCGCAAACGCCCCGTCGCAACACGCGTGCTCATCGTGCTCGGCTCCGGCGGCCACACGCACGAAATGTTCTACCTCCTGCGCGACCTGGACACGAGCAAATACACACATCGGACGTATGTGGTCAGCAGCGGAGATGCGTTCAGTGCGCAGCGGGCAGTGGAGTTTGAGCAGGGATTAGAGGCGCGAGAAAAAGAGCAAGAAAAGGACAAGGACAACGCAAAAGCTCGGGACGGTGTACCGAGCGTCGCCGTCAACGGCCAGAAAATCAGCGGGAAAGAGGAAGCGCCCAAGTGTACCGGCCCAGAACACTACAACGTCGCGCTGATCCCGCGCGCCCGCCGCGTCCACCAATCTCTCCTCACCACACCCTTCTCTGCGCTCCGAACGCTGCTTTTCAGTATACCCGTCCTTCTCGCCGCGCCATCACTCCTGCCAAATCAATCGCCCGGTACGCCTTACGAATCTGCTGTGCAAGACTTGCCAGACCTGATCGTCACCAATGGGCCTGCGACGGGCGTCATTGTCATTCTCGGGTCGCTGATTCTGCGGTTCTTTAATGTGAGGGGCGCGAATGGGAGGGGCAAGTGTAAGACCATTTACGCGGAAAGCTTTGCGAGGGTCAAGGGACTGAGTCTGAGTGGGAAGATGTTAAGTCGGGTTGTGGATCGATTTTTGGTGCAGTGGGAGGAGTTGGAGGGGAGTGGAGGGGGAAGAGGGGAGTTTTGGGGAGTGTTAGTTTGATGAGCGGAAGCACCGAGAGAGTCCGCAAGGAGGAAGAATAGACGTGACATGGCATGGTTTGTTTACAGCACGATACCCACTCGAACTCGACTTCACTTCTTTCATCCAAGAAAGCGTATACATATGTTACACAAATTGATACAACGGCCATCTAATCCACCTCCACCTTCTTCGCCATCCGATACTCGCTCAACTTCCGCACCAACTCATCCGTGCTCACCAGCGGCGCCGCCTTCACCTTCTTCGCGCGCTCCGTCTCCCACCGCAGCTGCATGGGCGTCTTCATCCGCTGCGCCGCCGCGTGTTTCGCCTTGTTGATCTGGCTCGCCATGAGCGCGCGCTCCGTCCTGTGCTTCACGCGTTTCTTCGCCGGCGCAGCGACGCCATCCTCTTCGTCCTTCTTGCGCGACTCGGCGGTGTACTCCTGCATGTGGCCGCGCAGTTCCTCGCCGAGGGAGGGCGGGAAGGGCGTGGAGAGGAGTGTGTAGTGCACGTTCGCAGGTGCTTCGATGATGTTGCGCGTGGTATCCGTTACATCATAAGCATTAGGGAACTTGGGGTCTTGGCTTGTAGGTGCCTCCGTTTGGCGGGCCTGGATGACTTCCTGCTCAATCTCTTCTAGGCGCTCTGAGAGGGATGCTTCGGTTTCTTTGGCGGCGGTGACGGCGGGAGTGTCCTTTGTCTTCCAGCTCTTGGCGGTCTGGATGGGGTGGCGGAGTTTTTGGAAGAGGCTCTTCTTTGGGGGGGCGCTTGCTTGAGCGACTGCTTGAGCGGTGGCGTCTTCTTCGACTCCTTCCTTCTCCCAGGGCCAGTCGAGTCTGTGTTTTGTGCCGGCGATGTAGCGGTGGAAGATGGGGAGGCCAGTTTGCGGGTCGTACTGGTGCTCCTTTGGAATTTCCTCGTCGCCGTAGTTGGTGCCATCGAAGGGGTCTATTCCAGTAGTGTGTCGCTCCAGAAAGATCTTGTCGACGATGACATCTGTGTAGTATTTGATGGGTTTCTCCAACTCTTGGCCATCCGCGTCGTAGTAAACCCTCTTCTCGGTCATCTCGTACGGAACGACAAGACGGAGGTCTTCGAAGGGAATGGGCACTTCGTTCGCGCGTCTGGCACCGCCACCGTCTGCACCAAGGCCGAATACATCAGCATCGTAGTAGTGCTGAGTCTCGTTAGCTTTACAGTGGGTAGTCGACTAGGCTGTTCCTACCATGTTCAAACCCGTGAGAAAGACACCGTGCGTACGGTCGTTGACAGTCTGTACGACACCGATCTTGCCCTTTTCTCTTCCCTTGATGACAACTACACGGTCATCCTTGACGAAGGGGAAGTATTTTTTGTCATCCACCACCAATGGGTACTCCAACTCCAGGCCTCGCCTCGCCCTCGCCTCATTCCTGCTCTTGATCGCATGTACGGGAATGTCAGGTGTTTGCAACGCCTGCCCCGACAGGGCTCCGTACTTCTCCCCAGCTTTACCAATGGCACGATTTGGCCTCAGTGGACCCAGTCGCCAGTCTTCCTTTGCGTTCCTCAATGCTGCTAATCGAACATCCCTGACTTGTTCCTTCTCCCATCTCTGGAGACCTATGTGGGCCTGTCTGGCTTCCCAGCGCTCCGTGGCAAGCTTTTGTCGCTTTTCTCGTTCCCGCTCGGTCCATACGATGGCACTTTTCACCTTGCGGACCTCCTTGAGCCTCTTGGCTTCCCGGGCTGCGTTGCGCCCCGGTCGGACGGCTAATTGGCTCATGGTGGGCGTGGAGGGGCGAAGAGGATGGTGATGTCGAGATGTGCGGACTACCGAGCCATGTGCGGGCGCGAGGAAATGGCAGCCAGGAAATTTTTCTGAATAATGCGACCGAATGTATTGACGATATGTAGTCCCGATCAAGACTAATCTGATGCCACGGTCTGCGGCACCCAATTCGTCGTTGCTATGGTGGTGTCGAATCACGAACTAAATTTCGATGCGGACGTCCGAGCGGTGACAGGCGGCAGTATTTTGTCGCGGCCAACACACGCATGCGCCTATGACACAACGCCTTGTTCGATTCACACCACACGACCCTTTCACAATGGCCATAATACGGCGTCGCATTCGCTGCCACTATTGCAATCTGCAGTCACGAGACAGCGTCTCAAACATCCCGAGACAGTACCTTTGTCCGCATTGCGACGCAGTGAATCACTTCGATGAGGTAAACACCCAAGTATATAACCATACAAAACTCTCAGCTCACCACATCCAGCGCGGAAACATTACAGATCCACCCGCAGAATTCCTTTCCACTGGGCCATCACTATCATCCCGGTACGCGCACTCACGGTCCCCGTCGCCTGTCATGTCCGCTCCCGTCGAGTCCCCCTTCTGCGGCACCTGCCAGCGCAACCAGACTTTGGTCCAGAACCTCATCGCCGAATACCTTCCAGACGAAGACGATCCAGAGTATGCGAGATATGAAGCGCACTTCGACGGATACCGCGCCGAGCTTGAAGGACGGTATCCCCAAGTCTGTAAGGGCTGCGAGGAACGAGTCAACGACCAGATCCGACGAGCGGGCTATGTCGCAAAGGCCGACCACCTGAGACGCGTCATGGAGAGGAGCGAAAAGAAGCGGCGGACACCACAGACCTCGCGCCAGGCGTGGACGCTGAGACTCATTGCGTTGGCCAAGTGGACGTACATCCTGAGCTTCTTTGTTCAGCTATTATGGCACATCTCGGGTTCCATGATGGCAGTGGATCCGCAGTCATTGGACGGCGATCACATCATCTATCCAGACAGCGTCAGCTTGGACGTGTGCGTGCGTCAGGCCATCTTCGTTCGCCAAGTAGACGATGCCTGTGTCTTTGCGCAGTCAGTCACGGAGGTGGTCATGTACGCGATTGTTGCAGACATGCTCACGCTATGGTGGAACCCGAAGCTGAAAGACAAGACCAACAGCATCACGGGACGAATGCGCGGTCTCTGGTCTCTGTGGGCCATCCGTGCTGCCGTGGTCGTCATGCGCTCCGGTAGTTTCTACTACTGGCAGCAGGCTACTATTGACCGCGAGAACATTGCGACCTTCCATTATATGCACTGGTACATGCTGGTCGTCATGTCGCTCTCCTTCATCCTCACATTCAAGACTGTCCGCATAAGCTACCAATCCCCCACCTCTTTCCGCAACGCCGTCAACGAGCAGGCCTCGAACACCACCAACAGCCCCGGCCCAGCGCCACGCAGCACCTACAAACCCGCCCACCCGCAAGCCAGTGCCTTCGACACCATGGCCCAAGGCTTTACAACCAGCTTCAACGACTTCAACGACGCCCTCGACACCCCCGCCTACCCCCCCTCCCCGACCCTCACAAACTCCTCCTTCACAACCCACGCAACCGACGCAACCACCCCCTTCAAAGGCGTCCGCGGCGACGATGACATGGACTGGACCCCCACCCAGCGCCGCTTCGCCCCCGTCCAACCCGCCGTCATCCCCTCCCCCTGGTCCAAACAACAACCCTCCCCTCCTCCCCCCCAGCCCGCCTCGCACTCCCCACACTCCCTCTTCAGTAAACCAGACACAAACCCCTTCCGCCACAAAGTCCCCGCCGCCCCCAAGGCGCCTGCCCAGGCCAAAGCAGACCCCTGGAAGCGCTCCGTCTGGGATCCGCCGCTGAAGGAATCGACGCCGAATTTCTTCGCCGAGGACCAGAAGGCGCGGGGTGGGGTGGGCGAGACCAAGGGCTTGGATGGCTTTGGTGTGCCGCGCAATGTCAAGAGGGATGCGGAGCTGTTTGCGAGCCCGAAGTTCAAGTATGATTATTATGGGACGATGAAGGATACGGGGCTCGAGGATCGGTTTGAGGAGACGTTTAATGATTTCTTTTCAAAGTGAGCTGGTCTCGTTGCGTATGGGATGAAAGGGATGAAAGGGATGGGGGAGCATAGCATTGTTTGGCGTTTGGTTTAGATACCCTGATTTGGTCGCTGCGTTGCATTGTTTTCTGTTGGCTTTTTAGATTGGTGAAGGGACTCGGATGATCATGATGACGTCTTTCTTGTATAGTTTGGTCAGCGATGTATATACTCAGCATACGCAACAAGTTCATCACTCATCGTGCCAGGAATTACTTGTGGGCGCTTGAATGAGTCAGATTCTCTATCTAACCCTCCAGCATGTCATATCTTTTCGTATGCCGAGTAGAAGCACAGGAATATCCCCAGTAAAGACTCCAGTAGCCTCCCATAATAGACCGCGGGTCCGTCAGTCCTTGTTCATGGCGGGCCTCGTTCAGCGTTCGTATCGTTCCCAACTCCTGTAGACGATGTGGTTGTCTATGACCTGGGCTTCTCCTTCTTCTCCTTCCACAGAGCCGACAGACCGACACCAGAGACCTTGACGACCTTGAAACGCACACCGGGAATATCACCCTTGGCCTTGCCCTTACGACCGAAACCGGCGAGGAGGACTTCGTCGTTCTCGTCCACGAAGTTCAAGCAACCGTCGTTGGGGACTGAGTGATGTTGTTAGCCTTCGTTCCACGTCTCGCTTGCCACCGCTTCATCCTCCAGGGGCCACGCCCCAGAATTGGATGAAGCGTGAATTTGCAGACGTACCGAAAGCAGTGACCTTCTTTCCGTTCTTGATCAACTGAACCCTGACACACTTTCGGATGGCGGAGTTGGGCTGCTTGGCCTCAACACCGACCTTCTCGAGGACTATGCCTTTGGCGTGGGAAGATCCACCGAATGGCGAGGACTTGTAGGCGGTTCCGAGGAGACGCTTCTTGTAGTGGAGGTCGGCCCATCGTCCCTCGCGACGATGGTTGCGGAGCTTGCGGGCGGCGTTGAGACCTCTTGGCTTTCCTGTGGGAATTGTGAGCAACTATAATTGAGGCGGTGCGTGTGTCTATCGCATTTGTGTGCGATTGGGGAGGGTGTGCGTACCTTTACCCATGTTTGCGGTGTTGTCGTGGTGTTGATGGACGGAGGTTGCTCGAAGGTCAAAGTCGGTCTTGCTCGAAATTCGCTTGTGGGGTGGTCCGTGCATCAGCGCTAGTCCACCAGCAAGGCTAGCGAGATGTACTGTACTCTCCAGCAGGGTTATCGATAACAGCGCGTCACCGACAAGCTGCAACAGCACCACACTGAAGTGGTGAACTTTACTTTGATTCCTGTGGTACTCCGACGCTGGGAATACATGTCGCGTCCACCTCTAGTTGAATAATCCTGTTGAATACAGTAGTGCATATAAACACCAAACAGACCCCGACTGCATCATGGCATCAGAGAGGAAGAGCAAGACCTCAAAGACGCCGAGCAACCGTCTGCCCGCTCCAGCGCTCTTCGTTGGCCCGCCCTCTCACAATGCCTCGAACACTTCACTTTTGCTACCAAGCAATGACAACCGCACGCCTGCAAAGCCATCCCTAGTCCGCCAGCGCTCCCTCCTTTCGCCAGACTCGAAACGTCCCTTACCACCTACCACCAGCAACCAGTATGATGGCGACATACTCACTGTCACCACCTCCAACACATCTGCTCCCTTTGCCAGGCGACACCGGCAACAAAGCCTGGTAGCAGATGCCGAGGCATCGTCACGCGCAGAGGCAATATGGGCAGAGATGCAGAACACGCTGGAAGAGGTTGAGCTAAGCGCCATCAAGGGCCCGGGCATGACGGTATTTGGATCAGAGCATTCGCGCGCATTGGACGAGCTACGCATGGCACAAATCGAACTGGCCAAAGCCTGGGCGCGATCTGAGGGCGAGGAGAACGAGTCGAGCGAAGGCCAGAAGAAAGCTCAGGATATCAGTGCTGTGGATCTGGGGCATCAGACCGGTCGCGCGAGGGGCGCTAGTAACGCAAGTGGCAGTAAAGGCGACAAGCTGTTCGATCGAATCAGCCTGGAGGAAGAGACGGAGAAGGACATTGAGCTGAGCAGGAAGAGGCGGGAGGAGAATGACAGGTACTTTGAGAAGGTAAATAAGGGCGTGCAAGAGGTTGTGGTCAAGCTGGAAGAGGTGGCTAAGGCGATGAGGGGTGTTGAGAGCGAGAGCAAAGAGATCTGGGGACATGGGGATGAGAGTGATGGGGAGACGGCGAGCGTGACTACGGCACAGACTGGGACCTGAACATGTTACAAAGACATGCGCAACAAGCGACCATGATGAGAGGCCATCCTCAAGGCACCATTATCGTGAAGAGCCACCCGGCCTCTCGGCAGCAACAACTACCCAGAGCACGGCACGATGGCCAACGCCACTCGATCATTATCTAGGTACACGGACGTATCGCATCATCCAGTCGAAATGGCTGTCATTCGACACAACTAGCGAAGCTAAGGGCTCAGCCAAAAGCCCGCATGTATGTGCGAATGATCCGGGGACGGAGAGGCCTCAATGAAACTTCGAGGGGTGTAGGAAGGCAGTCTAGAGAGTAATCTGCATCAGGGCACTCGCCAGGGTAATTATAGTGAATGAAAACACTTGATCACCACAAGGGCACAGTCACAGTCCTGTCGAAGTTTGAGTCCTTCATTCTTCTCTTATACAACACTTCACGATCCCTTATATACTCTTTTCCATCATCACATCCCTCCCTTTCCCATTCGAAACCTACAACTGATATCTGTAATCAGGATTCAAATCGCCCAGTTCTGTCTTCTCATACTCCGTCAACCCGACGTCTCTAACGCTCTTGTCTCTCTTCCTATTCGCCCAGCTACACATGAAAAAGTACAGCGTGCAGCTCAGCGCACTGAGACATACGAATCCAATGCTAATTGAATAACCCGGAATGTATTTTGGCGAGTCTTTAGCAAGGAAACTGAACACGGCGATGATCCCACCGATGTTTCCAAAGCCGACTTGCCACGCGGATCCGATGGCGCGACGGTGATGGCCGCCGAGGTTCATGTTGAACCAGCACACGATGACCGGCATAGCCGTATATGCGCCTGGGAAGATTAGTACATTCAAGCGAGGACTTATCGGACAGAAACGTACCCATAGCAACGAGGAACAGGGCGGCATATTGAACATCGCGGTGCTCTTTGCCCTGCACAGTGAGCAAGATAGCGAACCCAGCAATGCACACGCATATAGGGAAGATGGTGAAGAAGAAGCGATGCTTAATCCGGTCCGAAAAGTACGCAACCAGCATGCTGAATCCAAACGCCGCGGCCCAGGGCGGAACAGAGTGTAATTGCGTCTGAATCGGCGAGTAGCCAAAGTTGCGGATGATGGTTGGGCTGAAGTACGCGTATCCATACGCCGGCACTATCAGGCCAAAGTACATGAATCCGCCAACGATGATCTTGGGGTCCTTGAACACGCGGCCAACGTCTCGCATAGCGATGGGGCGCTCGCGGGCGGATTTGCCCTGGTCGACTTGCAAGCGCGCTTTGACGTATGCGCGCTCGTCTTCGGTGAGCCACTTGCTTTCCTCGGGGAAGTTGGGCAGCAGGAAGAAGAAGAAAAAGGAGACGATGACGGTGAGTAGCCCTTCTAGAATGAAAATCCATCTCCAGCCACGGTAGCCACGGATGCCCTCCATTTTGCCGATGGCGGAGGCGAGGAGGCCGCCGAATGCGCCGGCGAGGGTGGTCGAGGAGAAGAAGAAGGAGAAGCGCTTTTGCGCTTCGTGGCGGCGGTACCACATACCGATGAGATAGAATGCGCCTGGGAACATGCCCGCCTCGAAGACTCCGAGGAAGAATCGGGTGGCTAGGAGTCCGGAGAAGTTCTGGACGAAACCTTGGAGGAGTGTGACGAGGCCGAAGCCGAACATGCAGATAGATAGCCACATCCTGGGTTTCATCATTTTGAGGATGATGTTGGAGGGGACTTCGAATAGGATGTATGGGACGAAGAAGATGACCAGCGCGATGTTGTACTTGTTACCACCCGCGATGCGGAGCTCTTCCGATAGACCAAAGACATTGGCGTTGGCGATGTTCACTCTGTCCAGGAAGGCGAGCAGGTACCTGCAAAAGGGATTAGTTTTTTTTTCCTCATAGCATTGAAGATAGACAGCCATCCTTACATGATGCACAAGAACGGAATGACATGGAGGTCAATTTTGGTGAGAAGCTTCGCTTCAGTGGTGTGTGCTGGACACTGCACCAGCTCTGGCGCCTCGTCGTGTTCATGGCCCGCATAGTGAGGCACTCCTCCGTCTGTACTGCCGACTGGGGATTCGATTGTCTCTGCGTATAGTCAGTATTGAGGCTGAGACATAGACAGACTAGCATGCGCTAGCAGCTAGCATCGGTGAAATATGGTAGAGAAGAGCCTCGACTTACTTTCTTTCCTAGAAAACATCTTAGGCGCGTACCGAGTCTTGCACTTGAACCCTGAAGGCGTTGAATGATCGTCCTTCGGCCAGACTAATGCACCAGAATGGAAAGCTAGGGTACGACGCGGTAGTCCAGGCCTGTGGGATAAAGAGTGAAGAAATGTATCGTGACTTTATCTTATAAATCTTAACGCCCTGCTTACTCTAGCAGCGCTAAAGCGCTGCTAAGACGCTAAAATCTTCTATACTAATTAGAAGTTCTGCAAACTTCTATAATCTTCTATACTAATTAGAGATTACTAATATAAGATTTTAGTAAAGCGTAAGTAGAGCATTTAAAGAAATTTAGTTTCTTATTTAGTAATACTTTAGTAAAAATATTAGTTTTACTTTTATAATCTTAGCTACTATACTATAGTCTTTTAACTTTAATTTTTATAACTTAGTATATTTTATATAGCTTATAATTCTTATCTCTTTTATATATTTTAATTCTTACTATAGTAACTCTAAAATAGCAAAGTATATTATTAAAAAGTAGAAGCTCTTTTACTTTATTAGTATAAATATATACTACTATATATCTCTACTACTACTACTTATAATATACTTAGCTAACTTATATATTTCTTACTAGTCTTTTTATAGCCTTCTGTAAACTTTTATAACTCTCTATAGTATTCTATAAAGTAGTATTTATCTACTATTATTTTATACTAATAACTTATACTCTATAAAGTAATAATATAGAAAGAAAGTATAAAAAAAGTAGCTATAAGTAAAAGAAGAGAGTTCTAAAATAATAGAGTCTAAAGCTAAAAGTAGATAGTTAGAGTAAATATATAAAAGCGCGTTAGAAGTTCTTAAGATCTTAGTTATCTAATAAAGATTAGATTTAAGCCTAGCTTTGCTAGGTATCTTATATAGAACTAAAAGCGCTGCTTAAGCTTATTAAGTCTGCTTATAGTTATACGTATATTTATTTCTAGAAAGATATTATATAAGTATATCTTAGAAGAATCTTATCTTAGAAGTATTAAAATACTTATACTCTATAGCTATAGCAGATATATGCGCTGCGTTAGCTTATATATAGGCGTAGTAATATACTTCTTATTACTTATACTAGGTTTAAGAAAAGCCTTATCTTTTATATATATAGTATATTAACGCAGAAGATAATACTTTAGCTTATTCTGCTTATAAAGCTAAGTAATAAGTAGCTTAGCAATATTAACTAGTTTACTAGTATACGTTCTTATCTCTTAAATATAAAGACTTAGAAAGAAGAGAAAAATATTCTCTAATATATTAAGAATAGAGAGTATATATATATCTTGCTTAGCTCTAAGTAGGTATCTAGCTGCTAGTTTTATTAGATAGTATAGTTACTAGCGCTATAAGCTTATATTAGTTTAGTTACTATTAATAAGTACTATCTAGTAATATTCTAAGATAAGTTTTACTCTGCCTTTACTTAGATTAGAAAGCTATATACTATTCTCTATAAAGATATTATATAGTTTAGTTATTTAGCTATATTAAATATATTAAGCAAGAAGTAAGTGCTAGAGATTACTAAGTTTTAAAGAATTAGTAACTCTATATATTAGATAGAAGTAATCTGTATATTAATTAATTAGCTTAATATTATACTTAGTCTTATGCTAATTCTATAGAAGAAGTTATTATTTTAAGATTTATTATACTTTCTGCTCTCTAATACTATAACTAATAGCTAAGTAATACTAGAAAAGATACTAAAGACTATTATATTTATTAATAAGTAAGTATAATATACTATAGGGTGGAGTAGTAACTAAAACAATTAGTCTTTATTATAATAGAATAGCAGTAAATTAAAGTATTAATGTCTTAAGTAGGTAGTAAGTCCTCTATTCTGCACTATCTTTCTCTTAAGTAGACTTTAAGAAAGCCTCTATTTCTTTTCTTCGTATAATAGTATAAACCTTCTTATCTTTAAGCTTAGTTCTATAAGCTCTTTCTATTTTGCGAGCATATATATATATATATATACGTGCGTATATACTAAAAGAGAAAAGCTATACTAAATCTAGTAAGAATAAT
>Ga0265780_10005291_pt1 | contig 16387 bp, 14 predicted proteins | sample P1T30metagenome_FD_192432 | JGI IMG/M metagenome (GOLD analysis project Ga0265780, IMG submission 192432) | Plant litter microbial communities from East Loma Ridge, Irvine, California - P1 T30 | ecosystem: Environmental > Terrestrial > Plant litter > Unclassified | place: USA: California... | reverse complement strand
CAGTTCAAACAGGATGACCACATCCCGGTAATGCGGTGCCAGCAGGGCCAGCGCGCGCCGCACCTCCTCGGCCGCCTCGTTGCCGAGCAGGCGGCCGAGCGGCTCGGCATCCTCGCAGGGCAGCTCGGGCTCGGCGCGGTCCTCGTCGCCCGCATCAGGCAGGGCAACGTGGCGTCCGCGGCTTTCCTCCACCTTCAGGATGAGCTTGCGGGCGACGCCGAACAGGAAGTGCTGCAACTGCCCGCGCAGCGGATCGAACCGAAAGCGCCCGGTAAGCAGGCCCATGAAGGCTTCCTGCACTACGTCGGCGGCCGTGTCGCCCGACCCGCAGCGCATCAGGGCGTAGCGGTAGAGCGGGCCCTGGTGGCGCCGGTACAGCGCCGTGAAGGCATCGGCGCGTCCGGCATGCACCTGGCGCAGCAGGTCGGTGTCTAAGGGGTCGGTGGTGGTCATGGTCGTCATCTTTACCTGTATTCCGGTGAGATGAGCGAAAAGTTCCAGGAATTTTGGGTGCCACCAGCAGTGTGCTAGGGTGGACGGCTCTACCCGGCTGTACGCGGACATGGGGTGTGGATGCCGCCCACGCGTTCAGCTCCGGGTCGAGCAGACCCAGTTCAGGCACGACGTCAGTCGACCGGGTTCAGGCCCGGCCTCAGTCGATCCAGTTCACGCGATCAAACTTGTTCTGGAATTCTTCCGGCATCGCCACGACCTGGCTCGACTTGTAGTTGAAGAAGACGAAGCCGGACTTGGCCATGGCAACCAGGGTGCGGTCGCGTGGGCGGGTGATGCGGAAGATGATGTCGCCGCCGTACTTGTTGAAGTCCATGACGCCGACTTCGAACAGCAGCTGGTCGCGTGCATGCGCTTCGGCGCGGTAGGTGGTGGCGAGGTCGGTGACGATGATGCCAGTGCCGTCGCGCTCGGTTTCGGCGACGCCGAACTCGAACAGGAAACGCGCGCGGGCTTCCGAGATCATGGAGATCATCGAATCGTTGCCGAGGTGGTTCGCGGCATTGATGTCGGTGACCCGCACCGACATCGGGGTGGAATAGTAGAACTGGTCTTCCGGGAAGGTGAGCTGTAAGCGTGCCATCTCGATATTCTACTTGTTACTGCATCGCGCGGACGATTTTGTGGATGCTGCCGCGTGAGCTGATCAGGTACAGCTCGCCCTGGCCGTCCTGGCCGAAGGACACCACGTTGCCGATGTCGGCGATGTCCCAGTCGCGCTGCTCGGTGACGTTGCCGCCGCTGGCGAGGAAACTCTTCAGGAAGCCGCCGCAGTAATCCGAATAGAAGTAGCGTCCGGCCAGGCCGGGAATCGCGCTGCCGCGGTAGACGAAGCCGCCGGTTATCTAGCAGCCGTTGACGTTGTTGGCGCCATGGTCGTATTCGAAGACGGGCAGGGTCAGGCCGCTGCGGTCACAGGTGGCCGCGCCGTAGCACAAGCTGCCTTCCATCGTGTCCCAGCCATAGTTCAGGCCGGCCGTACTGGCGGCCTGGACGTTGACCTCTTCGCGCCGGTCCTGGCCGACGTCGCTGAGGTAGAGCTGGCTGCCGTCGAAGCTGAAGCGCCACGGGTTGCGCAGGCCGGCGGCCCAGATCTCGGCGCGCCGGCCGGGCTGGTTCAGGTAGGGGTTGCCGGTCGGGATGGTGTAGGGCTGGCCCGGCGTGGCGGCGCGTACGTCGATGCGCAGCAGTTTGCCCAGCAGCGCGTTCAGGTTCTGTCCATTGCCGCTCGGGTCGCCGGCGCCGCCGCCGTCGCCCGTGCCGAGATACAGGTAGCCGTCGGGCCCGAAGGCGACCTGGCCGCCGAAGTGGTTGGTGAAGTTCGGGTGGGCCACGCGCAGGATCACCAGGCTCGAGGTAGGGTCGGCCAGGTTGGCGTTGCTGCCGGCGGTGAAGCGCTCGATGACGATGTTCTGCTGTGGGTCGACGTAATACAGGTAGAAGTAGCGGTTGCTGGCGAATTGCGGGTCGAAGGCCATCGACAGCAGGCCGCCTTCGCCGCCGGTGAACACGCGCGCGCTGATGTCGAGGTAGGGAATCGCCAGGGTGCTGCCGTTCTCGACGATGCGCACCCGTCCGGCGCGCTCGAGCACGAACAGGCGGCTGTCGCCGGTGGGCGCGGTAAGGTAGGTGGGGTTCTCGAGGTTGGCGACGACTTCGCTGAGCGTGATGGCGACGTCCACGCCGCCATAGCTGACGCTGGCGCTGACGGTGCCGCCCGCCGTGACGACCGCGCTCTGGGTGGCGGGCGAGGGCGAGTAGACGACCCGGCCGACCGTGACCGGCGCGGCGGCCACGCTATAGGTGCCCGCGGCCAGGTTGGCCAGGGTTTGCGAGCCGGTGAGGTCTTGCTGGTAATTGTTGGGGCCGGTGACGCGGATCGAGGGCGTGGCGCCGGCCGGCAGGCCGCTGGCGACGACCGCCAGGCTGCCGGTGGTGGCGGCCGGCGGGGTGGGCGCCGGGCCGGGTGTGCCGGGGCTGCCGCCACCGCCGCCGCAGGCGGACAGCAATATCATGATGCAGCTGACGAAAAATGCCACCAGAAATTTTTGCATAGCACAGCACCCAATTAAGCGTAATTGAACGCTACCAGTGTGCACGAAATTTACCGAGATGTCTCCTGCTTTTTATTAAGGTCGAGTTAATCATATGAGGGCAGAAGTCTAGAGCGTGCCAGTTCTCAGTTATAGCGCGTGCTGAAATCGATTCCTAAATTATTTAAATCATCGCGGGAATCAGAAAAATCTGAAAACTCTCGGATATCAGCGTCGAGCCTGTCCATTTTTCTGTGGCTATCCACCAAGAGTTTCAATCTCTTTTGATCGTGCTTAGGAGCTGTAGCGATCGCCGCTATTAATGTTTTATAGTATTTCTGAACAGAATGCTCTTTTCCAATTACATCGTTCACTAGAAAATCAACTTTGCCATGCAGTCGACAGAACAAAACGATGACTGATCGCCACCATTCAGAAGAAAGCAGCGGCAATATCTCTGCGCCTCGATTCTTATTCAACTCTTCTGCGCAGAGATATTCTTGGTATCGAAGATGCCCGAAGCCATAAGCACCATCGTTCGTCATTGGCACAAGAACATTACAAGGCGAAATCAGTTCGGAAACTGCCTGTGCGATTTGTTCATCCTTTAAATATGTTCCACTATTCTTAAGGCCTTTCTCGGCAATTTGAACCAAGGTTTCTTTTTGAGATGAGCGAAGACTGTTATTATGTAGCCCGAATGCGACCTGACGTGCAACAGCCATCAATATAGAGTGATGTGTTGAAATCCGCTTTGTTTTCTTATGGATATCATAGTGGCCTAATAAAAGCTTCATCCGCTCTTCATACAACGCAAGTTCGCCTTGTGGCAATGGTACATCATTATCAGCCAAAACACACAAGACAGTGGCTAGCAATGGATTAGTAGCAATTTCCGCAAGAGTTGGAACATCTCTTAAATGGTTGATAACTTCAACTGCAATGTGAGGTTTTTCTTTAAACCAGCCATCAATGAAGAAACTAACTTGATCTGGTGTAAATGGGAGTAAGCTAAGACCCATGAAATTAGTTAGCTCGGGATAGCTTCCTGTAGACCTCGCGGATACGATCACCTGACAATTTGAATAATACTGCGGAAACTCAGTTATTGCTTGCGTAATCCATGGCGCGCGCTTAATCACTTCATCCACGCCATCGAATACGAAAATAATATGCCTTTTCCGGCGAAGTAGTGGTGGAACGTCAATTTCCAGAACTTTCCCAGTCGAGCTCAAATATTTAGCTATTGCAGAATCTAACTTTGAAACTGCTGGAATGTCCTGCTCGATGTAATCTAATGTTAGCACCCGCGTTAGGGGTATCCACAATGTAATTTCGTCGCTCTTGTCACTATCCGCCGCATTCAGTGCGAATTGATACAAAGTTGTGGATTTGCCTGCTCCGGCTTCTCCGTATAGAGCGCAGTTAATGCCTGTTGCAAAAACGTCTCGCAATGGTAAATGAATTCGATTATTTGAAGTTATCGCGAATTTTTGATTCGTATCAATTCCAGCAGCATCTGAGAAAGTCTTTTCATTAAGAATATACTCGACCAACGAAAATATTGAATGGCATCTTCTGAAATATTGTCGAATTTCGTCAAGCGACTTAGCTCCGCGCGAAAGATCTTCGGCACCACTTGTAACATAATTTTTATATTCTTTGAGCACGTCGGCAATTTGCTCGCCGTTTATAATAAATTCAAAAACTGGTTCTTCTGCCCGCAATTCTAAAATTTCTTCTAATTCGTCATATAGCTTATTCATTAAGACGAAATTTTTAATGATGTTTGATAAAGTGCTGGCAGTGACCGAATTTATAATTACTTTTTCATCGCGAAGGTGATTTATGTAATTATTGGCGCTTCTAAGAACAGATTTTATGCGCCGGAAAGTCTCTGGTTTGATTTCTGTCTTTTCGAACCATTTAGTGTATTCTTTACTTAAATTCTCGTGAGCCTCAGAAAGTTGGTTTAATCGACGTTGTTCTTCCTCTGTGAGCTCTCGAGTAGGCTTCAAGAAACCAGAGACATTTGTGTGAAGGGAAATTGTCGTGTCAATAGTGTTGCCAGATTCATCTAGTATGAACTTGAATAAGTTTTCTAGTTCGTTGAATTTCTCCCATATTTTTTTCTGGATCAGCTGATTTTCTTCTGATTCCCATCTTTTGAGTAATCCGTCATATTCTGTCTCTAGTTCAATTATGGACGGGGTTAGTACGTCTTGGCCAGTTACTGCGAAGAAACGTTCTGCCGTTCCTTTTATTAAAGGCCATCGAGTTGATGAAACAGAGAGTTTCAGATCTTTAGGCGAAAATGTGAGAGAGAAAAATAGTTTGCTTGTAATACGTCCAACGCTGAAATCTAAATCACAATAAAAATCTACGATATTTTTTTCGGACTGGTAATTTAGTGCACTTAGGAGGTCTTGGTTGCAAGAGTTTAGTAATGTATCGGATTGGATCACGAATTCGTCACCGCATAAGCTATCAACTAAGCTCGGCAATTTTCTGTCAAGTGTGGAGATAACTCTTGTGCCATCTAAAACTTGTACATTCTTGAGCGACAAGTGCTGTAGTCCAGCAAATCGTGACTCTAAGACTCGGACATCAATATCGTATGGCGTTATAAAATAAACCTTGTTGGGCTTTTGGGTTTTCCCATTTAGCAATGGAATTGGTTCCTCAGCGGCTTGTTGGAGTTGAGTTACAATTTCAGAAAAGCTATTGGCCGTATCTGAGGCAACGGCCGTAGGCTTAGTTTTTTTAACTTGTACAGCGGTTATCTCAATGTCGTCGAAATCACCGTCTCTAGAGCAAATTAAATCCTTTCCTTTTTCATTGGGGCCGCCGTGATAATCAACTCGATAGCCTAAAATCTGAAACATCGGAATTAGGACAGTTTTTGTAAATTCGGCCTCTGACATTGCTTGAATTTTTTTGAGGACTTTGATTTTTTTAGACGGAAGCATGTTTTTCCTTTTTTGTTCGAGATCTAACTCTTGCTATCCAGGGAATCGCTATTTTTACGGTTGCTGCGTTAACCGATAAATCAGCAAGGCCGCACGAATCGCGGAACTTTCCAGGGATTTCAGGTCAACGCGCTCGTCCGGTCCGTGGGCGCCGCTGCCGCCCGCGCCCAGGCCGTCCAGGCTGTCGATCAGCGGGGCGACGAACTGGATGTCGCCGGCGCCGCGCGATTCCGGCGGCACCATGCCCACCGCTCCCAGGCCGGCATCCTGGCTGGCCTGCGAATACTGGGCCAGGAGCTTCATATTGCCCGGCGTGACCGCCATCGGCGGATAGGAATCGCGGAAGGTGATCTTCGCATCCGCCCCCGGCAGGTGCTGGTCGACGATGGCGCGCATGCGCGCCTGGGCGCGGTCGCGCTGGGCGTAGTCGAGGTAGCGCAGGTCGCCGCGCACCACCACCCGGTTGGCGATCACATTGGTCTTGCCGGCCACGGTGCCGCTCGAATTGGCTTCATCGAAGGCGAGGTCGGTGCCGCCCAGGATCACGCCCGGGTTGAAGGTCAGGCCCGGTTCCACCACTTCGCGCCGGAAGCCGTCGAGGATGCGTACGGCCTCGTAGACGGCGCCGTAGCCGTTGACGCCGAACACCGACATCGAATGGCCCTGGCGGCCGCTGACGTCGAGGTCGAAACTGGCGGTGGCGCGCCGCCCGACGGTGGCCATCGGCTGCCCGTCCTTGCCGAGCGCGGCTTCGAAGCTGAGGGCAATGTCGCTGCGCTTGGCCAGTTCCACCATGTCGCGCCGCGAGACTTCGCGCGGGTAGCCCGCTTCTTCCTCGTCGCCGGTGAACAGGACCGAGATCGTGGCGCCGTCGAGTAGCGCGGCCTGCTGCAGCGCGCGCAGGGCCGCGATCACGATCACGTTGCCGCCCTTCATGTCGCTGACGCCCTGGCCGCGCGCGCTGTCGCCCTCGCGCTGCCACAGCGGGCTGGTGGCGTTCTGCTCGAACACGGTGTCGAGGTGGCCGAGCAGCAGCAGGCGCTTGCCCTTGGTGCCGGTGCGGGTGGCCACCAGATGGCCGGCGCGCCCCATTTCCTTGGGCATGTCGATCCAGGTGGTCTTGAAGCCGAGCTTGTCGAGTTCCGCGCGGAACACGTCGCCGGTGGCGCGTACGCCCGCCAGGTGCATGGTGCCGCTGTTGATGCGGGCGCTGCGCTCGAGCAGGCCGATCGCCTGCGGCTGCCAGGCCTGGACATTGGCGACGATGCGCCTTTCGTCCGGGTTCAGGCTCTGGGCGTGGACCAGGGGCGCCGCGCACACGGCGAGGGCGAAGGCGAGGGCGGGCAGTCGCGGCATGTCGGCATCCTGATTGTTGGAAATACCACACTCTACACCGCTGGGCCGCCAGCAAGCACAAGTGGTTTGCCAACCCGGCCGCGATCGCTAACAATAGCCGCATGGCTTCCCTCATGCAGCGCAGCGTCGGCATCTTCGTGTTCCCCGGCTTCTCGACCATCGACCTGGCGATGATGACCGCGTTCGAGGTCGCCAACCGCCAGCCGGGCGGACCCTTCTACCAGCTGACGGTGTTGTCGGACCGCGACGGCATCGTCACCAGCGGCGCCGGCGCCATGCTGCAGGCGAGCGCCTTCCGCGCCGGCGAACGCGCCTACGACACCATCCTGGTGTTCAGCAGCCTGCAGGCCGATCCCAATGACGGCGCCATGATCGACGCCCTGCGCCGTGCCGGCGAGGCGGCGCGCCGCACCGGCACCGTATGCAGCGGCCTGCGCATGATGGGCGCCACCGGCCTGCTCGACGGGCGCCGCGTCACCACCCACTGGTCGCGCGCGGCCGAACTGCAGGCCATGTACCCGCGCCTGAAGGTCGAGCCCGACCACATCTATACCCGCGACGGCAAGCACTGGAGCTCGTCCGGCATGACGGCCTCGGTCGATTTGGCGCTGGCCATGATCGAAGATGACCTCGGGGTCGACACCGCGCTGGCAGTGGCGCGCGTCATGGTGGTCTACCACTGGCGCAGCGGCGCCCATCCCCAGGCCTCGGCCATGCTCGAGATGGCGCCCAAGTCCGACCGCATCCAGGCCGCGCTCAGTTTCGCGCGCCAGCACCTGCGCCAGCCGCTGACGGTGGATGCGCTGGCCGACCAGGTCGGCATGAGCCGGCGCCACTTCACCCGCATCTTCCGCGACCAGACCGGCCAGTCGCCGGCGCGCGCCATCGAGACCCTGCGCGCCGAGGCCGCCCGGACGCTGCTCGACAGCGCCGCGCTGTCGCTGGACGCGGTCGCGCGCGAATCCGGCTTCAGCAGCGCCGAGCAGATGCGCCAGGCGCTGCTGCGGGTCTACGGCCAGACTCCGCAGGCGCTGCGCCGCCGCGCCTGAACTAGCACGCCAAGGGGTGGTCGGCCCCTGTCCGACGATATGGACACGATGGCCTGAATCGAGGCTTTTATGGCCTACGGCCGGCCTACCCGCTTCCTATAATTGGTTTCATTTCGTCAACTGGAGTCCAGCATGACTGTTGAAACCCGCAGCGGCGCGCCCATGCCGCCAGGGCGCTGACCATGGCCCTTCCGCACCCTTCCCGCCGCCTGTTCCTGAAGACCGGCGCCGCCGCTGCAGGCGGCTTGCTGCTGCAGCTGTCGATCCCCGGCGTGCTGGCGCGCTCGCTGCCGCCAGGCGCCGTGTTCGCGCCCAACGCCCTGGTGCGCATCGGCGCCGACGGCAAGGTCACGCTCACCATGCCCTATGTGGAAATGGGGCAGGGCACCTACACCGCGATCCCGATGCTGATCGCCGAGGAACTCGAGATTGGCCTGGACCAGGTGGCGCTGGAACATGCGCCGGCCGACGCCATCCGCTACGCCAATCCGGCGCTGGGCGGCCAGATGACGGGCGGCTCCACCACCATGCGCGCGGCCTGGATGCCGATGCGCCAGGCCGGCGCCGCCGCGCGCATCATGCTGGTGCGGGCCGCCGCCGCGCAGTGGCAGGTCGATCCGGCCGCCTGCCATGCCGAGAACGGCGCCGTGGTCCATGCGGCCAGCGGCCGCCGGCTCGGCTACGGCAGCCTGGCCTCGGCGGCGGCGCGCCAGCCGCTGCCGGCCGCCGCCGACATCGTGCTGAAGGACCCGGCCAGGTTCCGCCTGATCGGCACCCCGGCCCGGCGCCTCGACACCAAGGACAAGCTGGACGGCTCGGCGCGCTACGGCATCGACGTGGTGCTGCCGGGGATGAAGGTGGCGGCGCTGGCCATCGCGCCGGTGCAGGGCGCGCGCCTGCTTGGCCTCGACGAGGCGGCCGCGCTGAAGGTGCGCGGCGTGCGCCAAGTGGTGCGGCTCGACGATTGCGCCGCCGTGGTGGCCGACAATATGGGCGCCGCCAACAAGGGCGTCGCCGCACTGGCGCCGCGCTGGGACGAGGGCCCGAATGCGGCCGTGAGCACGGCCGCGATCGTGGCCGACATGGCGCGCGCGGCGCAGGGGCCGGGCGCCCGGGTGCGCCACGAGAACGATCCGGCCGCCGCGCTGGCCGGCGCCGCGCGGGTGGTGGAGGCGGACTACGAGCTGCCGTTCCTGGCGCACGCGCCGATGGAGCCGGTGAACTGCACCGTGCACGTGCGCGCCGACCGCTGCGACGTCTGGACCGGCACCCAGATCATGGGCGCGGCGCAGGCGGTGGCGGCGCAGGCATCCGGCCTGGCGCCGGAACGCGTCACCATCCACAACTTCCTGATCGGCGGCGGCTTCGGGCGGCGTCTGGAAGTCGACATGATCGAGCGCGCAGTGCGCATCGGCAAGCAGGTCGCGCATCCGGTCAAGGTGGTGTGGAGCCGCGAGCAGGACATCCAGCACGACATGTTCCGCCCCTATTTCTACGACCGCCTGCGCGCCGGCCTGGATAGCGCGGGCCGGCCGGTGGCCTGGACCCACCAGCTCACCGGTTCCTCGGTGCTGGGGCGCTTCATCCCGGCGGCCTTCAACAATGGCTTCGACGAGGAAACCGTGGACGGCGCCGAAAAGCCGCCCTACGCCTTCCCCGCGATCGGCGTGTCCTACGTACGCCACGAGCCGCAGGGCGTGCCGACCGCGTTCTGGCGCGGCGTCGGCCCGGCCCACAACGTGTTCGTGGTCGAGAGTTTCATCGACGAGCTGGCCCACGCGGCCGGCGCCGATCCGCTGCGCTACCGGCTCGACCTGCTGGGCCACAACCCGCGGGTGCGCAAGGTACTGGAACTGGCCGCCGACAAGGCCGGCTGGCGCGGGCCGAAAGCCGGCGCCGCCGGGCGCGGGGTGGCGGCGCAGTTCGCGTTCGGCACCGCGATGGCGATGGTGGCCGACGTGGTCGCCGGCCCCGAGGGTGAACTGCGGGTGACGCGCGTGGTGTGCGCGCTCGACTGCGGCGTGGTGATCAACCCGGACACGGTGCGCGCCCAGGTCGAGAGCGCGGTGGTGTTCGGGATCAGCGCCGCCCTGTACGGCCAGGTGACGCTGAAGGATGGCCGCGTCGAGCAGAGCAATTTTCACGATTACCGGGTGCTGCGCATGCACGAGGCGCCGGTGGTCGAGACCCACATCGTCGCCAGCAGCGAGGCGCCGGGCGGCATGGGCGAGCCGGGCACGGCCTGCGTCATGCCGGCCGTCGCCAACGCCGTCCACGCCCTTGCCGGCAAGCGCATCCGCAAGATGCCGATCGGCGCCACCCTCGCCGCCTGACCCAATCCAACGGAGCCCCCATGATCACACTCACCATCAACGGCAAGCAGCGCAGCGTCGCCGCCGAGCCGGATACCCCGCTGCTATGGGTGCTGCGCGACGAACTGCACCTGAACGGCACCAAGTTCGGCTGCGGCATGGCGCTGTGCGGCGCCTGCACCGTGCACCTCGACGGCCAGCCGACCCGCGCCTGCGTGCTGCCGGCATCGGCCGCGGTGGGCAAGAAGGTCACCACCATCGAGGCGATCGGCGCCAACCCGGTCGGCAAGCGGGTCCAGCAAGCCTGGGCCGAACTCGACGTGCCGCAATGCGGCTACTGCCAGTCGGGCCAGATCATGGCGGCCACCGCCCTGCTGCGCGCGATCCCGCATCCGAGCGACACCGACATCGACCAGGCCATGTCCGGCAACATCTGCCGCTGCGGCACCTACCAGCGCATCCGGCTGGCGATCCACAAGGCGGCCCGCGATGCGTAGCCATCCATTAATCAAATTGGCCGCGCTGCTGGCCCTGGGCTGGACCTGTTCCGCCGGCGCCGGGCCGGCGGCCGCCGACAAGGCCGCCCTGTTCGATCCGGTCGCCAGCGTGGTGATGGGTCCGCGCTGCATCAACTGCCACCAGGTGGCGGCGCCGCGCCAGAAGGACCTGGGCGTGCTGCACGCCCAGCAGGTGGTGCGCGGCAAGGACGGCAACGGCTCCGCGGTGCTGCGCTGCGCGGCCTGCCACCAGGCCACCAATACTGCCGGCGGCCGCGTGCCCGGCGCGCCGCACTGGCAGCTGGCGCCGCTGAGCATGAACTGGCAGGGGCTCGACAAGAAGGCGGTGTGCGAGCAGATGCGCGACCCCGCCCGCAACGGCAAGCGCACCACGCCCAAGCAGGTCATCGAGCACATGGAGACCGACCCGCTGGTGCTGTGGGCCTGGCAGCCGGGCGCGGGGCGCAGCAAGCCCGCGATGTCGCACGAGGAATTCGTCCGCGCCCTGGTGGCCTGGGCCGACGCCGGGCTGCCTTGCCCGGCCTGATCTACCTACCGAAGAGAGGAACCACCATGCACCCATTGGTCCAACTGATGCTGGACGCCCACGGCGGCCTGGCGCACTGGCAGAAGTTCACTACCCTGTCCGCCCACCTGAGCCAGGGCGGCATCCTGTGGCCGCTCAAAGGCAAGGCCGGCATGCTCGACGAGGTCGACGTCGCCATCGACCTGCGGCGCCAGTTCACCTCGCACGCGCCGTTCGGCGCGGCCGGGCGCCGCAGCGCAGTGACCGCGGACCGCGCGGCGATCGAGACCGGCGATGGCGCGCTGCTCGAGGAATTGCCGGATGCGCGCGCTTCGTTCGCCGGCTACGGGCTGGAGAGCCAGTGGAGCGACCTGCAGTTGGCCTACTTCGTTGGCTACGCGATGTGGAACTACCTGACCTTGCCGTTCGCCTTCGCGCAGCCGGGCTTCGTGTTCGAGGAGCTGGAACCGTGGCAGGAAAACGGCGAGCGCTGGCGCCGCCTGCGGGTACGCTATCCGGCCGATGTCGCGACCCACAGCCCGTTGCAGACCTTCTACGTGGGGGCCGACGGCCTGCTGCGCCGCCACGACTACGAGGTCGACATCAACGGCGGCACGCCGGCGGTGCACTACTTCCACGACTACGCCAGCGTGCAGGGGATCGGGCTGCCGACGCGCCACCTGATCTTTGTGCGCGATCCGGATGGGGGGCACCAGCCGGAGCCGCTGGTGGTGTCGATCGGGGTGAGTGAATTGCGGTTCGCCTGAAATTGCGCGGGACCTTTTAAAGCTGCTTGAACGCGTGGGCGAGGGATCGCCCACCCTACATTACACGCTGCCGATGAATGCGGCGATGTGTGCTGCAGCCGCTTCGGGATACTGGTGCTGCGGCCCATGCCCCGCCTGCGGGAAGGTGACCAGCTGCAGCGTCGGCAGTTGCCCGTTCAGCGCATACCAGTTCTCGACCGGGAATACGATGTCGTGGTCGGCGCCGAGGTGCAGCACCGGCAGCGCGGTGTGCTTCAGCGCTTCCAGCACCTGGGGCGCGGGGAAGGCCGGGTTGCGCGGCGCCGGGCCCAGCAGGCCGGCGGCCCAGGCGGCGTCGATCTCGGGGCTGCGCCCTTCGCTGCGCTGCCACACCCGTTCGTAGGAAGCGTGCGCGGCGGCGCGGCTGGCGGCCGATGCCGGTTCGAAGAACAGCACGGTGTCGGTCTCGACGCTGCTGCCGGGGAGCGCCGCGGTCTGGTTGAACAAGGCTTGGCCTTCCTTGACCAGCGGCCCCGGCGGCGTGGTGCCGATCAGCACCGCGTGGCTCAGGCGCTGCGGCGCCATCGCCAGCACGATCTGCGCCACCATCCCGCCCAGCGACCAGCCGCCGATCACCGCATCCTGCAGGTCGAGCGCGGCGATCAGGTCGATGGCGTCGCGCGCCAGCGCGGCCGGGTTGAGCTGGCGCTCGCCGCTCGACAGGCCCCAGCCCGCATAGTCGAAGGTGATCACGCGCAGTCCGCGCGCCGCCAGCGCGTCGAGAAAGGCCGGGTCCCAGGCATCCATATTCCCGCGAAAGCGCACGCATAGGACGATCGGCTTGCCGCTGCCGATCGAGCGGTAGGCCAGGCGGCGGTCGCTCAGGTCGGCGAACTGGTTGGGGGCGTTGAGGGCGGTGGTGTCGGTGGGCATGGCGTCCTTCGATAAGGGATGGCGGCGGGCGGGTGCGCGCCTGCGCATCGATTATAGAAAGGCAAGCTCGGGCCGATGGGACGCGGATGCCGCGGATCGGGCCATCGCCGGCTTTACTCTTGCAGCACCGCGACGATGTGATCGAGCACGACGCGGGTCCGGGCCGGCATCCGGTGTCCCACCGGGATCAGGGCGTGCACCGGCGGCCCCGCCACCGCCAGCGCCGGCAGCAGCGGCGCCAGGCGGCCGGCGTCGACGTGCGGCTGGACGAAGCGGTCCAGCATCTGCGCGATGCCGTAGCCGAGCAGGGTCGCCTCCACCAGCGCATGGGCGTCGCCCAGGATCATGGCCGGCGCCGGCAGCAGCTCGCGCACCGCGCCCTTGTCGAGCAGGGACCAGGGGCGCAGCCGTCCGGTATAGCTGCGAAACAGCAGGGCGTCGTGCGCGTCCAGCGCCTCGGGCGAGTCCAGGCCGCCGCGCGCGGCCAGGTAGGCGGGGGCCGCGTACAGCCCCAGCTTCGTATCGCAGATCTTGCGCACCGTCATGTCGCTGTCGGCCGGCAGCTGGCCGATGCGCACCACGATGTCCCAGCCATCGGCCACCGGGTCCGACATGCGGTCGCCCGTGGCCAGCTCGACCACGACGTCGGGATGGCGTTCGCGCAGCCGGCCCAGGGTCGGCAGGACCAGGCGCCCGAAGCCGGTCGGCAGGTCGACCCGCACCCGGCCGCTCGGCGCCAGGCGCTGCGCCGCCAGCGCCTGTTCGGCCTCGTGCAGGCCTTCGAGCGCGGCCACCGCCGCGGCCAGGTAGGTTTCGCCGTCGCCGGTCAGGCGCACCGCGCGCGTGGTGCGCTGGAACAGCCGCACGCCCAGGTGCTGTTCCAGCCGTTGCACGGCCTTGCCGACATTCGATTTGCTGGTGCCGAGCTTTTCGGCCGCGCTGGTGAATCCGCCGGTGCGGGCCACGGCAACGAAGGCGCCGATGTCCTGCAGCGAGGCGCCGAGGGTCTCCAACATTGTCTCTCCAGATGCGGCAAAGAGTATCAGGATAGCAGGTTTATCGCCTCAGGATTGACAGTCATACTAGCTTCATTCCTGTCGCACCGGCAGTGAAACTAACCAGGAGATGACCATGAAACGCTTTTTATCCGGACTCGCCCTTGCCCTCGCCGCCATCGGTGGCGCCCATGCCGCGCCATCCTCGAATGTGGACGTGCGGATGTACCGCCTCGACTGCGGCTACATGACCCTGGGCGACAAGTCGGTGATGTCGGACCGCGGCCTGTACAAAGGGGAATCGCAGGACATCGTCATGTCCTGCTACCTGATCAAGCACGGCGACGACTGGCTGCTGTGGGATGCCGGCCTGCCGCGGCGTTACCTGAATGGCCCCATCACCGAAGGCAGTTTCACGACCGGCATGAAGCGGACCATCGTCGACCAGCTGAGCGAGCTCGGACTGCGGGCCGAAGACATCGACTACGTGGCCGTCTCGCACGCCCACTTCGACCATGCCGGCCAGGTGAACGACTTCCCGAACGCCACCCTGATCATCCAGCGCGCCGAGCTCGACGCCATGGCCGACACCGCCGTCGCATCGAAGCGCTACATCCTGGCCGAGCTGTTCAGCAGCCACATCGGCGCCTCCGGCAAGGAACGCAAGCGGGTGCGGGCGATCGATGGCGACGTCGACCTGTTCGGCGATGGCAGCCTGACGACGATCCGGACTCCCGGCCACACGCCGGGCAGCATGGCCCTGCTGCTCAAGCTCGGCAAGACCGGCCCGGTGGTGCTGTCGGGCGACCAGTGGCACTTCACGGAGAACCATGCGCGCCGCCAGGTGCCGACCTGGAACTACGACCACGACGAGACCATCCACTCGGGGGAAAAGCTCGACGAATTAATCGCCCGCACCGGGGCCAAATTGATCATCCAGCACGAGCCGGCAGACAACAATAACTTGCCGAAGCTGCCGGGTTATCTGAACTGAAGAAGCGGAATCAGGGCGCGGACGGGGCGCGGCTGCGGGTCTTGGCGACGATGCCGGCCGGATCGATCAGCACGACGAATTCGCTGAACCGTCCGCCGCCGGCGGGCGCCTGGTAGAGCCAGGCTTCGTAGCCGCTGTCGAACACCACGTTCTTTGTCGGCCCGAAGGTGGCCAGCAGCTGCGCCTTGGTGGTGGCGCCGGCAACGACGCCCTGCTGCAGGCGCGCGAGGTCGACTTGCGTACCGGGCGGCGCCGGGTTGCTGGCACAGCCGGCCAGCAAAAGCATGGCGAACAGGACGCGCTTCATTTCCCACCTTCCATATACTCGAACTCGACCAGGGTGTCGTCCGGCCAGGACGCGTCCCAGATCGGCGCATAGAAGGTGCGGTCCAGCATCACCTGGCAGTCGCAGTATTGCAGGTCGGCCTTCGATTGCTCGCCGCCGGCGTACAGCATGGTGAAGGGCAGGGTCTCGACCCGCGCGCCATGGCGCAGGCGCACCGCGAAGATCGGGCGGTCGGCGAAGAACAGGTAGTTGCCGTTCGGGCCGCCGCAGACCTGCTCGGGCGAGGTGAGAGCGTCGTTGATCCAGGCGAACAGCGGCGAGCTGTTGGACACCAGCCCGGCTTCGACCCCGACCCGGCACTCCAGCCGCATGTCGCCCAGGCGCCGGCTGCCGGGCGGCAGGCCGGGCGTGATGATCTGGGCGCGCCAGGTCATGCTGGTGGTTTTGCGGTTGGCGAGCACGGCGGCGTCTTCGCGCAGCGCGACGCTGTTCTGCGGCAGAACGAAGCTGTTGTCCTCGGCGACTGGCACCGGCACGCTGACGCTGTTGCCGGCCACGCGCAGGGTGATGCCGCGCATGTCGACGGTGGGCAGGCGCGGCAGCAACTGGAAACGCAGCGGCGCATTCGGCGCCATGGCACGCTCGCGCTCGAAGCGTTCCATGCCCCGAATCATTTTTCGATAAGATTTGTCGACCGGATCGCGGGTCGATTGCACCGTGACGGTGGCAGGCTGGCTGGTTTGCGCGAGGGCAGGGGAGCACAGGCCTGCGAGGCAGGCCAGCACGGGGATGGCGCGGTACAAGATCCGCGTCATGGTCTTACCAGTAACGGACGCGGCCGGTGTCCATGTGGACGAACTGCGAATCCGCGTAGTAGCCGACGCCGCCGCCCTTGAGCGACATGGCGGCCTTCTGCAGCATGCGCAGGTCCTGGCCCGGCAGGCGGATGTCGATGGCCTTGGCTTCCATGTGCAGGCTGTGCTTGGCGACACCGCCGCTGGCGGCGTGCAGCTTGGCGTTCGACGCGGGCGAGCGGTAGCCGGAAATGATGTGCAGTTCTTTTTTGTTGTCCAGTTTGCCGTTCAGCTGGCTCAGCAGGAGCATCAACTCGGGATCCATCTGGGCGACCTGGTTGTTGCGGTGGTCGCGCAGCACCTTGTTGATGTCCTTCATCGCAT
>Ga0265780_10005290_pt1 | contig 16388 bp, 14 predicted proteins | sample P1T30metagenome_FD_192432 | JGI IMG/M metagenome (GOLD analysis project Ga0265780, IMG submission 192432) | Plant litter microbial communities from East Loma Ridge, Irvine, California - P1 T30 | ecosystem: Environmental > Terrestrial > Plant litter > Unclassified | place: USA: California... | reverse complement strand
ACCAGCACGGCCACGCAGTCGGTGACCAGGTACTGGTGCACGCGGCGCGCACCACAATCTCGGCCCTGCGCGAGATCGACCACGTGGCGCGCTTCGGCGGTGAGGAATTCATCGTGCTGCTATCGGGGACCGCGGCAGAGCGGGCGAAAGCGATGGCGCAACGTATCCAGGCGTCGCTATTTGCGGCGCGCGGCGGCAACGTGCCAAGCTACACGGTCAGCATCGGCATCGCCAGCCAACAGACCCCAGACGAGAGCCTGGAAGCCCTGATGGCGCGCGCTGACACTGCCCTCTACCGCGCGAAGGCGGCCGGTCGCGACCGCAGCGAGTCGGCGTAAGGGCGCAGGCTCGGCGGCATGCGGCACTGAGCAGCTGATGACCAGCGCGCGCAATCAGGCCGCCGTGACCTGGTACTCGCCTGACGCACCGGCCAGGTCGAGCTGTTGACCGTAATGGGCGGACGCGATAGCCGCCCGCTTGAGCGAGCGGCTGACCCGCGCGGGGCTCGGCCTGTTAGAAGCCGACCTTCAGGCCGACCGACACCACGTCGGCCTTGGCGCCGATCTCCGGCTGCTTGCCATAGCGTTCATATTCGCCGACCAGCGACAGGTTCTGGCCCAGCGCATACTGCAGGCCGACCGCGCCGTACACGCCATTGTCGTTGTCCGAATAGCTGGCGCCGTTGGACGCCAGATTGACCTTGCGCTCGTTACGGGCCACGCCCAGCTTGCCATAGGCCGAAAGGCGCTCGTTCAGCGGCACCGCATACTTGGCAGCGACATAGCTGCTGGAACTCTTGACTTCTCCCTGCCCGAAACCTGACGTCGAGAAGACATTGACATCTTCGTTGCCGAAGCGGGTATAGCCGGCTTCCAGGGCCCAGTTCTGGTCGACGTTATAGCCTGCGAATACCTTGCCGCCGGCCTTCCAGTCGTCATCTGCGGCGCGATTCTCGGCACCCGCTACTGCCACGCCCAGGTAGGTGCGCGAGGCCCAGTCGGGGCCGAGCCCATTGGTCGTGGTCTGGGCTTGGGCGGAGGCGATGGCGGTCAAGCCGACCGCGAGCGCGATCAGGAGTTTGTTCATGGTCTTGTTCCTTGGTCTGGTTCGCAGTTCCCAATGAATTGCGTAGCGAAAAGATACATCGCGGCGACCCTGGTCCGAACAGCGCATGCGTAAGCACTTGTAACGAAACGCCACGGTCCACAGCCCATCGGCGTGCTGCATGTCGCACATTCAGGCGTTGCCGTACCGATGCGCACAGTAAGCCAACAAATCGCGCGAGATGCACTATATGCATTTTGTTACGCCTGGATACAAGATCGCCTTGGCAAACCGGGAGCTAACTACAAAGGGACTACGACAAGAGGGCGAAATCGCATTGTGACAATGGATGGCGCATGGACCAACGTACAAGCAGCCCAATGAAATCACGGATCTTCCTCGTTACCTTCGCTACTTTCCTTACAGTCTCCGTCAGCGACAGCGCGCAGCAGGCGCCGCGCTGGGGCCGTGGCGTCGGTGCTGCCGTCCCCGATTCGGTTTACGCCGGTGAAGGCACCCGCGTTACGCCTCTCCCGCTCGTCGCCTCCTAGGACTGGAAGCCAGCTGGCGCGGCGACGCCGGACAGCTCGACCTGGGCGTCAAGGGTGGCGCCACCAGCACCAGCAAGGGCCATGAAGCGAACATCACATATTCGAATCCGATCCAGCAGGGCGTCGAGGTAGCCATGCTTTTCTATATCGCCAATTGCGTGAGCTATTCGTGAGGATCAAGAAAAGCTACCCGTGAAGGGTGGCCAGTTGCTGTGCGCTCGTTGGAACAGCGTCATTTGCTTACGTTCGAGACGCCAATCTATATACGAAAGGGTAGCTGTGACTTTCTGAAACAGATGCGACGGAAGGTATTGCGTCACCGGGCTGTGCGCACCAGATTTCGCTAATAGCTACGACGAATTCCCCCCCGAATAGCTGCAACTGGCCTGTAGGGATATCGAAATAGCTACGACTCGCTCCGTGCATGACCTCACAACGCTGTAACGCCACCAACAGAGGCCGGCACCGTCTGCTTCCGACCCGAAGCGGACCTTGCCTCTAACTGCTGTGCGTGACGTTAAGCATGAGTTCTTCGGCGAAAGGCTGCTGGTGCGTTGCGAAATACGAAACCCAGAACGACATGGAGGTATTTGTTGCAGCTAAATTTGCCGCAAGACGGTACACGTCGCGCCCGTTGTCGATCTCCTGCAAATTCTCAACACTACCCACCCAGCCATTCCCACTTACGTCAACTACACGCTCTCTGCCAAGCATTTCCTCAGGTGACACAGGCCGGCCATTTGAATGTCCGCCAACTTCGATGATGTGCACATCGACTGCCCAGTCTTCACCCCAAGCCAACCACGAGCCATCGCCATTCCGCTCATAGTAGGCAGATGGTAGTTTTACGAGCCAACCGCCCCATAGCTCAACTGTTCCGCCATTCTCAAGTAAGGTCGCCATTTATTTGTGTCGAAGTAAGTGTTGGGTGAAGACGGGAAGCCACCGCTAAGTGTCCGCTCATGGCCGATATCTGCCTGTCACGACCGGCTGGTCTCGACCTGAAGCGGGCCTCATGGAATTACATCTTGCTTATAAGCGGCAATCGCCGAGCTTTCTGAGTAGCATGAGCTGGGTCTTGACCATTGGTGGATTCGGATCGTGGCCCGCTTTTGGCACCAGTACTAATTCTTTTACCGGGGCTTGAATGAAGTCGAAATAGCGCCTGTTGGGCTCAGACATAGTTAGCAGGTCCTGCTCGCCATGGACCATTTAAAAGCGCACCTCGAATTTTGCTCGCAGCTTGTAGAGATCGATTTTCGAAGCGAGACCATTGCCTTTCAAGCCGACGCACCAATCCACGAGTAATCCTCCGCGACCGTATAATCACCCGGGCGGAAAAGTCGCGGACTGTCACGAAGAGCAAGAACCGACCCGTTGCGGACCTTCGCTAATTAGGACAGCTAGCTGATCGTACCCTTCTGCTATGCGAAAATTCAATACACGCTGATCCTTGAGCGGCGCTGACGCAACGGCCATACTACAGCACGGTCGCTTAGCCTAGCAATGCCGAATAAGTCGACGCCGAGCGTAAGAATGCCAAGAATAATGGGAAATCCCTACTGATTACCTGCAATTTTCGCATCCTGCAGGTGCCGGCACGATATATGACTTTAACGTCATTTCCAAATCCGTAAATTAGAAAGGCCGAGCTCGCTCCCCCCCCGGGAAAGTGCGGGCTTCCAGCTGCGAATCTGGGACTGAACCGTTGGGCGACTCTTACTGTCTAAAGCCACTATCCTTCCTATGGTGCTACTAGTCTCGATAGTTACATAACTTCTCGATCAAGTATCGTCTTCGCTGCTTTTAAGTCACGAGCAGTCCCATTAATATTAATAACCGCGGCAAGAGCCCGCTCTATTGTTACACTCCTATCAGCTGCAACCGAAGTAACCGCCACGATTCCTTTTCTCTTACTTGTTCTAAACATAGCCAAGTAGTAAACTTTTCCACCCTTTTCGAAACGACTCGAACCTAAAATCCCATCACATTTTTCATCTGTCGAAAAATCTTTTTGAGACGCAACTATCGGCACCCCTCCAGCTTCTGTTAGAAATCTACATTGGCCTAACTTCTTGTCTTCTAAAGTTGCAAATGACGAAAAATTATCCGATATAAAATCACGCTCAAGCAAATTCCAACCCTGCTGTTTCAAACTGATAATTCTGATACGTGCATATCTCACGCCATCGACAGATTTTTTCAAAAAAGGCTGAGCCGAATTTCCGTTTTCCGCAATGATAGGCGCCGCGTCTGTGATTGCCTTATCTGTCACGAAGCGATGCGAGGAGTTTTTAACCATATAATGGAAGCGGTGATCAATATCATCCCGTGTCTCGCGTACTCGATAGTCGACCATCAAATACTCTTTGTCATAAACTTTAAATGGAATAATCGAGTTTATATTGAGGCATTGAGGGAATCCTACGCCCGGATCAGAGCCGGCCAGCTCTATAAATTCTGGTTTTTCTTCGACAGGGGATAAGCTAATCAGACCACAACTAGGGACTGAATTTCCTTTATCATAAAAAATAATAGGTTTTATCTCGGACTTGGGCGATTTTGGTAACATCGAGGTTTCGTAGGGTTTCCAACCCTGCTCGTGGAGATAATTTTCTACATTAAAATTGTGCATCGGTGGTGCGGATTTTAATGAGGGTGATAAGATTACGAAAAAAACAGCAATCAAATTCTTTTTCATTTGGATCTTTCTTCTGCTTGTTTGATCATAAGATCAGTGGACTTAAATTGAAACCTGCGCCTTTTAATCGGTGCTAACTTATTCAACTCTAAGAAACGCAAATATCCGGATTTACTAGCCACTTTATTCTTACTTACGCCCTCCTGCTTAGCATCTGGGTCATGCCATAGCCCCCACGCGAATGCCATGTCCCGCATATGGTATGCTTTACTTTTCTCAAATGAAAGATAATCCGAGGAGCGATTTTCTTCCACCTTACACATGGACGCACGCAGGGCCTTGTGGGCTCGCTTGAAAATAGAAGCGCGTTCACTAAACCCGTTTAATCCCCCATTGATGGCATTCGTGATCAATATAAGGTCATTCCTGTCAGCATATTCGTTTAGCTTATACGGCGAACCAAAATTCCAAAACCAACCCGCAGAATCGGTAGCATACTCATAATTCTCAAGCTTAAATCGATTTTCACCAAGAAAGCTGACTCCTTTATAATCTCCATACTCTTGATATTTGGCCTTAAAAGTAAGTTGAATTAGCCCCCGGCCTTTGTATCCTGCATAAGCTGATTCTTCGGTTTTACCAGCCTCAAGCACTTCAGCGCGAAACTTCAGGGATCCTGACTCTTTGCCTATCTGAGCCAGCGCATGCGCTTTTCTCATGCAGGAATCGATCTGATAAGTCTTTGCCATACTATTGATGTGTGTCAGGAACGGTTCTAGCTGTGCTTTTTTGCGCGACGGGAAAATCGCGGCAAGTTCATCGATCGTCAGATCTCGACCGCAAGCGCACTCACCCGGCAAAATCCGATGCTCGGCCGCACCATCTACACTTTTTGCCTGTTGGTGATGCTGTCCCTGGTCCGTGCGCGCCGGTGCAGCGGACTCGCTGCCAGCGTGCTTCAAGGGCCTATGTGCTGCCGCAGCCTCGCTTTTTGGATGCAGTTTACTCGAGCTCGGAAGTTTAACGGCATTAATGCGCGCAAGGACAACTGGGTGGGAATTTCTAGCGATAAAAATCGCAACTTGATGCAATTCAGTATCGCCTAAGCGTTGAGCACGGAGATTGACGTTCGCGCCATCGGCCACTACGAACTCAGCCTCGTTATGCAACGATCCCACCCTTCCTCTCATGACTATCGTTGTGCCTACTACAAATTCATAGCGCACGCCAACTGGAGGCAAATCCCAAGAATTTACGAACCGCACCGTTAACGAGAATTTATTGCATGGGATATATACCTGATCGCCAATACTGAGGATGTTTGGATTTTTGATCTGCGGATTGACCGCTAACAACATTTCCAAATTCACGCCGTTTCTTTTTGCAACTCGAGTTAAGGTGTCGCCGCGTTCAATTTCCACGGTCCTCATAAGATTATTCATCAACATCTCCGGGAGAGCTCGGTTCGTCATCCTCAATTGAAATCACATCCCAATTAGCCTCGCCTATTAAAATACTCAGTTCCTCAGATGAATCGGTGAATATACGAGGAGACATACCGTTTTGATCCAAGGTTCCAGAGGCCACCTGCATGGACGTGCCGCGCTGCCATACGGCAAACGGCATACCAGCGTATTCTGGTGTGAGTCTCCTAATCTCCGGAGTGACGATCTGCTGGCTATAAAGCTGACGCGTAATGGAATCGACAATTTTCTGGCTTTTCGGTAACGAGGGTATGTTGAGGGGTATGCTACGGGGCCCCGTTAACTCCTTCATGCTTGCCTTGAACGCCATCGCCCCCGGCCCATGAATTTCGATATTGCCGCCACATAATTTGATTGCCGCGCCCTGCGCCACAAGCTGGACGTGCGTCTTGGCCGCCACATTGACGCTCTTGGACACACTGGCCACCGTCAGCGCCTTGTCGGCCGTGATCCGCGTTTCGTCGCTCTGGCTCTGGCTGCTCACCTTGCCGCTGGCTGCATGCAGCCGGATCCCGACTTCTTGATTCGGCTTGTCGCCACCGGTCAGTTTGCCGTACGTGAACAGCCCGATGCCGCTGCGTACCGTGTGATAGGCATTTCCCTGCGACGCCGCATTGATATCCTGATCCGCAGTGAACGTGCTCGTGCCCCCGGCGCTGAGCACCGCATTCGCCGGCGTTAATGCCGCAATCCCTGCTGGACTCGACAGCTGCAGATGCGGCTGGTCGTACGCTGTTGGCGCTGCCGGCCCCTCGGCACCGGCAGGCGCACTCCCCTGCCCGCGCGCCTGTAACGTCCCGATACTGCGTTGCAGCCCCTTCACCGCCGCCAGTGCTGCCGGCGTCGTCTCGTCTTTCAACAACGCCATGTGCTTGTGCGCCAGCGCCGCCAATTCGGTGGACATCGTCGCTGCCTGCTCGGTCAGCATTTCCGCCTTCGTTGAATCCAGCTGCGATCCGCCACCCGAGGTTGCATCCGTCGACAGCAGCAAGCCGCTCCCTGCCCGCAGGGCCGCCGAGTGTTCGGTCTTGAGCTCGGCCCCAAACCCGGCTGCCGCCATCAAGCCGTTGTCGCTCTGATGCCGCAAGTGCCCCAGATTCAGTTCATCGGTGCCCGCGTGCTGCGCCGCGTGCCGCTGCAGTGCCACCCGTGCTTGCCCCGGGCTGTCATCGAACACGAGCTGGCTGTACGCGCCGGCGCCGCTTGCGCTCGCGCCCAGGGCCTGGCTCTTGAGGCCTGACAGCGCCGCCGCATGGGCGTGGGCGCCGCCCTGGCCGGGGAACCACATCGGCGCGTTGCCCGTGGCTGCCCCGCCACCCTGCGCTACCTGGTTGTGCTGGGCGTCCTGCGCCCCGGCCCCGTTGTAGACCGCGCCAATCACCACCGGTCGGTCGATATTCCCGTCCAGGAAATCGATCAGCACCTCCTGGCCGATGCGTGGCAGCGCATTGCTGCCCCAGTTGGCGCCGGCCGTGGGCGCAAGTGGCGTGGCGACGCGCAACCAGGTGCCGGCGCGGTCGTCGCCGGGTGCGCCAGCGTGACCGTCGGGCGTCGGGTGCGTCAGGCGGCTGTGGCTCGCCTCGCCGCGCTGCCAGTGGAACTGGACCTTCACGCGGTGATCGCGGTCGGTGTGAACGGCGGCGCCCTGCGGGCCGACGACGATGCCGGTCTGCTGGCCGCGCACCAGCGGGCGTGGATGCAGCAGTTGGCCGTCGCCGCCCTCGCCGCTGGCGCGGAATGGCACGCTGGCGGGAATGGCGTCGATGCGATTGCGGTACACGGGGCGCTCGCCCGCGTTGCGGCCAAGCGTGTGCAGGCTCGATGCCAGCTCGGCGTCGTTTTCGCGGCGCAAGGCGCACTGGCCCAACAGGCGCGCGAGCGCATTGCCGGTGTCGGCGTCCAGATTGTTGTGCGCCATGTGGCGGGCGTGGATGATCGTGAAGGTCTCGCCATCGACGCTCGCATGGTCGTGCAGCGTGAATGTGGTGCCCGGCGCCAGCGTGCGCACCGTGCCGGCACCGATGTGCACCTGCTTGCGCGCCTGAATCGCTTCGAGCTGGCGGTCGGCGATGCGCAACCCATCCTTGCGCGTCGGGTAGGCATACGCACCAGGGTAGTCGCGGCTGGTCAGGCCAGCGTCGCCGCCAGTGCTGCTGATCACCTTGCGCACCGACCGGCTGCGGTAGTCCCAGCTGGCCAGTTCAATCGCGTCGGTCGTCTGCCGCCATTCGGTGCGCCAGCGGTCCATGCTGTCCTCGCGCATCACGGCGCCTGGCTGCGTGAAGCGGACGTCGGCCTGCGCGTTCGGCTTGAACGCGCCATTGTGGTCGGCGATCACCAGGGCGTGGCTGCCGAAGGCCGGGTTGGCGGCGTCGCCCACGTGCTCGAAAAAGTAGAACAGTCCTTCCTCGTACATCAGGCGCTCGATGAAGGCCAGGTCGCTTTCCTGATATTGGGTGGTCACGCTGCGCGTCAGGTAGGCGCAGCGGTCTTGCAGGTCGAAGCGCCAGGCCGGCGCCAGACGACCCTTGCCGTCATAGCTTTTCATGACCGCGTCGAGGATGTCGCACACCGTCATGTCCTGGAACAGCCGGCTGTCGCGGCCCAGTGACAGAAAGCGGGTCCAGGGTTCGATGGTCAGGCGATAGCGCGCGAAGCCGCCGTTCGAGCCCACTTGCTCGGCGCCCGTGACGTGGCCGTGAAAGGCGCGGGGCGCGCAGAAACCGGCGGCGCCCAGTTCGACCAGCGCCGGCTGCCCGATCAGTGATTTAAGCGGGATTGCCGCATCGAGCGACAGTGCCGATACTTCAAGCCGAAAGCCTTCGCTCAGCCCCTCGGTTGCGCGCAGGCTTTCGGCCATCAACGCCTCCGGACCCGCCACCGTCGATAGCGTCATGATGCGTCGGTGCTGGCTGAACGTGCCGCCGAGGGATGTCTGGACGGCGCTTGCCAGTGCCGCCTGCGAGGGGTTGAATGCATTCGTCATAAAGCCAACATCATGAAAGTTCCGATCAGGATCGAGTCGGGCCGGCTGCACCGCCGGCCCGCTCACTTGATTACTTACTTGCTCGCTTACTTCACGCTGTACTTGAACTGCCTTTTTTATCGGCGCCTACCTTGATCTTCGAGATCGTCTTGCCCTCGGCCATATTGGCCAGGATCGACCAAGATCAACCTACGAAATTTCGCAAGACGTTCACGCTATCCGGCCGACAAATTATCGCCCGGAGATAAGGCCAAAATCGCATACATCCTGCACCATGACGGCCGGACCGTCCTCAAACTCAAACGTCGGCAAGCCAACGATTTCAACTGGCTAACCGTCAACCTCGCCCGCTCGGTCGATTACTTCGTTGACAGAGAATACAGTGCTTATCATGCGACGTCCTTAGGTTAGGAGGAAACGAAACGTCCGCTGTTGGCCCAGGCTGTGTAAAAACTTAGAAGCATGCTTTGGCAGTGGAATTGTACCCGCCGATGCTTATGGTACGGCGCTTTAGGGTAATCAGGGAGCAGTGCCGGTTTTTTGAGGATACTGACCTGATCAGCACGCCACCCGCTCCAAACAGGCACTGCAGGTCCAATAAAAAGGCGTACGCCTTAATTGCTTCCATCATGCCAGCGACCCCAAACAGGGACATCAACCGTTTGAAGTTATAGGCGAGCACGTGCAGGCTCATTTCGGTCTTCACGCGTTCCAGTGCTTTTGTCATGAAATGCGTTGCCCCCATCCGGGACTTGATGGTCCCGAATGGATGCTCGACTGAGCAACGCCGGATCCGCATGGCATCCGGGCTCCGTTCAAGCTGCTCCTGCATGTCGTCGAGCACGTCCTGGTGCTCCCAGCGCGTCACCCGGCGCTGTTGGCTAGGCGTGCACCTGTCCTTGAGCGGGCAGGTCTTGCAATTCGAGCTCCAATAACGGTTGAGCGTCATGCTTTTTTCAACGCCGGCGAAACGCCAGATCAGTGCCTAACCCGCCGGGCAACGGTACTCGTTCTTCTCCCGGTCATAGACGAAATCTGCCTTGTCGAATCTGCCGTCGGCCTTGGCGTTCGATGTTCTGGTAGCCGGCACCAGCACGGCAATGCCGGCTTGCTTGCACGCCAAAATTTCCTCGCCCTTGAAGTAGCCGCGATCAGCAATTGCAGTCAGCGACTCTGTCCCGATTGCGGTGCGAGCCTTCTTAGCCATTCGCGACAGCTGATCGTGGTCGTTGCCGATGTTGGTTACCTCGTGTTCGACGATCAAATGGTGCTTGGCGTCGACTGCGGTTTGCACGTTGTAGCCGACGATGCCTGAGCCCCGCGTCATCATGGAACGAGCATCTGGATCGGTCAGCGAGATCTGCGTTTCGCCAGTCTCCTCCAGCTTCGCTTCAATTTCTCTAAGCGCGGCCATCTGCAATTTCATCGCTGATATCTTGTCGTTCAGTCGGGCGCTACGCGCTTGCTTTACCGCCGGCTCCTGCCTGTCAGCCGTGTCCAGTTCCGCCAAATAGCGGCCGATTGGCATCGATTTCTTCCATCCGGCGCTTGAGCTTTGCTTGGGTAAAGTTGCGGTCGCTGCTGTTGACTGCCTTGAATTTGCTGCCGTCGATCGCCACAAGCGCGTCCGAGAACAGGTCCAGTTGCTGGCACAGCACGACAAACTGCCGGCACACATTGCGGATCGCTTTGCCATTTACCTTTGCGGAAGTTCGCGATCGTCTTGAAGTCCGGCGCCAAGCGTTGCGTCAACCACATCAGCTCGACATTGCGCTGCGCTTCGCGCTCGAGCCGACGGCTCGATTGGATGCGGTTAAGGTAGCCATAAATGTAAAGTTTGAGAAGAACTGCGGGATGGTAAGCGGGCCGGCCCGTCTTTGCTGGTTGCACCCGAGTGAAGCTCAGGAGGCCAAGGTCAAGTTCGTCCACGAATACATCGACCACTCGCAATGGATTATCTTCGGCCACGTAATCGTCCAAGAGTTCGGGCAACAGAGTGCCTTGACCACGATCCTCGCCTTCAATAAAGCGCTTCATTTTGCATCCGTCTTGATGAGATACTGTCTTAACGTTTACCGGACGACGTCCGTTTACACGACGCTACGTTTTTACACAGCCTGGACCCAAAGCAGCCGTTGCCTAAGCGGTGACGAGTTAACCGGACATCATCAAATCCAATTGCTGAAATCCCACTCTTTTGGAAGTCGGCTTAGGATCTCTGCTTTCGGGATCGGAAGGCGATTTGCGTCGATGGCAAGCCGAATGAATCGCTTAAGAAGATACTCAACGGGAAGATGTGATGAGTTCGACAAAAAAACAGTCCTTAGTTTTGTCGCGCACTTCACAATCCCATCAACGTCGTTGCAGTCAAGAAGAGATATGGAGAAAGGCACATCAAAATCAGAACGAATTCCTCCATTCACTATACGAAACTTGGCATCGAGTGTATCCAACCATGCTTCGTACTCGTCCAATCCACCTCTGCACATAACAAATGCCTCACTTTTTGCGCACGCGAACTGCGCCTACTGTTTCCAATCTATCTTTACGCATCGTCATCGGTGACCTCTACAGGTTTTCCGGTCTTTGAGTTGATCAGGTACATAGATAGGTCCGGCTCGCGGCCTGATTAATGATGTCGGCGTCAGGCGAATCGCCTCGCCGGACCATTGTATTCCCTGCACAGGTGCACTGGCGGCTTGTGGCCGAACCCGACCGTAGGGTGAAGCGTATCAGGTTGCCAAACGAAAAGTAGGGGCCGGTGCGACAGGCCGCATACGACCCAATCCGGACAGTCACTCTCGCTCAACCAAGGTTGAATCAAACCAACTGTCCTCAGGCCCATCTTCATCGCTGAAACGATAACCCAGCCGGGCTAGCGGCTTAGGGGCGGCGCTCCAGGGATGCGAAGCGATCAGCGGCGCCCGAACAGTAGCCGCCACAAGGCATCGAACGCGTAGACGCTGAGCGCAAATCCAATGATTAATGGCCAGCGGATGCCAGCCATACGAGGATCGGTATCGTCAAGCGTCATGGCCGCACCAAACGCAGCCATCACCACCGCACACAGATGGACTAGCACCCGGTCGCGGCTGACGTCCAAGCCACGGCGTTGCAAAGTGCGATGGATGATGTCACGTACGCGGAACAACGCCATTACGCAGCCCAGCAAAAACAGACCGATACCGATGTCCAGCCAATAGCCGCCCAGGCGAACGACAAAACAGCCGACCAGCATCAGTGCCAGGTCAATGAGGATCTTCTTCTGCATAGGAATGGTTGCGGTGGAACTGTTCACCAAGCACACTAGCTGCCTGGTTTTGGCCGAACTCGGCCATTAAGGCCAGCATAGCAGGTTGCCAAGTCGAAAATCCGGCGGTGGTTGCGGCAGGCAGGAACCGATGAGCTGAAGCCAGTGAAATACGCGCAGCTGAGGCCCAGTCTTCATCACTTATTTCTGCTGGCTGGATCGCACCAGCAGCCGCAGTCCATATGACGCTGATGCCCAAAAAAAACACCTCCTTATTCATAGAATTTTGATTAAATCGGTCATGCGTATTTATACCGACTGACCGCTTTTGGCCGAAACAGCCCGTTTGTGTCAGCTTAGCAGGTTGCTTCGCTCGAAAAAGCACCGACTGTCACGACAGGCCGGTACCGACCCATACCGGACGTTGCTGTCACGACGCAAAGACAAAGAGATGTTCCAAGGGGCCATATCTTGTCGACGCCGCCCCTTATCCAACCCTTCACTACGAACTCTAAGAGAATGATCGACTGTGTGCTTCTAGCCTATCTCGGCCGTTCGGCGACTCTTGTCAGCCACGACAAGCAGAATCCGAACCCAAGTGGCCCTTGCACCTTGCTTTAGTAACAGCCGAAATACATGCCTTCCATCGCCACAATTTTGTCATCGCCGAGGTTTGATGACACCTTCAAAGTATGTTTTCGGCCCATCCTTGACTTTTGTTCTCGTCAAGCCCATTCGTGAATAGAACCTTTCAGTCCCGGGTTCAGCAAAAAGGCTGATCGTGCCGCCTAAGTTCTGAGTAACTGATTCCTGAGTGGCGCAATCCAATAAGTTGATTTTGACTCGACGATATTTACCGGGCCAAGAAAGCTTCCACCAACCAAAGCGTCGGACGTGAGGTGCCACGCCGAGCAAATTGATGTAGATAACGTCTATGTTCTGATAGAGGAAACTGTTGCTCCGCTGAAAGACGATTAGGCCTTGTGTAAGACAGTAGCCTTCGTTTTTCGCCACTTGGCATTCCAGCACCCAGGTCTTGGCGATCTTTGAGTTCATAGCTCTCGAAATTCTTCTGTGCCAGTTCCAAGAGTCAGGTTCATTTTTTAACTTTAGATCGACCGGTCTCAGCCCAGCTGGGATCCATTTCCAATACTTGGAACGATTACCATATTCCATGATCTCGTTATGGTTGACGTGATTTGGGCTGTCGTGTAAAACCGCAGGAACGGTCTGAGTGCCCCAGCGTGCACCGATTGCGATATTAATGTTGGGCATATACTTGCGTGATCGATTAATTTTAAATGAGTTCGCCGTTGTGCAATGGATATTTTTTGCGCCATAGCACATATAAACGCCTAACCTCGCGAGGTAGACGTCAATCCGAATGTTGCATCCATTAAAAACTTCAATATATATTGAAGTTCTTGTTACTCAGCTGACTGAACTTCCGCTTCTGGCCGAATCCGGCCGGTGAGCTCAGCATATCAGGTCGCCAAACCGGAAAAATCGCGGAGTGTCACGATGGACCGCATCCGACCCGAAGCGGACCTTGCTATTCGAGAGGGTTGCCATCCGCCATAAGCTGCGAAATCAAGCTATACCAAGCGACTCAGATAACCCTCGAACAAAATCAGCGATCTTCTCTTGGGGATAATCGAGGCTTAGCCGCTCGAATTGATCAGCGATGTCCGCCTTTTCCACAGTATCCAAGTCCTTCAACCGAAACGCCAACTGCTCCAACACCTCGACTGCTGTGTCTTCATTGAGAAGGTCATCGTTGGTAAATTCGCAGAAGATTGCGATATCAACGACTATCTTCGCAAGAATAGATTGGTCTTCTATTGTCATAGAGATATCTTCTCAGTTCGGTGTATGAACACAGCAGGAAGCGTAACGACGATGTCATTTGACGGTGCTCTTGTTTGCCGAATGTTGCCAGTCAGCGAAGTTCCGCTTCTGGCAGAAAGCGGGGAGTTGCCCAGAGCATGTCTGCCTCAACATCACTTGTCAAACATGATTGTTTTTGTGCTTGATTTGATTGCTCGTCCATATCAGTTGCGCTCCGACCAGCAACCGTTGGACACACTGCACAGGTGCGTACAACATTACTCGTCAGGCGACCCACAAACCATGCGCCTGAGAAAATCGGCCATCGCGTCGACCGTCGCCGTCAACCACGGACCGAACAGCCAGAATGAATGCAGCGTGCTGGACAACGCCACCGTCTCGGCACTAACACCGTGCCCGCGCAGCGTTGCCATGATCGCTTCGCGGCCGACCAAGAAACCCGACCCGCTCCTCACGATGAAAAACACCGGGAGACTCGCCCTGCTCCCATGGTTGATCGGCGAAGCTTGATGCCGGGGGCCGCCTGCCGGGCTTGGCATCCGCCAAACCAGGCGCAGGTGGCAGACGGTCTGTACGCGAGATATTCCTCATGGCGCCGCGTCTTTTCGCTCGTGAAGTCCGACAGCGGTCGATATTGATCACTGCCTGCACGGCGCCGTTGCCCGCCATGCCGGCCAGCGCTGGAACCAGCCCACCCGCGATCGCGATCCGGCCAAGTGAATGCCATGGACATCGGGATCGCCCGAGACAAGGTTGCGGTACGTGCGCCTGGCGTTGTACCGCTGGGCGATCGCGCTGTTGCGGCGCCGGCGACCGGCAACAGCAGCCCGATCGCCAGCGGTCAGCGCGTCACAGCGACTCGCCCCGAAAGACCACCGAGCGGCTCACACTGGCGCCCGGCGCCAGAACGGTCAAGCCGGGATAGCCCGGCATATTATGGGCATTGATGGGATGATCGACCGGCTCGAAACAGAAGAAGTCGCGGCCCGGTGGCGCATACAGGATGAAGTAATCCATCGCCGCCTCGATCGAGAGACCCACGCCCCGCCCCGGCCAGCGCACACGCGCCACGCCGTCCCAGCCGGCGAACGCGTTGTCGACCGCCTCCTTCGGCAGCGGCGCGAACGTACGGTAGTCCCAGTGTGCAGGCACGGCGCGCCGGCTCGACGGCAGCTTGTCCGGGCCTGACAACCAGACCGCATCGGCCCGCGCCTGGAGCTGCGCACCGCCCGGATCGGGCAACCACGGGTGCAGACCAAGGCCGAATGGCAGCGCCACAGCACCGGCATTGCGCACCATGAGTTCGACGATCAGCGCATCGCCATCTAGCGTGTAGCGCAGCGTGGCGTCATACGCGAGCGGCGCGAACGCGTGGCGCGTCAGGCGCAGCAGGATGGAATCGAAGGTCAGCGACTGCACGTCCCACGCCTGCTGCCAGCCATCGCCATGAATCGCGACCTTCTCGCCCGGGCGGTTCGGCGTCGGCACATACCGCTTACCGCCGTACTCGAAGCCCGATGGCGCGATCCGGTTCGACCACGGCACCAGCGGGAAGCAGGCCAGCTGGCCGGGTTGCGGCACGTCCGTGAAATCGGCCGGCAGGCCACGCAGCAGCGGCACCGGTTGCGCGCCGCGCAGCCAGTCCAGGCGCGCGAGGCCGCCGCCGATCTGCGGCACGATGACGGCCGCCAGGCTGCGGTTTTGCAGGACGAGGCGTTGCAGCATGGGGCGCGCCGCCGGCATCAGTATTGCGGGCCGTCGAGCAGGAACTTGCCGCCCTGGTAGATCGTCGTCACATCGTCCGGCGCCGGGAACTCGGCCGAATCCGGGAACAGGTGCGCGAAGGTGCGCGAGCTGTCCTTCGGCTTGAAGCCCAGGTGCGCGACCAGACGGTTGTCCCACCAGACGCTGTCGTTGTCCGACATGCCGTAGACGATCGTGTGGCCCACGCGCGGCGCAAACAGCGCACAGCGCAGCAGTTCGGTCAGATCGTCATACGACAGATACGTGCTCATCATCCGCTTGTTGGCCGGCTCCGGGAAGCTCGAACCGATCCGCACGCACACCGTCTCGATACCGAAGCGGTCATAGTAATAGCGCGACATCTGCTCGCCGAATACCTTCGACAGGCCGTAGTAGCTGTCCGGGCGCGTCGGCGAATTCGCGTCGAGCATCTCGGTCGTGCGGTGGTAGCCGATCGCGTGATTCGAGCTGGCGAAGATCACGCGCTTCGTGCCGGCCTTGTGCAGCGCCTCGTACAGGTTGGCCACGCCGAGGATATTGGCCTGCATGATGGGCTCGAACGGCTTTTCGGTGGAGACGCCGCCAAAGTGCAGCACCGCATCCACGCCCTCGAGCAGCTTGATGACCGCGTCCTTGTCGGCGAGGTCGCACTGGACGATTTCTTCGCCTTCACGGGCTTCGCCCATGTCGACGACATCCGACAGCCGCACCACTTCGGCCCACGGCTTGATGCGATCGCGCAGCACCTTGCCCAGACCGCCGGCGGCGCCGGTCAGCAGGATGCGTTTGAATGGCTTGCCGACTTTCTGTACTGCTTGGGTCATGCCCGTCTCCTCATGTG
>Ga0265780_10005288_pt1 | contig 16393 bp, 9 predicted proteins | sample P1T30metagenome_FD_192432 | JGI IMG/M metagenome (GOLD analysis project Ga0265780, IMG submission 192432) | Plant litter microbial communities from East Loma Ridge, Irvine, California - P1 T30 | ecosystem: Environmental > Terrestrial > Plant litter > Unclassified | place: USA: California... | reverse complement strand
GTGACCGACGCCCCACCCCCGACCGCACCGCCCGCCGCCGCCGAGTCCCCGCCCGCCGCGCCCGGTCCGCGGCCCCTCGACGGCGTGCGCGTGCTCGACATGACGAACGTGCTCGCCGGGCCCTACGCCGCCTACCAGCTGGCCCTGCTCGGTGCGGACGTGATCAAGGTCGAGACGCCGCAGGGAGGCGACCTGGCCCGACAGCTGGGCGCGTCCTCGGAGCTCAACGGGCGCCTCCTCGGCATCTCGTTCCTGGCGCAGAACGCGCAGAAGCGGTCGCTCACGGTCGACCTCAAGACCGAGGGAGGCGCGGAGGTGCTCCGCAGGGCGGTCGCCGAGGCGGACGTGCTGCTCGAGAACTTCCGGCCCGGCGTGCTCGAGCGGCTCGGCTTCGGCTGGGACACGCTGCGTGCGATCAACCCGCGGCTCGTGTACGCCGCGATCTCGGGCTTCGGGCAGACCGGGCCGCTGCGGTCGAAGCCCGCCTACGACCAGATCATCCAGGGCAGCTCGGGGATGATGAGCGTCACAGGCACCCCCGACACCGCGCCGCTGCGCGCGGGCTACCCGATCGCCGACACGCTCGGCGGGCTCGCGGCGGCCTTCGCCATCTCGTCGGCGCTGCTCGGCCGCGAGCGCACGGGCGTCGGCTCGGTCATCGACGTGTCGATGCTCGAGACCGCCGCGACCGCGATGGGCTGGGTCGTCTCGAACCACCTCGTCGCCGGCACCGAGCCGCGTGCCCTCGGCAACGACAACGGCACCGCCGCGCCGTCGGGCACCTTCGCGACCGGCGACGGCGCCCTCAACATCGCGGCCAACAAGCAGGAGCAGTTCGAGCTGCTCTGCGGCGTCGTCGGCCGGCCCGACCTCGTCGCCGACCCGCGCTTCGCCGAGCGGGAGGCGCGCAAGGCCCACCGGGCCGCGCTCACCGTCGAGCTGGAGGCCGCGCTGGCGTCGCGGCCGGCGCTCGCGTGGGAGGCCGTGCTCAGCGACGCCGGGGTGCCCGCCGCGGCCGTGCTCACCGTCGCCGAGATGCTCGACAGCCCGCAGGTGCGCGACCGCGGCCTCGTGCACGAGCTGCCGTTCCCCGGCGGAGCCGCGGGCGACGACCCCCTGCGGGTGATGGGGCACGGCATCCGCATCGACGGCGTGCCCGGCACGCCCACCGTGTCGCCGCCGCTGCTGGGCGAGCACACCGACGAGGTGCTCTCCGAGCTCGGCTACGACGCCGACGAGATCCGGGCGCTGCACGAGGGAGGTGCGGTGTGAGCGCGCAGGACGCGGGCTCGGCGTCGCTCGAGGAGCAGCTCGCCGCCGCCCGGGCCGAGAACGCCCGGCTCGAGGCGCGTCTGGCGTCGACGACCGCGTGGTGGTCGACCGCGATCACCAAGATCGAGCCCGGGGTCATCGAGCTGCGCGGCTACCCCGTGCAGCAGCTGATCGGCACCGTCGACTTCATCAGCACCGTGTGGCTGATGACCCGGGGCGAGCTGCCGTCCCGGCCGCAGGCCGCCCTGCTCGAGGCCGCGCTCGTCGCCAGCGTCGACCACGGGCCCCAGGCGCCGTCGATCGCGAGCGCCCGCATGGCGGCGACCTGCGGCGTCGGCCTCAACTCGGCGATCGCCAACGGCGTGGCCGTGCTCGGCGACACACACGGAGGCGCGGGTCAGCAGTGCGTCGCCCTGCTGGACGAGATGGTCGCGGCGCACGACCTCGGCGGGCCCGAGGGGCAAGGCGCAGGGCGTCCCCTGGACGAGCTCGCCGCCTCCCTCGTGGCCGACCACAAGGCGCGCGGCGCCTTCGTGCCGGGCTTCGGGCACCGGTTCCACCCGCGCGACCCGCGGCGCGACCCGCTGCTCGCGCTCGTCGAGCGCGCCCGCGACGAGGGCGTCGTGGCCGGCCGGCACCTCGCGGCGGCGCTCGCGATCGAGGCCGAGCTGGCGGCGAAGGACGTGCCGATGAACATCGACGGCGTCTCGGCCGTCGTCTACGGCGAGCTCGGCATCGAGCCCGAGCTGGCGCGCGGGCTCTTCGTGCTGTCGCGGTCGGTCGGCATCCTCGCGCACGCGTGGGAGGAGTCCCGCTCGGGCCAGCGCATCAAGGGCCCGCTGCCGAAGGGGTTCCTCGCGGACTACACGGGCCCGCCCACGCGCGACGTCTGAACCGGACCCCTGGCCCGGGGCGGGCGCCGGGTGGTCAGCAACGGTCTCCCGAGCTGCGGGGAAGGACCGTCGCCGACCACTCGGCGCCCGGCAGGTCAGCCGAGCAGGGCCGGGTCGAGGCCGTGGCGCTCGACCTCCATCGCCTCGCGGATGGTGAGCGGCCAGATGCGCGACAGCTCGGGCCGGGTCGGGTCGCTCGAGATGTACGCGACGCTCTCGACGTGCTGCTCGAACGCGGCCACCTTGTCGCGGGGCGCGCCCACGATCAGCTGGAACCCGAGCGACCGCAGGGCCGACAGCGCCCGGCCGGTGTACTCGGTGTCGGCCTTGACGAAGCCCTCGTCGAGCACGATCGGGGCGTAGGTCGGCACCCGGTCGGTGCCGTCGCCCAGCCGGAACCGCAGGGCGGCCCCGAGCACGAACGCGATCAGCTCCTGCCCCTCGCCGCCCGACTTGCCCGCGACGCCCTCGTGGACGATCTGCGTACCGTCGGCCCGGGTCTCGATCGCCCGGAACTGCACGTGCTCGCGCGCGTCGAGCACCCGGCGGCGCCAGGCGTCGCCGACCTTCGAGCGCTCCTCGAGGTGGGCGAGGTCGCGGCGGAGGCGGAGGAACCGGCGCTCCACCTCGGCAGGGTCGCGCGACCCGGCCGGTGCGCCTGCCTCGCCCGCGCCTCCGTCGGCCCGGCCGTCGCCGATGTGCTCGCGCAGGGTGCGGCGGAAGTCGGCGAGGTCGCTGTTCGACACGGGCCGCGGCTCGATGTCGAGCGTCGAGCCCTCGCGGAACTCGATCGCCCGCAGCGCCTCCGAGATGGGGCGGACGCCGCGCCGGATGACGTGGCCGTCCTCCTCGATCTGCACGAGCAGCGCCCGCAGGCTGTCGCCCATGTCGCTGCCGGCCTTCTCGAGCCAGCGCTGCTTCGCGTGCGGCAGGTCGTCCTCGACGAGCCCGCGGTGGATCGCGAGCACGGCGGGCAGGCTGTCGATCGTCGCGTCGACGCCCGCGTTGCGGTCGAGCTCGAGGTAGCGCGCGAAGACGAGCTCGAGGGTCAGCTCGTGCTGGCCGCGCTCGCGGTCGTGCGCGTCGACCTGCGACCGCAGCTGGGCCGCGGCCTCGCGCCGTGTGCGCTCGACGTCGGCCGCCTCGCGGGGCGCGGAGAAGGGCAGCGACGCGAGCAGGGCGCGCTCGTCGTCGTCGAGGGGATCGGCGCCGTGCAGGGCGTCGCTGAAGGCGTCCTCGATGTCGACGAGCGTCGCGTGCGTCCGCTCGAGCTGGTCGAGCAGCTGCTGCACCTCGGCACCGCGCCGCACGGCCTCGAGCCGGGCCTCGTCGTGCTCGGCGGCGGCGGCCTGCAGCGTCGCCACCTCGGGGCGCTCCAGGGCGACCCGGTCGAGCTGCGCCCGCAGGTCGTCGAGCCGGGCGCGGGCGGGGGCGGCGTCGACGTCCGACCAGACGGTCCCGGCGGCGCGCTCGACGGTCTCGACGACGCGGCGGCGGGCGCCCGCGACGGTCTCGGCGGCGTCCCACTCGGCCCGGGCCGCGTCGAGCGACCGGGTCAGCTCGGCGATCTCGTCGGCGAGCTCGGCGACGCGGGCGGCGTTGTCGAGGCCGATCCACGAGCGGAGGCGGCGGTCGTCCTTCGTGACGCGACGACCGCCTCCGGTGCGGAGGCCGGAGCGGGTCACGGCGCCGCGCGCTCCCTCGGGCAGCGGGGCGTCGAGGTCGTCGGCGCCCTCGACGCAGAGCACGCTGCGCTCGGCGACGAGCTCGTCGTGCAGCCAGCCGCGGAACGGGCTGGCCTCGTCGAGCACGAGCATCGAGGGCACGGTGCGCGCCACGGGCGTCAGCCGCGCGGTCAGCCCGGGCGTCGCGGGCACGAGCGTGACGCGCCCGCGCATGTCCTCGTCGTCGACGAAGCGGCGCACGGCCGCGAAGTCGTCGTCGTCCACGAGGAGGTGCGTGGCCAGGTCGCCGAGGACCCGCTCGACGGCGGTGGCCCAGTCGCGGTGCTCGGGCGCGACCTCCATCAGCTCGCCCGCGTAGGGCAGCCGCGACACGGGCACGCCCGTGCCGTCGGCGATGCGGCGGCGACGTTCGACGGCCTCGTCGGGCACGTTGCTGCGGCGGCGCTCGAACGACTCCTTCTGCCGCTGGCGCTCGCCCACCGCGCGCCGGGTCTCGGCGATGCGGGCGGCGAGGTCGCCGCGCAGCTCGTCGTGCCCACGGCGGGCCGCCGCCTCGTCCCGGGCGAGCGACGCGGCCCGGTCACGGAGCGCCGCGAGCTCGTCGGCCGTCGCCGGCACGGCCTCGCCGACGCCCTCGAGCGGCTCGGCGAAGCGGCGGTGCTGCGCCTCGACCCGCGCGAGCGCGTCCTCGGCCCAGCGCACCTGCTCGCGGAGCGAGTGCGAGGGGTCGCCCCCGAGGTCGGCGATCTGCGCCAGGGCCTGCTCGCGGGCCCGGAGCGCGACCTCCTCGTCGTCGGCCGCGCGCCTCCTCGTCTCGGTCGCCTCGCGCTTGGCGGCCTGCACGCGGTCGACCTCGCCGCCCACCCAGTCGCCGACCTTCTCGGCCAGCCAGACGCGCAGCCGGCTGGGCTCGCCGCCCGCCTCGTCGCCCTCGGCCAGGAGGCGGCGCTTCGCGGTCGCGTCGTCGCCCGCGGCCCGCCACTGCTCGGCCAGGGCGGGCACGGGCTCGAGCACCTCGAGCTTCTTGCGGGTCGTCTCGAAGACGTCGTAGAGCTGCGACGCCTCGCGGTAGGTGGCGAGCGTCGTCTCCCAGCGCGACAGCGCCTTGGGCTGCGTCAGCACGAACTGCGTGAAGAGCTCGTCGATCGAGAACACGCCCTTGGACGCCTGCGCCCGGCGCAGCAGCGTCAGCGCCTTGAGCTGCGACTCGTCGCTGCCGCCGATGCCGAGCACGCCGCAGAGCCGCACTCGCAGTTCGGGCTGCGAGTAGGTGACGAGGTCGTGCGCCGGGTCGACGAGCCGGCTGAGCGAGCTCTTCGTCAGCGGCGAGCTGCTCGTCGGGTCGCGACGCGCCTCGGTGAGGCGGCTGAGGTCGAAGCGGCCGCGGACGAGCAGGTAGACCGTCGACTGCGTGACCTCGTCCTGGCTGGCGGTCTCGGGGCCGATCCACGCGAGGCGCACGGCCGTGAGGGTCTCGCCGAGCTCGGTGCTCCAGGTGACGGCCGACCCGCTCGCGAACGCCTCGCCGAGCGGCCGCAGGAACCGCGTCGTCGTCTGGTCGGTGCCCGCGTCGCGCACCTCGTCGGTCTTGCCGCGGGCGTAGCTGTAGACGGTGCGCTCGGAGCGCTGGCGGGAGTCGTCGCGGGCGGCGCGGTTGAACTCCTGCGGGTTCGGCATCACGACGGCGCTCATGGCGTCGAGCACCGTCGACTTGCCGCGCCCGGTGGGGCCGAGGATCGCGATGCCGCCCCGGCCGACCGGCATGCGGTGCAGGCCCGAGTAGCTGCCCCAGTTGAGCAGCTGCACCAGCTCGATGCGGTACTGGCCCGAGTGGAACATGCCGAGGTCGGGCGCCGCGTCGGGCTCGACGTCGACGTCGAGGGCGGGGGTGACGGGCTCGGCCTCGCGGGGCTCGGCGGGGGAGGCCGAGGAGGCGGTGGTCGCGTCGGCGGGGGAGGCGGTGGTCATGCCTGGTCTGCTCCTGTGTCGCGGGGGAGGTCGAGCGGGAGGTCGAGGTCGAGCGGGACCGCGGTGGGGTCGTCCGCCGCGTCGGCGGGATCGCCCGGAGCGTCGTCCGCGGCGTCACCTACAGCGTCGTCTGCCGTGTCGTGCGCGTCGTCCTCCGCGGCGTCGTCGGCCGCGTCGTCCTCCGGCTCGCCCAGCTCGTCGTCGGGGTCGGGCACGGCGTCCGTGCCGTCGGCCGTGCCCGCGGCCGCGTCGAGGTAGAGCCGCTCGAGGTGCAGCAGCTGCTCGGGCCGCACCAGCGGCACGATCGCCGGCGAGACGGTGAACAGCTGCGGGTCGTCGGGCTCGGCCTCGAGCAGGTCGCGGGCGACCATCGCGGCGATCGCGGCGTCGACGCGGCGGTCGGCACGGATCTCGTCCTGGGCCGTGTCGTCGTGGAACCGGCCGAGGAACTCGGCGACCTGGTCGCGCGAGACGACCACGGGCTCGTCGTCGCCGTCGGTGTACGCGTGCTCGCGACGCAGGAACACGAGCAGCAGGGACGCGTCGCGCGACAGCGGCTTCTCGCGGCGCAGCAGGACGGGCGCGTCGTCGCCGCCCGACTGCCGCTTGAAGGCGACCTCGTGGGCGTGGTCGACCTCGAGGTCGAGGAACAGCTCGGCGAGGCGGGCGCGGATGTCGGCCTCGTGCGCCAGGAGCCCGGCCCACGCCTCCTTCTGCCTCGACCGCGAGACGAAGCGGTGGGTCAGCAGGGTGACCAGCGCGCGGCGTCCGGCGAGGGGGAGCGTGCCGGGGGCGGCGAGGAGGGCGGCGGCGTCGGCCGCCGTGTCGGCCTCGGCCGTGGTGACGCCGTCGGCGTCGCGGGTCGTGTCGGCGGGGGCGTCGGTCATGCGGGGTCTCCCTGGAGGTGCAGCGGGGGCGCGTCGGCGTCGGCCCGGTCGTCGGCCGGGTCGCGCTCGTCGGCCGGGGCACGGCCGTCCGCGTCGGCGCGGGCGAAGACGAGTCGGGGCAGCACGACCTCGCGGCCCGCTCCTGCCCCGTCGGCGGTCAGCACGACCGACTCCCGGTCGTCGGTGACGACGCCCCGGTCGACGGCGAGGTCGAGCATGCTCAGCACGAGGCCGAGGCGGCGGAACTCGGGCTCGGTCGCGAGCCAGACGTCGGTGCTCGTCACCTCGCCGCGGTCGGCCAGCAGCCGGTCGACGGTGCCGGCGACCGCCGCGGGGCTGGTGCCGGCGGTGAGGCGGAGGGCGACGCGGTCGGCCTCGGGCAGGGCGAGGTCGCCCTCGGTCACCTGGACGTCGACGGTGGGGCGGCCGCGCTCGGTCCAGGGCTGCAGCTGGGTCAGGTCGACGGCGTCGAGCGGGCCGAGCCCGAGCACGTCCTCGCCGAGGACGGCCGCGCCGGGACGCCGCTCGACCCAGGCGGCGCCCGCGTCGAGGGCCCGGTCGGCGAGGGTGAGCAGGCGCTGGTGCCGGTCGGTGCTCGACCGGCTGAGGAACCGTCGCAGCGACGACGTCCAGCGGCCGTACGTCTCCTGTACCGCCTGCTCCTCGGCGAGCAGCGACGAGATGAGCTGTTCGAGCTGCGTCCGCTGCCGCTCGCCGAGCTGCGCGGCGGCGTCCGGCTGGGCGAGGATCGCGTCGATGTCCGCGCGCATCTGGTCGAGCTCGCGCGACGACAGCATCTGCGCGAAGCCGCGGTAGGCGCGCCCCTCCGGCGTCTGCTCGAGCAGGTCGTTCTCGCGCAGGTACTGGTCGACGAGCGCGCCCTTGCCGACGCCCTCGGCGGCGGCACGGCGGGCGACCTCGCGGTGCCGCTGCTCGACCATCGCGCTCAGCTGGCGGAAGTCGGCCGGCAGCGACGCCGTGAGGCGCACGACCTCGCTCAGCTGGCGGCCCAGGGCGTCGAGCGGCACGGGCTCGGTGCCGTGCTGCTCGATGCGGTCGCGTCGTCGCTGCAGCTCGGCCATCTGCGCGTCGATGCGGCCCAGCTGCGACTCGACGCTCGGGTCGGCGAGGCCCGCGAGCTGCCGGATCGCGTTCGCGATGCTGCCGAGCCGTGCCTCGGAGACTGCGTTGTCGGCCTCGACGAGCTCGCGCACCACGCGCAGGGCGCGGAGCGCGTGCGGCGAGAGCCGGTACTGCGCGCGGCCTGCGCGACCGTCGCCGGCGTCGCGCGCGGCGTCCGGGTCGGCCGAGGAGGCGCGGGTGCGGACCAGCCACCCGGCGTCGACCCAGCCCCGGCAGTAGTCGGCGGGGGAGGTGCGCGTCTCGGGTGCCGGGTCGTCCGGGGGCGACGGGACCGGCGCCTCCTCGGCGTGCTCGGCCGCGGTGCGCTCGAGGGCGTCGGCGACCCGCTGGTGGAACCAGTCGGCCGACACCGGGCCCTCGGCCTGCTCGAGGTGCTCGGAGAAGAGGGGGACGACCCAGCGGCTGTTCGTGCTGCGGAGGAAGGTCCAGGTCGGGTCGGACTCCCACACGACGCGCACGTCGTCGCGGGTCAGGGGGCCGCCGGGGGCTGCTGCCTCGTCCACCGTCTCGTCCCCTCCTGCGCCTCGCCGACCGTGCTGGATGTCGACGGACGACGATACCGTGCGCGCGGGAGGCGGCCGGCATCGGCGGGTCCCCGTCGTGGCCGGCGGGCGGGCGCCCGCCCGCCGACGGGCACGGCGACCCGCCGCACCCGGGGGACGGCAGGCGGGCCGCCGCCACCCGGGGGACGGCAGGCCGGCCGTCAGCGTGCGGCGGTGGTCCACTCCACGTCGAGCACGGAGGACGCCCCCGGCTCGAGCGTGGTCAGCGGCCCCAGCACCTCGAGCTCGACGAGGTGGGCGCTCGGGTGCAGGCCCTCGAGCGACGCGATCGGGGCGTCGGTGGGCCGCTGCAGCCAGACCTCGACGCGGGATCCCCCGTCGGGCCAGGTGCCGTCGGCGGCGGGCGTCGTCGACAGCCCGATCTCGAGGCCGTGGGGGCCGTGCAGGGCGACGGACCCGGCGGCGCCCGGGTAGCCGCGCTTGGCGACCCCGGTGCCGAGCGGCAGCAGCACGTCGTCGCCGCGGCGCGAGCTCGCGACCTCGCCCTCGTACGAGCCGAGGTCGAGCTCGGCCTCCGGGCCGGAGGCGTTGTCGACGAGTCCGACGACGACCGCGGCCTCGCCGACCGGGCGTCCGGCTCCGGCCGACGTGTCGACCTGGCAGACCTCCCAGATCGACCAGCGTCGCGTCGTCGCCGAGACGTTGGTGAAGGTGACGTGCTCGGTGAACGACGTCGACCCGTCGGCGACGCGGAACACCCGCTGGACGCGGAGGCCGGAGCGGGGGTCGTCGGCGCTGGTGAGGGCGATGGTCGCCGTGGTCGCGTCCGCCTCCCACTCGGCCGTCCACGCGCCCGAGTCGAGCACGGGGTCGGGCGGGCCTGCCCACTCGTCGGGGCCGGACCAGCCCTGCGGGGCGGGCCAGGTCTTCGACCCGCCGAGGTTGGCCCAGGTGTCCATCCCGCCGTCGCTCGCGGGCCACTCGGCCACGGGCAGCACGGGGGCGAGCCCGGCGTCGACCAGCTCGGGGTTCTGCCAGAGCAGCTCGTGCCCGTCGGCCACGAGCGACAGCAGGCGGCCGCCGCGGGTCGGCGCGAAGGTCAGTGCCAGACGGTCGGTCACGACGCGGAGCAGGGGCAGGTCGGCGCGGCCCGGCTGGTCGACGACGACCGTCACGGGGCAGGGTGCCCGACGCTCGGGACGCGGTCGGCGGGCTCCTCGCGCACGGGCGCCCCGGCGGGCACCAGCACGACCTTGCCCGTCGCGCCGGCCGCGGCGATGCGGTACGCCTCGTCGGCGTCGGTGAGCGGGAGGCGGTGCGAGACGACGATCTCGGGGCTGAGGCCGCCCTCGGCGATGAGGCGTGCGACGTCCTCCATGCCCTGCAACGACGTGACCCACGACGCGGTGAGCGTCAGCTGCTTGTGCAGCAGCGTGTCCGAGACCTCGGTCTCGAGCCGGCCGCCCTCGCCGAGCAGGCCGACGCGGCCCCACTCGGCCGCCGCCTCCACCGCGGTCGAGCGGCCGGGCGTGCTGCCCGAGCAGTCGACGGCGACCTGGCAGCCGACGCCGTCGGTCAGGGCGAGGACGTTCTCGACCGTGTCGCCGTCGGCGAGCACGACGTCGTCGACGAGGCCCGTGGCGCGGACGAACTCGATGCGCTCGGGCGAGCGCTCGACGCCGATGACGCGGCGGGCGCCGAGCAGGCGCCCGAGCATGGCGGCGGCGAGCCCGACCGGCCCGAGGCCGACCACGAGCAGGTCCTCGCCGCCGTGCACGCCGGTGCGGCGCAGCCCCTCCCAGGCCGTGCCGAAGCCGCAGGCGATCAGCGCGCCGTCGACGTACGACAGCCCGTCGGGCAGCGGCACGCAGGTGGACTCGTCGACGAGCACGTACTCGGCGTGGCCGCCGTCGCGCTGCCAGCCGTACGAGGCCTTGTGCGGCTGGTCGGTGCAGCTGATGAAGTAGCCGGAGCGGCAGTTGCGGCAGCGGCCGCAGCCCTGGATGTGGTAGACGATGACGTCGTCGCCGACGCCGAAGCGCGTGACCCCGTCGCCCGAGGCGACGATGCGGCCGCAGGGCTCGTGCCCGGCGACGACGCCCTTGTAGGCGGGCGCGCCGTCGAGGCCCTTGTGCGTCTTGTACCCGTTGTAGATGAACCCGATGTCGCTGCCGCAGATGCCCGAGGCGCCGACCTGCACGAGCACCTGGCCGGGCCCGGGCGTCGGGACGTCGTGGGTGCGCAGCTCGGCCGTGCCGTCGCCCGGCAGGAACACGCCCTGCATGGTGCCCGAGGGCGACGAGGAGGCGCCGGTCGCGCCGGCGGGGGAGGGTGCGGTGGTGGTCATGGCCTAGCTCTCTTCGATCGACCCGCGCTTGCGGGACAGGGTGACGTTGAGCAGCACGGCGAGCACGATGATGACACCGCGCACGACGCTCTGCAGGAAGGAGTCGACGCCGAGCAGGACGAGCCCGTTGCCGATCAGGGTGATGAAGATCACGCCGAGGAACGTGCCGATCAGGCTGCCCCGCCCGCCCGACATGGCCGTGCCGCCGATGACGACCGCGGCGATGACGTCGAACTCGAGGCCGTTGGCGGCGCCGGCGTTGCCCGAGCCGAGGCGCGCCGCGAGCAGCACGCCGCTGAGGGCGCCGAGCATGCCCATGATCGCGAACAGCACGATGCGCACCCGGGCGACCTTGATGCCGGCGAGGCGGGCGGCCGCGGCGTTGCCGCCGATGGCGAACACCGACCGGCCGAAGGCGGTCTTGCGGGCCACGAAGGCGAAGACGAGGAACGCGAGGATCATCACGACGGCCGGGGTGGGCACGCCGAGGACGGTGCCGGTGAGGAACGGCATCACCGGGTCGTCGAGGGGCAGCGGCACGGGCAGGGCGTCGGTGCCGAACTGGCCGAGGCCGCGCAGCACGCTCCAGAGCCCGAGCGTCGCGATGAACGACGGCACGAGGAACCTCGCCCGCAGCACGCCGGCGAGGGCGCCCCAGCCGGCACCGACGACGAGCGTGATGAGGATGGCGAGCAGGGCGGGCAGGCCCCACTGGGTCATCGCGACGGCGACGATGACCGACGACAGCGCGACGGCCGGGCCGGTGCTCACGTCGATCTCGCCCGCGATGATGACCAGGGTCATGCCGGTCGCCGCGATGCCGATCAGGGCGGCGTCGCGCAGCAGGCCGCTCTGGTTGGCGAGCGTGAAGAAGCCGACCGCGTTGAACATGAGGTAGAGGTACAGCGCCACGATCGCGACCAGCAGGCCGACGATGTTGACGAGGGTGGTGTTGCGACGGAACGCGTCGCGGACGCGGCCGAGGGCGGAGTCGCGGGGCGCGCCTCCTCGTCCCGGGGCCGGGGTGGTCGTGGGGTCGAGCGTGGTGGTCATCGGGTCGTCCTTCTTCAGCTCGAGACCATGGAGGCCTGGAGCAGCACGGGCAGGGAGATGTCGGGGGCGCGGAACTCCTCGCGGAGGCCGCCGTCGCGGAGCACCAGGACGCGGTCGCAGGCGAGCGGCAGCTCTTCGACCTCGCTCGAGACGAAGACGACGAGCTTGCCGGTGTCGGCGACGGCGCGCATGATCTCGTAGATCTGGGCCTTCGCCTCGACGTCGACGCCGCGGGTGGGCTCGTCGAGCAGCAGCACGCGGCTGTCGGCGTGCAGCCAGCGCGCGATGACGGCCTTCTGCTGGTTGCCGCCGCTGAGGGTGCTGATGGGGCGCGAGAGGTCGTGCGCCTTGATGTTGAGGCGCTCGGCGAGGGCCTTCGTGGCCGTGGCGATCGCGCCCGACGAGAGCGCGCCTCCTCGGGTCACGCGGCCGAAGTCGCTCATGACGATGTTCTCGTCGATGCCGAGGCCGGGCACGACGCCGCGGCCCTTCCGGTCTTCCGGGGTCATGCCGACCCCGAGCGAGAGCATGCGGGAGGCGGTGGGGCGGTCGACGACGGTGCCCGCGACCGCGATCGTGCCCGACGTCGTCGGACGGAACCCGGCGATCGCCTGCAGCAGCTCGGTGCGGCCCGAGCCGAGCAGCCCGGCGATGCCGAGCACCTCGCCCGCCCGGCCCTCGAACGTGACGCCCGAGAGCTTCGGCGCGACGGCCAGGTCGGTGACCGAGAGGAGCACCTCGCCGCTCGTCACGGGGCGGGTGGCGACGGCGCGCTCCTCGGGGTCGGCGCCGATCATGAGCTCGATGATGTGCGCGGTGTCGCTGCCGGCGATCGACACGGTCTCGACGACCTTGCCGTTGCGCATCACGGTCGCGGTGTCGGCGATCTGCCGGATCTCGTCCATGCGGTGGCTGACGTAGAGGACGGCGACGCCCTGGGCGGCGAGCCGCTTCACGGTGTCGAGCACGAGGTCGACCTCGGCGGCCGCGAGCGCGCTCGTCGGCTCGTCGAGGATGAGGAGGCGCGGGTCGTCCTGCAGCGCCCGCCCGATCTCGACGATCTGCTGCTGGGCGAGCGTCAGCCCGGCCACCTCGGCGTGCACGTCGATGTCGGCGCCGAGGCGCTCGAACGTCGCGCGGGCGCGGGCGACCATGGCCCGGGTGTCGATGCCGAACCGGCCGCGGGGCCAGCGGCCCATGGCGAGGTTCTCGGCGACGGTCACTCCGGGCACGAGGCTGAGCTCCTGGTAGCAGGTGGCGACGCCGGCGGCGGAGGCCGCGGCCACGCCGCCGGTGCCGAGCAGCTCGCCGCCGAGCAGCACCTCGCCGCTCGTGGGGGTCTCGACCCCGCTGAGCAGGCGGATGAGCGTGGACTTGCCGGCGCCGTTCTGGCCCAGCAGGGCGCGGACCTCGCCGGCGTGGACGGCGAAGTCGACGCCGTCGAGCGCGGTCACGCCGGGGTAGACCTGGCTGACGCCGCGGGCCTCGGCGATGGGGGCGCCGCGGTCGCGGTCGGGATCGAGCGGGGCGTCGGGCACGGGGGCTGTCGACTCTGACACGGGGATCCTCCTGGGATCGGGGAGCGGGTGAGGGGCGGCGGGGGCCCGGCGACGTGCCGGGCCCCCGGCGCCGATCACGGGAGACCGTCGGGGTGGGTCTCGGTCCAGCCCGCGGCGTCGGCCGGCAGGTAGAGGTCGATCGGGGCGGCGACGATCTTCTCGTCGGGCGTCTTGCCGTCGACGGCGTCCTGGGCCGCGGCGAAGGCCAGCTTGCCGGCCTCGATGCCGCTGATGTCGACGACGGCCTTCAGCACCGAGCCGTCGGCCAGCTCGGCGGCGATGTCGCTCGTCATGTCCGAGCCGAAGACGGCGACCTGGCCGACCAGCCCGCGCGTCTGCACGGCCTTGTAGGCGCCGACGGTCGCGCCGCCGGCCTCGCCGTAGAGCCCGTCGAGGTCGGGGTTGGCGCTGAGCATCTGCTCGGCCGTCGAGACGGCGGTGTCGACCTCGGCGCCCTCCTGGTTGGCGACGAAGACGGTGCCGGGCAGGGCCGCCGTCAGGGCCTCCGAGAAGCCCTTGAAGCGCTGCTGGCAGACCTCGTACTGCTCGCAGTTGATGACGCCCATCTTCGGCGCGGTGATGCCCGCCTCCGTGAAGTACGCCGCCGCCTGCGTGCCGAGGTCGCCGCCGAACTTCAGCGGGTCGCCCAGCACCCACGCCGTGACGTACTCGTCGACGGCGTCGTCGCTGACGCAGGTGTTGTAGCAGATGACGGGGATGCCGGCCTCGCTGGCCTGCCGCACCGCGGGCACGCTGCCGTCGGTCGAGACCGCCGACATGATGATCGCGCTGACCGCCGACGAGGTGAGCGTGTTCATGAACGAGCTCTCCTTCGACACGTCGCCGGCCGAGGTCGACTCGAGGAAGTCGACGTTCTTCGAGTCGGCGTCCGCGGCGTCCTGCACGCCCTTCTTGACGCCGCCGTAGAAGCCCTGCGAGTCGAGGTAGAGCGCGCCGATCCGCTCGGTGCCGCCGTCGCCTCCGTCGGCGCTGGGGATGGAGCAGCCCGCGAGCGGGACCGCCGCGGCGAGCGCGACGGCCACGGCGAGGACGCGCCGTCGGGTCCTGGTGATGGGTGACATGGGTCGGGTTCCTTTCTAGGGGCGCTCGGCGACGTCGCCGGGCGTGGCCGCGGGGGCGGCCGGGTCGGGGGTGCCGGCGGGGGAGCCGGGGGCACGGGAGTCGCGGGCGCCGAGGGACGCGACGATCCGCCGCAGGGTGGTCGCCTCGACGTCGCGGACGTCCTGGGGGTCGTCCTGGAACAACAGCATGGCGGGCAGCGACGTCGCGAAGTAGTCGATCTCGCCCGGGGTGGCGGCGAGCTCGTCCACGAAGTCCGAGAACCGGGCCAGCAGGTCGTCCGCCGCGTCCGTCTCGCCGAGGCGGCGCAGGGCGAGCACGGAGGCCGCGCTGCGCTCGGAGAACGCCTGGGTCGCCATCCCGGCGAAGTCGCCCGTGGCGCTCGCCGCCTCGCGCCACGCGGCCCGGGCGTCGTCGTCGCCGAGGGCGTCGAGCACGTCGCCGAGCAGGAGGTGCAGCTCGGCCGTCGTCTGCAGCGGGTGGCGGGCCTCGCCCAGGGTCGTCGGCGGCTCGAGCGCGGACTCGGTCAGCCGGAGGGCGTCAGCCGGGCGTCCGTCGGCGAGCGCACGGCGCGCCGCGGCGACCGAGGCGCGCTCCCAGGCGCCGAGCACGAGGCCCTCGCCGCCCTCCCAGGGCTGGAACCGGCGGGAGGCGAGCACGACGAGCGCCTCGTCCTCGCGGCCGACGAGGGTGAGGAGGTGCGCGCGGGCCACGGTGAGGTCGTCGCGCTGGTCGACCAGGTCGGTGCGCCGCTCGAGCTCGGCGAGCCGGTCGGCGGCGGCGACGCCGCGACGCTCGGCGAGCTGGTCGGCCTCCTGCAGCAGGCGGGCGTGGTCGGGGCGTCGTCGTCGGGCGGCCTCGTAGTGGGCCGCGGCGAGGTCGGCGTCGTGCAGCACGTTGTAGGCGGCCACGCCGAGGTTGCGCTCGACGACGGCGGCCTGGGCGTCGTCGAGGTCGCCGGACAGGGCCCAGCGCCACGCGTCGACCGCGTCGGAGCCGCGGCCGTGGGCGTAGAGCCAGCTGCCGAGCAGCGACCAGGCGAGCCCGTCCGCCGCGTCGACGGCCACGGCCTCGCGCAGCACGGCGACGTCGTCGAGCCGCGACGGGAGGCACCGGGTCGCGTCGACGAGGTGCAGCGCCACCTGGGCGCGACGGGCCTCGCCGTCGCGGCCGGCGCGACGGAGCACGGAGGCGCGGTGGTAGCCGAGCAGGGGGCCGACGTTGACCTGTCCGGGGGCGGTGCGCGACAGCTGCGCCTGGGCCAGGTCGAGCACCGAGAGGGCCTCGTCGAGGTAGTCGGCCGAGGCGTACTCGAGCGCGACGTCGAGCAGGGTCGGGGCGTCGTCGGACAGCACCTGGCCGGCCTGGTGGCGCGCCCACTGGTCGAGCGGGTCGAGGGCGAGCGTCTCGGCGAGCAGCGCGTCCGCCTCGGGTCCGCGGTCGAGGGTGCGCAGGGTCAGCGCGAGGAGGTCCCGGGCCTGCAGGTTGTCGGCGTCCCGGCGGAGGACGTCGCGGAGCAGCGTCTCGGCCGCGGCGGGGTCGGCACGACCGGCGAGCCGGGCGCGGGCGAGCGAGGCGGGGGCCGCCCAGGCGGCGTTCCAGGCGGACTTGGCCAGCGCCTCCTCGGCGTCCCGGCGTCGTCCGAGCCTCGTGAGGGCGAGGCCCATCCGGTAGAGCGGCTCGCCGTCGGCCGGGTTCGGCGTCCAGGTGAGCTGACGTCGCACGGCGGTGCGCAGCAGCTCGAGCGCCTCGTCGTGCCGCTCGGCGTCGTGCAGGCTCGTGGCGAGCGCCACGTTGGCGCGGACGTCGCCGGGGTCGCGGCTGAGCGCCTCGCGGAGGTACGGCTCGGGCGAGCGCGTGGCGTGGCGGTACTGCGCCAGGTACTGGGCCACGTGGACGAGCTCGTCGACCGTGCCGACCTCCTCGGGGGCGGGCGGGGCGACGGCGGCGGCGGGGGCGCCGGGGGCGAGGGCGTCGTCGGCGTCGTGTGCGTCGTCAGTGGC
>Ga0265780_10005286_pt1 | contig 16398 bp, 15 predicted proteins | sample P1T30metagenome_FD_192432 | JGI IMG/M metagenome (GOLD analysis project Ga0265780, IMG submission 192432) | Plant litter microbial communities from East Loma Ridge, Irvine, California - P1 T30 | ecosystem: Environmental > Terrestrial > Plant litter > Unclassified | place: USA: California... | reverse complement strand
TATTCCATTGCGCGTCTGGCCTTGCTGCGGGCTTCTTGAGTGCCGACTGTACGTTTGGCAGCGTACGACGCGTGCAACATCAGCGCGGCGCGTCGTTCAACACCTGAACACTTTGTCTAACTACGAAGTAGGGTTCGCACCATCCGTAGCTTCACTCGGCGCGTTATCCTTCAAACTTCACGCCGACCTCGCCAACGCGCATTCCGGACGTACAACATGGGGATACTCGCAGTCCACCGGAATCTCTCTGTCACAAGACAGCGAATCAGCCATTGGCGGTAGCGGCGAAGACTGGCTTGAGAATGGAACGAGTCGAGCACAATTAGCGAATCACAATAAGCCCTGGGAAGAACAGGCTGCTGGTCCAGAATGGCTTCGGCGCACACAAGAAGGCATCATGGAGGTTATCAGTAGGGATGGGACGACGGCACAAATTGATCCGTTGAGATTCTGCCAGTGGCTTCTGAAAGAAGTTCAGAGAAGGGGGGTCACGATACATCAGCCCGCGACGGCGACAGCCATCATCAAGGATGCAGAGGACGTGCTGTGCGGTGTGAGGATATCAAAGGGTGATGAAGCTGAGTCGGAGACAGAGTGTAAGGCCCAATCCATACTGCCCAACTACACAGTTGCTAACTACCTACAGCAGTACCATGTAGTCGTCTCGTGATAACATCTGGTGCGTGGTCTCCCCGCGTATTCAGCACACTATTCCCGTCCTCGAAAGCGCGCATCCCCGTCTCCTCGTTAGCCGGCCACTCGCTGCTCGTTCGAAACCCACACCACAAATCCGAAGAGCTCGACAAGGAAGTCTGCCACGCAGTCTTCGCGACAGATACACTTGGCTTCTCGCCAGAATGGTTCGCGAGATTAGGTGGAGAGCTGTATCTGGCCGGGCTTAATAGCACAAATATACCTCTGCCAGAGGTTGCAACAGACGTTCAAGCTAGTACGAAGGCCATTGAGCAGCTAAAACAGTGTGCGAAAGCTATGATGGTCAATGTCCCGGGCAAGGACATGGAGATTTTGAGGGAGGGCTTGGTAAGTTGATACTGAGAGTAGAATGTTGAACTGGTTTGCTAATCGCAGGATAGTGCTTCCGTCCAGTCACATCTAGCGGCCGACCCATCGTATCGCGGATACCGGACGAAAAGCTCGGAGGCATCAGGACGAAAGATGAAGGGAATGGAGGTGTCTATATAGCGGCGGGCCATGGCGCCTGGGGCATATCGCATGCGCCTGGTACTGGACTTGTTCTGTCAGAGCTGATAGAGGGACGAGAAGCAAGCGCGAATATTGAGGCGTTGCAATTAGCATCGTAAAGTGCTCTTACTCAAACAAAAATGTGTATTGGGTACTCATCAACTGGCTATATCGACACCAACGTGCTGGCGCTGTGACGAGGATGAAATCGGACTCATTGCCTCTGACATCATCCAGTGCACGATATCCTTGGAGTTAGCGCAGGACTGCGCCGCACGTTCGCACGATGACTCCGCAGTTGGTCTTGTCGAATCGTCACACAAGCTACTATAGCAATTCCAAGCAAAAATAATGTCTACGAACCCCGCCGACGAGGTTGCCGCGAGGAAACGAGCTGAGCGTGAGAAGAACCCCATCCATATCGAACAACTGGACGCAAGCGTGTTGGCTGGTACGTTTCTAGTCAAACAACTACTTCGACTTCCCTGAAGCTAAAGACCATTCGCAGCACTACCAAAGGATGTGAAGATACTATCAATCAAACAGTCCGGTGAAAGCGCGTGGTGTGAGAGTTTCCGCATCGATACAAACCTACAAGATGGCTCGGAGAGGCAGTACTTCGTCAAGGTAGATTGTGTGTTTTGTCACACGAAAGATCCCATCTAATAGGATCGCAGATCAAAACAGGCAAACTAGGAAAGCGAATGATGCAAGGTACCTACGAATCAGAACTACTTTATCACTCTTACTGCCCCGAACATGTTCCAACACCAATTGCCTGGGGAGCCTATAAAGACCACCCGGATACATGGTTCTACATCTGCGACTTCCACGACATGGCGATGGAGAAACTGGATCCAAGTGCCTTTGTCGACATCATTACTGGGGTGCACAAAGCAAGTATGGGAAAATCACCGCTCGGCAAATACGGATTCCACATTCCAACTCACCTTGCTCACGTACCGAATGACAATACATGGGAAGACTCGTGGGAGATCTGGTACACCAAAGCCATGCAGACCATGTATGATCTAGAGAAGAGCAAATACGGGATAGACGAAGAGTTAGAAGTCATCTTCGAAGCTCTCCGTTCAAAAGTCATACCTAGGTTGCTCCGTCCTCTGGAAACCGGCGGTCGCTCTATTGAACCATGCCTCTTGCATTCGGATCTCTGGCCTGGAAACTGCATGCTGGAGAAAAAGACTGGCAAGATCATTATCTTTGACTCGTGTGCTTTCTGGGGTCATAACGAGTGTGACTTGGGTAGCTGGCGTGCTCCGCGGTACAATATGGGCGAGGAGTTCTTTACGTGCTACAAGGATATCGTGAAGCCCTCGCAAACAGAGGAAGATTGGGACGATCGCAACAGACTTTACGCCATGTAAGTAGCTTCCCAAACAAGAGGGTTGTTTCGCTCACGGTGATCAGTCGCTATGATCTTCTGGTCTCCGCGCTCTATCCGGAGAAGCCCGAATTTCACGATAGGTATGTGTAAGAAGACTTGTGTATCGTTATCAGGCTGACTAGTGTCAGAGCCAAGGATGAGATGAGAATACTCGTCAAGAAGTTCCCTGGCGGCTTCGAAGACTGGGAAGCCCGACATGCGTCTTCATAACGTGACCTCTAGGGGTCAAACGCGATCTCGTCAATGGCTGGCCTCAGGTCCATTCGATTGCATTTTTCAGAGTGGCCACTTACCCCGCGTTCGATATGCGTGAAGCGACTGTGCCGCAAGACTAGACTGTAGAGACGTCAAAGCGTGTCTTATGAGTCAGGTGCCACCCTTCTCTTTTGTACCCTGTTTGAAGCATTCAGCTCTGAACGACACGGCTCCCGATCAGAATGGTCAAGAACGAACGTAACGGAGTCGCGAAAGAAGAAGGGGTTTCGCATGCGCTCGCAGATCAAGGGAAAGAGGGCGCAAATGACGAAGATACTTCGTACACCACATTCACTCCCACTCAGAAGCGACTTTTACTCGGGGCTTGCTCTACAGCAGCGGTATTCTCAACAATCTCTTCGTTCATTTACTTCCCTGTGATCATAGCCATCGCAAACTCATTGCACGTTTCCATCGAACAGATCAACTGGTCTATCACTTCGTACTTGATAGTATCAGGATTCGCGCCCTCGGTATTCGGTAGCCTGGCTGACGACATTGGGAGACGTCCCGTACTTCTTTTGACCCTCTCCATATACGTTGGGGCAAACATAGGACTGGCCCTTACGCAGCACTATGCGACTCTCATAGTAATGAGGTGCCTCCAAAGTGCTGGTGCTTCGAGTACCATCGCGATCGCATTCGGTATCATCGCAGATATCTCGATACCTGCAGAAAGAGGATCTTACGTGGGTGTGTTAATGGGTGCTACCAACGCTGCGCCATGCTTGGGGCCTGTCATTGGTGGAGTAGTTTCAGAAAAGCTATCGTGGAAATGGATCTTCTGGCTCTTGGTCATCGTTGCCGGAACTTTGCTGGCGACACTTACCCTCTTCCTTCCGGAGACCGAAAGATGCCTTGTAGGAAACGGGAGTCTTCAACCAGCGCGCCTCATGAACAGAACCATATATTCGCTTGTATCTCGGCGTAAGACCAGGTCTCCGGCAGCTGCATCTTCTCGAAGTCGTGGCTCCGCCTTTCTAGGACCTTTCAAATCACTGTTAGCTCTCAGGAACCAAGCCAACTTCATCGTTATCTTAGCCGGCGGTATCACTTACACTATGTATACGTGTCTCGCGGCTTCCCTCTCAGCGGCAGTCATCGCAGAGTATGAGATGAATTACCTTACGGCGGGATTGACCTACCTTCCAAACGGCATTGGCGGTATCCTCTCATCGTATGCGTCCGGCAAGCTCCTCGATCACGACTACAAAGTCACTGCGCGCAGACTAGGCCTCCCATTAACATCTCAATCGGGCAACGAATTCCCCTTCGCAAAGGCTAGACTGCGATCGATATTTCCGTTTGTAATCGTTAGTGCGGTGGCTACCATAGGGTACGGTTGGGTATTGCACACGAGGTCGCATATCGCTATACTGCTAGTGGTCCAATTCTTCTCAGGAGCGGCTCAGGTATCTATTTTCGCGACAGGCGGGACGCTGCTCACAGATCTGAATCCCGGGAGAAGTTCGACTGTACAAGCGAGTTACAGCCTGGTGAGATGCGCTCTCAGTGGTGCCGGCGTGGCGGCTTTGGAGTTCATGGTGCGCCAGATAGGGTACGGGTGGACTTTTACCGTCTTTGGGGGCTTGGGACTTTTGTGTGTACCCATACTTTTCTATCTGAAACAGAAGCGTGCTCTATGAAGCAGAGACTTGATTGTTGGCTGATTATAGGTGGCTGGAGGGTCGCGTCGCGATCATGAACATGACGCGTTTAGGCTGAGCTTAGCGCCCTTGCCCCCTACCTAATCAATTGATGACGCCCCGCGGGAGGCCTCCTGCACCAACCCAACACGTCTTCGAAACGATCCTAGCATGAATCCCAATAGGCAGCAACATCGTTCATGGCAGCATTCTGCCGCACAGCCCGATCACCAACAACGCAGGCAACCATAATGCTGAGTCGTTCTTTGTATTCAAAACGTCACTCTGTCGAATAACCCGACAAGCACTCTACTCCACAATAACAATTTTGCCAATCATGGCCAGTTCCGCGGCCAATAGAAAGGCTGAGCTCGACATGTTCCAGCACTCTATTCTGCCAAAAGAGAAGGGCTCCTTCCGATTGATACACATCAGACCTGATCTGTCCGTCGACGGCCTCCCCGATTGCTACTTACAGGATGCGCTAGTTCAAGAATCGAACTATGTCTGTCTTTCCTACACCTGGGGTCAACCAGGGGACGAGTACCCCATCAAGCTCAATGGAGAACTATTTCATGTGCGCCGAAATCTCCACAATTTCCTCCAAGCGGCACGTCAGCGTCTCACATTCTGTACGCTATGGATAGACGCGTTATGCATAAACCAAACCGATGTCGAGGAAAGAAACCATCAAGTTCAGCAGATGGGTAACATTTTTGCTGCCGCAAGAATGGTAGTGTCGTGGCTAGGTAATAGTCTCGAGACGCAAGAATTCGTTCAGGCGGTAGGACAGGAGTTCGACCGCCAGGTATGGAAGACGTGGGAGTGTTTCTATCACCGCAAGCACGGTGATAAATCTTGGGGGAGCTACTCCCGGATCTTGGAGCCGAACGGCAAGAGTCAATTGGTCCAGACCCATAAACTCATGGAAGACAATACACACAACTCCCACATCCCGGACTCTTCACCCATTGAGAAATATTACGGTCGCGTTGCGAACAATCCTTACTGGAAAAGAGCCTGGGTTACACAAGAAATACTGCTATCAAGCACGCTGATCGTGATGGCTGGAGAGCATGTCATCGATTTTGTGTCACTCGCGCACATGTGTATCCGTACAAGAGATGAGATGCCTGAGGACCCATTGGAGGAATATGCGCGCTTTTTACTAGTGAACAAAAGCAACGACACAGAGAATAGACCAAACCGCTCGTCTCTGTTCAACGTGGACAGGGGGAACACGCAAGGACTGCTTGCCCTCCTGAGGCACTTCTCAGGAAAATGTTGCGCAATTCGACGGGATCGTATCTACTCCCTCTTAGCACTTTGTAAAGGTGGCGAGAAGATCAAGGTTGACTACGATGAACCAGATATCAAGCTCATCATGCAAGTTCTAGATGCCTGCAAAGAAGAAGTGTGCTTCTGTTCTGCAGCTACTGTGGCTCGCATTGTAAAAGGTCCAGAATTCTTACGTCTGGAAAAAGAAGCTTACGATGTCACTCTGACCTATGACTTCAAGCTCCAGGCATACAGTTCAGACTTAGAGGTTTGTCCATCATGCTCTCAGCAGATACGTCGATCTAAGCCTGGTGTATACTTTTGCTTGAGCTGCGACTCCGACATTTGCAAGGACTGGCAGGGACACCTCTTTTGGGATAATTCCTCTTGTGAAGACGCAGTAAATCCCTCTCGGCGTCGTGACCTCCGGTGGTCAGCCAGAGAAGACATGCGCAGGGCGCGAGTGCTATGTAGGAAAGGACAAGGAATTGAGATCAAACGCGAAGAGGTCGAAGGCGATATTTACACCTTGCGATTTTCTCTCGGTACCCTTGTCGATGTCATGCATGTCATGTATGAAGACGAAAAGCGGGGTGGTACATCACACACATGTCGTGGTTGACGACGAAATCTGCTCTTCGGCATGAACTCATGCCTAGGCAGAGATGCTGGGTATATACGTGCTATATCCTAGTATTCAGCACGCATGGATCTTGACAAAGCTTGGGTTTGTCGTGAAAACGATATCATCATGACTGAAGCTACCCCCACCGACCAAATGACTACATCAGCGAAGTACGTGAAGAATGGTAAACGCTCTCAGACGCCTCAGATCTGTAACAATGTACCTGATGCAGGGACCTCTTTGTGGGACCAGTGTCTTTCACGCGTGTCCCAGCTGCCCTTTTTGCACACATTGCCATCCTATGCATCTACCTCTGTGACCACGTCCGACGGCGGCTCGCCTCGTCCCGGTCTGCATGGCTCGGTCTCCTTCCGCATTCAATCAAAGGTCTTTTCTTCATATACTTCTTGGCCATACTGAAGATAGGCTTTGACTACCACGTTGCGTCCTTGCATGGTGAAACCGTTTTTAATTTGTCGACAAAGGTGTAGTATAGCGGTGAGATTGCTTGACTTAAGATCTTCGACCAGGTCGCTGTCGTTGACTTTAATCTGACCGAGGATGTCGTAAATATCGGCTACCCCACTGATCTTTATAATGCTGAGCTTTTGTAGCTCTTCCAGACCCAGGATAGCTTGAAGTTGGAAGTCGTGTAAGAACATTTCGAACGAAAGTGCGCGTACAGAGATCGTTGCATGGCCATTCGTTGCTGTACACACTAATGGCGAATAGAGTGTAACATTAAGCTCGCGAAGTCTTGAGAAGTGCCTTATTGTGGAGGAGTAGACTTTGTTGCATCTTTGGGCGAGCTCTTGGGCGTCAATCTCACTTACGCCGGGCTCATTTTCGAGAAAAACAAGCCTTCGCTGCCCCTCCGTGTTCGTTGTCGTCGCCTTTCGCACATGGAGATGCAGGGAACTGGCCTTCAGTGAAACCATGATCCTACTGAGAGTTGTGCAGTCGCCGAATTCGAAATGCGCTGCTTCCAACAAACAAGGGAGCAGCTCGCTTCGCAGGCTCTTACTGGTAAGACAGAGAGGTGGAATAAATGGAGAGTGCTTCCTCTTGACTCGGATAGACCGCTCGTAATCCTTGGAGAATCGCAAGTGTGGCCAATTCTGACAGGCTATCGAATGCTTTTCGTCTAGGAAGTACTGTTCGTAGACCATACGTCGAAGCTCCTAGGAGGAACTGTCAGCCAAATCAACAGTCGGAGTGGGTGCGGTTATGACACGTACGACAGGTAGGGTTATGAAGAGGTGGAATGTGGGTTGGTGAAGTAGCTCCTCAACGTATGGGTTGATCGCGGTCAGGAGCTCTTTGAAGCCATCGTGCGCATTGTCGGCGTCCAGACCATCGGTCGCGTCATTCATAGCCGGTGCCATGGTGTCGTTGGAGGCCGGGTGTGTCGAGCGGGTGAAACACGCGTGGTTAGATCGGAGTGTGTTTACCACAGACTTCGGAAGGCAAGAGCGACTAGAATTGGGAAGCGACGGAGGACGTTGTTCGGCGCGCTCTCTCACGTTTTTGTGGCTGACAGCAGTAGCCTCTTAGTCTGCAGAGTACTTCCAACTCTGGTGAACGAGGTAGTCGCGTGAACTGTCGGGGTAAAGGCGACGCGCTAATGCTATCACACTAGAGCCCGTCCGGCCCGGTCACCCACAGTTGCAATCGTGGACAGTCCTGCCATAATGGCACTGCGAACCGAATTCCAGAATGAGTCGAGGTCCTTGTGTGGAATGTTGAACAGCTTCGTCAAGAGATGCGTCGGCGATAGAGACATGCTACAAATGGTCGCATAGGTCTGATTTACCCCCCACTACGAGTTAGGTAGAAGAGCAACTGTGGATATTCAAGAACAAAACTATCAACTGATACTTTGTATATTCTCGTTGATCAGCTAACGCTACTAATATGGTGGGCACCTCGACATTACATCTCTACTCGTCATCATCGTCATCATCGACAACAGGTACAGGGTCAGCTTTGCCTGTGGTCTTGACCTTCCGGTCCTTCTCCGCACCGGCTGGCTTCTTGCCTTTCGGGTTGGCGTCTTCATCCTCGTCGTCGTCTTCCTCGGGCACCGCGGCGTCGTCGTCATCGTCGTCGCTCACGTCGTCTTCCTCCTCCTCTTCATCATCCTCATCATCTTTGGGCTTGGTGCGCTTGGTCTTCTTCTTTGGTGCTGCAATCGAGTGTGAGAAACTTATGTTCGATGATATTGGGTGATAGTATTGGCTTACGAGGCTCTTCGGCGTCGGAATCGTCTGAATTAAAGTTTGATCCGTCAGACTCGTCATATCTACGTGGCATGTGTTAGCGCTATGATGAATCTTCCATGGTCGAGAGTAAAGCGCAGCCCAGAAGCCCTCGACACTCAAAGGAGAGACGTGACCGTCGAGCGAATCCAAGTTAAGAGCGTTGTGAGCATTGTTGCGAAACGCCGTCGCGTCAACCGTTTCTCCACCCCGAAAGCCCGGGCGCAACATCGATTCCGCGCCTGTCAAACTTTCGTAGAACTTGGTAACAAGTCCAAAGATCCTAATTCACTTTGAAGAGGGAAGGCGATTGCGATGCCTTCAAGAGGGGATGCATGCGACGCGAAGTGCAAGGGCCATGACGTCAAGGAAGCGTCGACTTACTCTTCTTCCTCTTCGCTCTCATCACTTGGGAGAGCGACAAGCTCCTCCTCCTGGTTCTTCCTCTTTCTTGTGGACATTGTGTCGTTCTGGGGAAATTTGACAAAGGTTGGTAGGTCAAGGTAGTGTTTTGGGGTAGGGCGAGAGCTGAGAGCTATGGAGAAGCTTGCGAGCGGGGACCCAGGGACGGGCGCCCGGATGAAATAGACACCACCTACGCAGGCCCTACCAAGGAGGCTGGGAAGCCAGGGCTCTTGCGGGCTTTTGCTCAATGGCTTAGTTCGGGCTGTTCGGGTGTGTCCAGGTTAGCCAATCATTGGCCATGTGGTCATCACCCGCATGGGAGCACCGGGACGGGGGCACACAAGCGTTGCGCTGATGTTGCTTTGCTGCAGGTACCGCTCAATGTCTGTTGATATGAGAGATTCATCGAGAGTGTCGCAAAGACATACGTATCAACGGCAATTGTAGGATAGATAATCGTGAACATTGTGCATCCAACCAGCCTCCACGGCATAGGAGGGACACAACAATAGCTACGCAGTGTGCTCTTCTACGGCAAATCATCTGTAAACACAGAAATGCGTCAAATGTAGCTCATATATGATCCATACATGTAGAATTGCATATGGGATCCCTTCGACGGCTAGCGATCCGATACAGCGTTGAAGGCAGCAGGCTCCCACAATAACGGTGTTGGCCATGTGTTCGCAGCTCGAGGTGCAGCGCTCTCTGCCCAAAACGGTCAAGTTCACCCCACTTAGCGCCAGTCATTTCTAGTGCCCCTCCCGCGGTACCGCGTCTCATTCGTGCTGCCTTGCCGACTTGACTTTCTTACTCTCGATCGTTCCTCAACCGACCCGACACAACGCTCGTTCGCACCCGCGCCCTACATTCCTACACGCACAATATGTCGGCAGCTCAGGTCGCAAGGGGACCGCGGATCAAAGGTCTGAGCGATCCCTACCACTATCAATCCAAAGCAACGCAACGAAGCAAGGCGCCCGTGGTGGCTGCCACCAAAACCGCGAAACGTACATACAACTGCTGCGAGAAACCCGAGATAGATACTTCCGACAATGAAGTCTTGTGCTACAACTGCGGTGCTGTCCACGGCGAAAACAACATCGTCTCCGAGGTTACTTTTGGCGAAACTTCGGGCGGAGCAGCCATTGTCGAGGGTGGCTTCATCCACGCCAACCAGCGTCACGCGAATTCCATGGGCGGCACTATGCGGGGTCTGGAGGGCATGGGGAGCAGGGACCAGGCTGCGATGAATGGCAAGAACTCCATCGTAGCTCTAGGCGCATCTCTCAACCAGCGCGAGGCCGTCGTAGAACAGGCTTACAGCTGGTACAAGCTCGCCATGAACCACCGATTCATCCAGGGTCGCCGCATGAGGACCGTTGCCGCTGTCGCGATCTACATGGCAGCACGGAGACAACCCGAGAACACGCTCATGCTCATCGACCTGGCCGAAAAGATTCAGACCAACGTCTGGCAGCTCGGAGACACGTACAAACAGTTTCTGGAGATGTTGAAGGAGGACGATCCCGCACAGCTCGTGGGCACAAAAGCCGTCCAGGAGATCGAGCCGTTGATGCTGAAATACTGTCGGAAGCTCGAGTTTGGAGAGGATTCTCACAGGGTCGCCGACGACGCCTGTAGGGTCCTGAAGCGCATGAACCGGGACTGGATGGTGCAAGGTCGTCAGCCGGCTGGATTGTGTGGCGCCTGTATCATCATAGCCGCCCGCATGAACAACTTCCGCCGGACCATCCGAGAGGTCGTCTACGTTGTCAAGGTCGCGGACTCCACCATCACCTCCCGTCTATACGAATACAAGAGGACACAGAGCGCGGCTCTCACTGTCAACCAGTTCCGAGAGTTCGGGCCCCGTCTCAAGGTCAAGGCTCAGCCTCCTGCCATTTGGAGGCGCGCAGAGAAGGAAGAGCGAAGGGAAAAGAGGAAGCAACGAGCAATTGAGGGCGGCGACCCGGAGACTACAGAGAACCAGTCGGGAGATAGCGAGGCAGAAGCAGGCTCGGACACGGCACCAAAACGCACGAGCAAGAGGCGCAAGTCAAACGACGGTTCATCTCAGCCAGCTGCGACCCAGACGGAAGCTTCTGGTACACAGGGTAGCGATCCATCCTCCGAGTTAGCGGCTCTGGACGGCAACACGGAGGCGGTCCTGGAGTCTGTTGTCAGTGCAGTCGAGGAAGTCGAGGCCGGTGAGACCATCGACCCAGACTTTGTCATGCCTAAGAAGCGTGGCAGACCTCCAAAGAAGCCGCGAGTACCGGTCGTCATCGCTGAGGAGGATCTCGAAATTGAGCACGAGCTTGAAGACGAAGTCACAAATACCATCAAGGACTGGGAGGGTATCTTCAAGGAAATTGCCAACAGCGAAGATCACGAGCTACTCAGGCGTTCTGGCTGGACAGCAGCAGAGATGGCCCGCGTCGCCGCCGACACCCGCGATGCCGTCCCCGTAAACACAGATCCTGAGATTGGAGAAGACGAGTTCAACGACGACCCCGATGTCGCCACTTGCATCCTCAACCCCGAGGAAGTCCGCCGCAAGGAAGCCATCTGGATCACGGAGAATGAACAATGGCTGCGCGACCAACAGACGAAGATGTTGCAGGCCGAACTCGAGGCCGCAGAGGACAAACCCAAGAAACCCAAGCAGAAGCGCAAACACCACCAGATGGGCGATGGCAATGTTCTTGAGGGTCAGCCTGCAGCTAGTGCGGCGGACGCTGCCCACAAGATGCTCAAGAAGCGCGCCAAAGCGTTCAGTAACCACATCAACTACGACCGACTCAAGGAGCTATTCCCCGGCGGTCACCCTTCTGCGAGCCCATCTGCCAGCGGTCAGGGTGCTAGTTCAGCCTCAACGCCTCAAGCTGTTGTGCAGCAGCCTGCAGATGTCGACGCGGAAGGCGAGGAAGATGAGGAGGAGGAAGAGATGGAAGAGGTAGAAGAAGAAGAGGAAGATTTGGAGCACAATTACTTGGAAGACGATGATGAAGGATTTGCTAACGAAAGCTACGACTACTAGAAGTATTGTCCGTGGTTCATTTTGGGAATATCAAGAGCTTGGCGATTGGTTTTGCATTTACATGGCGAAAAGTCTACTAGATATCACGACCTTGGTCGGCTATCATTCACGAAGTATTGGGGCTTGCTTTCACAGCCGCGTTGGCTGGAAATTAGATGCGGAGTATCTTGGGGTTGAGACTTTGCATATATACCCCCGCTTGTGAGCGCAGCATAGCATCATGGCAACGGCGTTTAGCATTCATCAATGAACATTCAGATCAATATTCTTTGCTTTTACACGTTTCAGTCCTGGCGCATATATCACGTTTCAAGGTCAGAGGCGACAGATGTTGTTTGTAGGGGAGGAATTCCCAATGATAGATTGGTCCCTGCTTCGTAACTCGTTCACACATGCTCATGCTACCCTAAATTTTTGGTATGCGAAACCCTTGCCATAAAACGCCGAAAAAGTCTATCATGGAAGACACAGGCGCCTCATTCCCCGAACGGTGGTTGACGCCGTCCCAAACCGCACTCTGAAAGAGACAAACTAGCACATCTTGTACTGTGACTCGCCTGATGCTTGCCTGTGCATGTCGTTCGCCTCGAGCTTGTATGAGATGCTAATGTCCAAATCGCGGTGGTTCTTCTCGTTGGGCTTGTTCTCTAGTATGCCGCTGATGGTCTCGCCCTCCTCGACCGTCAGTACATCCTTCAGGTAGAAGACTGTCTGCTTCCAGTGGGTGTACTTGGTGTGGGGTCCGGTGGAGAAGCGGATGGGCTTGTGGCAGGCGGCGAACTCGATGTCGAACCACGCGATGACGGCATGGATGAAGTCGCTGCGGCGCGCCTTGAGCTCGTAAGGTAACCGGAAAGCGAGGTCGGCGACGGTGCAGGTGTAAAGGTCAAGGGTGATGACGGGGGAGGGGTCGGTGACGACGGCCTTGATGTCGACGGTGTCGACGAGAGGCTCGGTGATGGCGGTTGCCTTGAGAGGAGAGTAGTCGAAGCCCCAGACGTTGTCCCAGACTGTTCTGTTAGCAGTGTCGCAGCAAACAGATTTATGCTTTTACTCACATCCAATCTTCTCCTCCTTGTACTCGCCATCCTCGATACCAGCCATGAAGATGGTAGCCTTGTCGGGGAAGATCAAGCCGTCCTTGACCAGGTACTTGTCGCGGGCGTAGAGAACGGTGTCCAACATGGACTCGTAGAGCAGGAAGTAGCCCATCCACTCGGATATTATTATGTCGACTTTGTCGAAGGGTAGGACAACCTCCTCCATCTTGCCCTGTAGCAGGGTGATCTTGTCCGACATGCCGTTGACCTCGACGATCTCCTTCGCCTTGTCGATGATGGTTGACATGTCAACACCAATGACGTGCTTTGCGCCGGCCTTTACGGCGAACCTATAGCCAGCATATCAGCGCGTGCTCGTGTGTGGTATATGGAGGGGGGGGGAGCGCATACATGCTCAGGATGGATGTGCCGCATCCGACATCGAGGACGACCTTGTCCTTGAACAGGTGAGGGTTCTGGTAGATAGCGTCGCGGTAGCTCTTGGTTCGGACTTCATCTTTCTAAAGCGCATTGTTAGTCGTCGTAGTAAAGGTAATGGTAGGGAGGGGCAATTGTACCAGCATCTCCTCGTGGATACCTGTATTCGCGCATTAGTATCGTTCACCTCATCAGAGTGTGTTTGTACGGACCATGGTGGTTGTAGCTACACAATAATGTTAGCGAAACTCTACGTATATCTGGACCCTCGATGATGCCTACCTGTTGAAGTAATGCGCCTCAGAGTGCGCCATGCCTGTGAGGGGGTCCTTCTTTCCGGCTTCTTGCTGGTTCGCCATATTGAGAGTAGAGTGTGAGGAGAAGAGGAGGTGTGAGCGGTTGAAAGTAGAGGAGGAGAGACTGGCGTTGCTCCGGTCCAAGTAGGATAGGGAAATTTTGGTTTTGGTAGTACCAAGCACAGACTCGCTCGGTCCAGGGTCTCACCAGGGCAATCTCGGTGGGAAGCGGGGCATCTGAGACTTTGGACGCTAGGCCCAAAGAGGCGTGACACGAAGAAGTTCACTTTTTTTGCTGTCGATCCCAAGGTTCATGCAACCAATTTTCTTTACCATTACACTACGTGCGATAAACAAAGGCCAAGTCTTCAAGACAAATACAGCATCAAGAACAGCATAGTGTCAATTTGCAACATCCAATCAGAGAAAGTAGTGAGAGGGGTATATCGTGCCAAAAGCAGAATCCGCCCTCGTCGTTACGTCGTGAGAGTTTTGTTTGCGTTATGTCGTAAAGTCGTTAATAGATTTTGATCGTGATGTCGTTATACATTAGGAGAGTGTCGTGCATTTTGGTCGAACGGGATTGCTCTATTGAGCTCGTCAGGAAGCCTACCGGACTCTCATGCGGTAAAAGTTTTCTTTGAACTGTTTCGCGTCTAATTTATGTATCAGCATCGGACACATATAGGTTATGGGGATTCAAATACCTTCTGGTGAAGTAAAGCTCAACCGGTACTTGCCCGTAGGGCCTTTGGGTAGCCTGTAGCTATCACTGAAGACATACGGATGCAGCTTCTCGAACTGGATTGTTTCTGGACCGACGCGCTTCATCCAGTCACTGCGTCCAACATATGGCGTGACGAATGCCGTCCAGATAGGTATGTCCTTCATAGGCCCGCGACGAGCAGTAGCTTCGAACCGTACACAGCCCGAGTCCGTATCGTATTTGACGCGGAAGACGTGGAGATACTTGCCGTCAACAGTCTCACTGAGAAGCGTCAGCATGGAACAAGAGGCTAGTAACAATCACTTACCCTGCAAACATAATCCTTTCTCCAGGCAGGAAAACATCCTCGAGCCCCTCTGCAATGGGGGTATGGTCCTGGCGCTTCATAGCTATGGCGGTACAATAGAAAAGTACCATACCTGAGGGAACATTAGAAGGTGTTTGCAGGAGCGACTCAAATGTACCTACGTTCGTATAGAGGGAAGCGTAGTCTAGCCCACAGGTCAAGTTGACCATCTTGACGATTGATGCGACAGAGCTGCAAGCACGATCCTGCGCGCCGTAATGCTAATGCGGTGATTGGGACCTGGTACCTCACACGGTTGCCATTGTGATCTATAGTAAGGAAGAGTATCCGTGCACGGTTGTCGTCGGCCCTCCAGTATATTCTCACCCAGACATTAGTTGCTTCGAATGGTAGTTCCAAGATCTTTTCAAAGCCATCGGTGTCTAACAGCTCAATCACTCTTGGTTCATCCCTCCCGAAGCACTCAGTAGGCTCCGAGGGGCTTTGAGATGGTGTAGAGCCGTGGCGTCCATCGAAGATCTTCATTGCCCAATGAGCGACTGGCTCTGAGTCCGTCGATTGGTTCGAGTAGGCCTGTGATGATGCGGACGAATACGTGGGCGACTGAGGGATTTCTGGCACTGGGGGAGGAATATACGGTATGTCCCCTATGCCTCCCCACGTTGGTGCAATATGAGATCGATGAGGTAGCGGTAGCGGGGCTGGCTGGTACCCGTACTGGGCTGCCGGATACGTGGGGTGTTGGTGTATCTTCGGTCTAGACACCTTGGGAGAAGGCGGCTTTGGTGTTCTAGCACCACCCTTCCCATGGCCGTGTACCGAGAGCTTACTGAAGTAAGATTCAATCGGCGTTGGCTTCTGCTTCTTGAGCAGCCTGGCCAGTGTGACCTTGAATTTAGCCAATTCGGCCTCATCTTCGTTTCTGGATCCAGTCAGCCATGGTGTTGAACACGTTGCTAACATTATTTACCCCTTCAGAGCATCGTGCATGCACTGTAGATATGTCCTAACAATCTCGAATCTTTTGGGTAAGGACATGCCTTCCGCCGTGAAATCCGTAAGCGCATCTTCCCAGATGAGTGCGTACGGTGGTGTGCCGGGAAAAGCACCGGGCGCAGCGTGCCTGCTCTTTTTGGACCTGGTGAATATTTCTTGAACATCGTCAAGCGTGTGCCCTAAGCTCGGGAGGCAAACCTCTAGGTCCGTTCGTATGAAGCCTGCATATCTGCCATAGCGGGACGACTCCAGCGCCTCGTTCAGCTCCAGTAGAGCGTGCGATATGGCAAACAACTCTGCGATATGGCTCCTGACGTCTTTGCGATATTGGGGGATCTCACTCTCGAACGAGAGTAGGCCCGTTGCGGTCTCCTCAGCTTCCTTGGCGTAGTCGAGTAGTCGCCAGTCCATGACAGGTGCGTACCGGGGATAGATAGCCGAAGACAAAGGTTTAGTAGCAACGCATGCTTTAGACG
>Ga0265780_10005284_pt1 | contig 16402 bp, 27 predicted proteins | sample P1T30metagenome_FD_192432 | JGI IMG/M metagenome (GOLD analysis project Ga0265780, IMG submission 192432) | Plant litter microbial communities from East Loma Ridge, Irvine, California - P1 T30 | ecosystem: Environmental > Terrestrial > Plant litter > Unclassified | place: USA: California... | reverse complement strand
TTTTTAACCAATACGTCAATCCGATCGCACTCCCAGCTTTGGGTTGGAAATATTACATCGTATATACGTAAGTTCAATAAATCTGCCCACGTACAGGAGACTAATCCTATTCCAGAGCATGGCTTGTATTCGAAACTGTCTGGTTATACTTCACCATCATCGAAACCAAAGGGCCCAACGGACCATTACCATTGGAGGAGATCAGTCGTATCTTCGATGGTAAAGACGCAGTATCCCAGGTCAGACAGCTTGAAGCTCAACCCGAGACTTATCCCGGCAGAGTCGAGTCTCATGATGAGAAGAAAGAATTACAGCTGGACCATGAAGAGGACGTAGCTGTTCGCACATACTGAAGAGAGCGAGGGGAGCGAGCCCGAAATGTATCGAGTTGCCGACCCGTCGTCATTCGTACTGGATGATCAGTGAACTGATCGAGTGGCTTACCAGCTCGAATAGCTAGGAATGATGTATACCTTTTAATGCTTAAGCCTGGCTCTTGTATATCGTTCACTCGCATCACACTTTACTACATCGTACAGCTGAACAGTGAGATGAACTTTGCTGTCCGCCCAAAATGCATAATTGTCCCCTATCTTCGTGACGAGAAGGATTTGGTTCGGCGTGATGTCCCTGACAAGAGGTCGACGAATCCACACGAGAAAGCTCGAATTTCAATGCCAACGGAACAAGCTCGATCACGTTGATGACTTACGTGGTTCCGAAGTGGTGCCGCAGGCGGGCTATTCTGGGCCTGTCAAGGAAACGAGCGTCCGTATTTTCACTTTACAATGATCGGCGCTTACGTTATTGATCTCTTCAGCGACAGACAGCGTTCGGCATTGGGCCGTCACTCATGACCTTTGACCCATTAGTTGACACAACGAAGTGTGGCGAGCTGAGAATAGATACGCCACCGACAAGACCTTCGATCGTATGGCAGTACCGAATACATCATAGTGCACGGTAGACGCCTGTGTTTGGTAAGAGTACCTGCTTCAAGTCGATCGCTCAAGCCTCTGGCGAGTATGACTCTCTCCTCGTCATTGCTGTATACATATGTTCAGTTGCACGGTTTGAGAGCAGCTGGCGTTGCGAAGCGTTCTCAGGAGATAGCATACCGCCTCGTCATGTGTGCCGTCATGACGTCTTATACCCGACGCCGTCTGCTCGTTTCCCTACTGGAGTCAACGCTGACCGAGATGAGGTGGAGCGAGGATGATGCAATCAATGTACGTATGACTGTCGATTACATGGGTCCTTCTCACATATATACATATATAAAAAGCGTGCGAGAAAGCTCTGGCACCCCATCTCGAGCACACACTGATCAACCCTTATAGCAAGTACAGACGAGTGTCTTGAACACATCTGAACCCATCGCTTTAAACATCACCGATATCTTATCATCTTAAAACTCTCTCGTGAGTTGAACGAGTATGAGACAGTCCTAAAATGACCTCGTAGATCATGCTTCTAACACATCTGGCACTCACAACGCTACTACTGGGACAGACTGCCTTGGCTGCTCCCCTTCTCATACGGCAGCTAGCAGGAGAAGGTTCCGCATGTAACTCGATTTTTACGAGCACCGACAATGGAGTCGGTTATGGCGTTGAAAACGCCGAAGAAAACCTGGCCAAGACTTTATCAGGTCTGAAGCAGAGACAGCTCCACGGGGAAGGCGAAGCTTGCGACTCCCTCCTGACCCAGACAGACAACGGTGTAGGCTACGGAATCGAAAACGCGGAGAACAATGTTGCGACAACTATCGTTGGACTCACAGGCAAGAAAGTCACAAGTGGTGGGGCTTCGACAGGAACGACAACTCCCGCCCCTGCGCCAGGACCGGCGAAGCCAAAACCAGCGCCGAAACCACATAGACGGCAGCTTGACAAGATTGCCAACGGCTTTGGAGTGATCGGCGAAGCGGCTGGTATCCAATCATCCATCAACCCACTTGTTGCCCAACTCGACAGTCTTGATGGCATTTTGACGGACGGTGCGGCCAGCCTTGGAAGTGATATTGGAACAACCGAGGTTAATAGTCTGGAAGCTTTAGGATCAGCCGTCCTCGCCAAGCAAAAGCGGCAGGCCGACAAGATCGCCTATGGGGCGGCTGCAATCGGCGAAGCTGGTGGTCTGTCGAAGTACACTGGTCCGCTCACCGATTCTATCGCTTCACTCGATGGTACATTGACGGACGGTGTCGCCAACTTGGGGTCCGGAGTCGCCGATGCTGAAGAGAGCGTTTTGGAAGGGACTGGAAGCGCTGTGCCAATTCTTCTCTAATTTGTTGAGAAATACGGAATGATGATGTCTACACGAAATTAGGTGAAAATTCGTAGAATAATAATGAGTAAATGCAATGAATGTGAAATCAGCCGGTATCCATCAACGTACGTCCACAAGCGCCCAACTGTTTCTTGACTATAGACATCGAATGGTCGTCCGAAAGGGATCATGACACGCGAAATGGATGTACGAAACAGTCATCACGGCTCCTCGGGCTCTTCTTATTGATAACATAGCGCCTGTCATGGTTGAACCTCGCCGCTTGTTTAGGGTATACGAAGATCCCGCAGTCAGGTACAATCACTCAATACATAGATATAGAAGTCCTACTAGATCCAGAGATCCCCTACAAAAACTGAGTATTGCAGTCAGCTCATATTGATGAAGAACCCATATGGTCACTATCGCTCATAGCAGGGCCTTAGGTTATGTCAGAGATGGTGTGCCTCTGACCGCGTCTCAATAAGAAGAGCTACATCAGCAAGGATGGATATGGTATAGTCCTGATCTATATATCATGAGACAAAACCATGAGTCCAGTCGACGGCCCAGCTCCCTGCCGAGGTTATCAAGTTTTATACTCGGGTCGCGAGAGAGATGTGTGCATCGTCCATCGGATATCGCTTCGGCTGGAAGAACCAACGTCGCCGAGATCATTACCTCTCCCCTCTCATCGACCCCGACGATGATTCTGCACTAGACGATGATTCAATACAAGACAATCATAAATGCTTGGTCGGTAGCCTATGTCTGAATTGGCCAGCACATCGCGCTTGATGTGTCGGTGTCATGAGATACAGTCAAGAGAAGTAGTCACCGTTCTGTCTCGGCCTGCTGACTTTGTCCAAGGCAGGAGCATAGAGGAGATCAATTGAGCCAGTCAATCGCCCTTGTGATAGACTGTGACATCAGTAAAGATACCGTCCATGGCCAAAAGTCCCGCTCCATCAGGGACCATTCTACTTGAACAGGTTCGCAGAACGTTGAATTGCTGGGACCCGAGAATTCCGGGCGCGTCAGAGAAATCGGCGTTATACGGGGTGGAGGTAAAGCGCGATCGAGGCGGCCGTTGATGCTCCGCATCCGTTGACCTTTGTCACCACTTTTCACCTATGCCGCAGAATAACGAACGCGGTCGATTCTTTATTGGGCCGGTACGTGTTCTGAGCCTGGTGCAATATGACGATATGGTCTCATCTGAGATATAGAACGGCTATCCCCGGTTCGCAGGATCTTCCTCGGGCGTATACCTAGCAGACACTATTCGGACACAATTGAGCGAAGAAAGCACCGGTCAGCAGGCCATCGAGAGTGAGATTGAGCAAGCATTCATTGCCCGCAACATAGGCAGAACCTTGACGGGCACGGAGACTTCCCTTGCGGACGATGTCCTCCGCGTCAGTGACTTGCTATCCGCCAGCGAGCTACGGGTGTGTATTACCCGATATTTCGCTCGATGGCATCCATTATTCCCGTTTCTCGATGGCGCGCATTTGATTCAATGTTTCGATAATGCTGTCAATATGGCCAAAGTCGATAGAGAGCTGCAAGGCATGGATTCCGATGGAACGGCAGCCGAATCCCAGCCGGCCTTCAGCGGACTATCTTCCGAAGACGCATTGATTCTCTCTGCGACATTCCTTTCCATCTTTGCTTTGGGAAGTCTTGACAATTCATCGACGTCTGACAATCTGCTGCCGAATACATGCCTTCCACGTCGCCTACGATCGGCTTCACATGCCACCAAGCTCGCCCATCAGATTATCGAAATCATGCAGACAGCGAGAGTGAACGATCTCTTTGGGCTGCAATCCCTTTTAGCGATTCAACTATATCTCTACGCGTCAAGGGCTCTACGACCAGCTATGCATATGTCAGGGATACTTACCAGTAGGAATTCATGGATGTTTAGGAGGGTCATCGCTGATGTTGCAGAATTGGCTTACGAAGCTGGTCTTCACCGCTGTCCAGACCGGTATCGGAAGGTTTTCACCTCGAACTCGACCAGACAGCTTCGCAAGAGGGTGTTCTACTCGCTCTACGCTCTCGATCGGATCCTCTCGGCGGAGTTTGGGATACCAATCATGATGCACGATTCCGATATCGACACTTGCCTTCCTGGCGAGAGCGAAAGACACTGTGACGATGCTGTGCCCGACGCACTAAAGTTCTCTGAATGGAACTTTGACCCGGTAGCGGGAGACAAGCGTAAACGAGTCGACGACATGTACGCGTCGTTGAGCGGGCCTGTTAGCTCCTCTACTGTCCGACCCACGCCGCCACCCACGAGCAATGGTGAGATCGAGCCAGCCGCAGCCCAGAACAGGCTACTTGCTGCGGATGCTCTCACCAAGATGGCAACGATGATAGGTCGGGCCATGGAAGGCTTTAACAAATGTCTGAAGTCCAGGACGCTCGATGGTAAATCAGTCGTTCACTTTGTCTGCGGGGAATCGCTGACAGGCAACAGCAAATGACGGATTGATACTTCGCGCGGATGCAGATCGATGGTGGAATGATGTGGGAATGGACAGCGAAGAGGTAAGTGCTCTATCAAGTATGATGAGCTGATTCCTTTAAGGATATCACCATCGCTGATCCTCGCCGACGCTATCCAACCCTTCTTCATTGCCTGTACCATCAACAAATCATCAACCTCAATCGCCCGGCGCTCTCGTTGGAGCCCAATGAGACGCATCACGCTTGTGCACTACAGTCATCGATCGCATCGACTCGCACCATACTCTCGCTACTCTCAAAATCTAGCGATCAGGATGACCTTTTTTGGCCAGGTTATGTGGACATGGTGTTTTTCTCTTGCTTGCTGCTGGTGTACGGGTTCAGACGGGACATTCAGAACTCAAATAGTCGTACACGGTGAGTATTCCGACCAGAGCCGTCACTGACATCAGTCTACACGCCGACCTAAAGCGAGCTTTGTCCATCTTGGAAGTTCTGCACAGGAGATGGAATAACCTTGCGGGCTTTGTCAAAGTGGTCCGCACATTTATCAGGCGGATCGATCCTGCCGATGAGGTAGGTGAGGACTTGATTGATTCCAATAACGATAGGGAACTTTCCAACAAGGCGATCAGACCGACATGTCGACGCTGGATTTACTGCGCGACGACTTTGCATTCGCCGATCCCACGGGCAGTGACTTCTTCTTTGACTTCAGTAGCTTTGAGTTGAATCCCGATAGCACCTGGGCATATCATGCCTCGGTTCCAGGCTCGCCGATTGCATGATCGATGTACACTAAAAAAACACTCGATGCATGAACACTACCAGAGAAACTAAACCATGATGTTTGCAATCACTGCATCTGTCACTTCTTTGGTGTTCGCCTTCCCACCCAAGTCCCTAGTCTTGATACCGTCTGAGCAAGCTGCTTCGATTGCAGTCATGATCAACTTGGCAGCTTCGGGCTCCCCTAACCATTCCAACATCTCGCAAGCTGACCAAAAGGTACCTACGGGATTGGCGATGCCCATACCGGTAATGTCAAAAGCACTGCCATGGATGGGCTCAAACATGCTCGGAAAGTTTCGAGATGGGTCAATATTGGCGGTGGGGGCAATACCGATGGACCCCGCAAGCGCGGCGGCCAAATCGGACAGGATGTCGGCATGTAGGTTGGTAGCGAGAATAGTGTCTAGTGATTGAGGGTGGAGGGTCATCCGGACTGTCATGGCGTCTACTAACATATGATCGAGTGACTAGGTTGTCAGTACATAAGAACGAGAGTCCCTGCAGATGAGCACTCACGACGTCCGGGAACTCCTTGGCGACCTCGTTAATGACCTCGTCCCACATGACCATCCCATTCCTCATAGCATTACTCTTTGTAACATAAGTTAATAATTTCCGTGGTCGAGTGCTGGCCAGTTGGAAAGCGTATCGTGCAATACGTCGGATTCCAGTTCGAGTAAATATAGTGACCTCCGTACCAATTTCATGGTCACATCCGCGATGAGATCGACCTCCGTGGCCAGCATACCTTCCATTCAGCGCGTGATCGCGTTATACACATTATCCACACTCACTCGCCCTCTGAATTTTCGCGGACGATACACCAGTCCAGGTCTCCTGGCTTACAACCCGACAAGGGACTCTCAATCCCAGGAAGCACCCGTGTCCGCCGAACATTGGCGTACTGATGCGGCTGGCAGATGGCAAGTCTAAGACCCCAGAGTGAGATGTGGTCAGGTACGTCGGGGGCCCCGACAGCACCGAAACTACCAATTAGCTAGGCAGAGAAACAGAGCTGTCCTGTGTACTCACAAGATAGCATCATGAGCCTTCAACACATCAATGTAGTCTTCTGGAAGGTAGGATCCCGTTGTCTTGTAACGGTCAGACGACCAGTCGAGCTCGGTGAAGTTGACGCTGAACGTGCCAAGTTTTTTTGCTACTGCCTTGACTACTCTAACACCTGCTTCTATGACCTCGGGTCCGATACCATCAGCTCCAATCTGAGCGATTTGATATGTTGACTTTCGTTCCGCTGTGCGGTCAGCGAAGTGAGACATCGATTCTGACGGGAGGACTCACGGGCAGCCGCATAGCCGGGTGGGAAGATGTGAGTCTGGTCGTTGAGGTTGTTGGTAGCGATAGGGGACATTGCTGATATATATTTGTCAATATGAGTTTACTTTGATACTTTATGGCTTCCAGGCATCGGGCAATATATACACGAACAATGCGGACGAGCCAGACGGTTGCGGAGGCTCTCTGTTCCGCATACCGCATGCTACGAGGCGATCTATTCCGAGAGTGTGTAGTGCGGAGCGTTGTTTCCCCGAGGTCCTGGGGTGTCACTATTCCATAAACACTATAAAGCCAGGACGGCATGGGGCACCTCGTCTGGCAACTACCACCCTCATCTGCGGTTCAGAACAAGTAACTATGTCTAACAAGATCTTGAGCAAACCCACACGTATCGATCAAGAGCCAATGCCCTTACACGATATCATCCCAGTCCCACCCGACCTTGATGGCAAAGAATCTATTCATCACGTGGAAGCGACTGTGCTGTCCAGGAACCCAGAGGTCGCTGCAATACAGTCAGGGATAGAAGAGCTTCTTCTCCTCTCACAAGAAGACTACGACATAATCCATAAGAATTTGGTCAAAAAAGTGAGTGGCTCCAACATCGTACCTGATATTAGATCGACACCCGACTTTTGCCAGTCTTGTTCGTTCTGCTCATCCTCAATTATCTCGATCGTAACGCACTTGCGTAAGTAGCTCATATCTGTCCAATATCGATGACCTGATGCGAATACAGATCTGCGCGTGTGCAGGGCCTTGAAGAGGATCTTGGCATGGAGGGCAATCAATTCAACATTGCCGTCTCAGTACTTTTCGTTGGCTACATCCTCGGCCAGATTCCGTCCAACCTCATCTTATCAAAAGTACGACCTAGTCTTTACCTGTCACTATTTGTCGCACTATGGGGTGCCGTAAGCACATGTACCGCGGCAGCCACCAACTTCAACCACTTAGTGGTTATCAGGTTCTTTCTCGGACTCACCGAGGCGCCCTACTTTCCCGGTGCCCTGTTCCTGCTGTCCACCTGGTATACAAAGAAGGTAAGCAAATACAGATGACAAGGGGGCCTTCAAGCGCTGATATTGGTAGGAACTAGCTGTCAGTCTGCACTAGATTATTGCGCGTGTCTCTCGCTGATCGACGCCACAGTTTCGCACTGCTATCGTAAGTGGTGCAGTGATCCTGGACTGCTAAAATCGATGCTGATCGTCAGCTGTACACCGGATCCCTGCTGTCCGGGGCGTTTTCTGGCCTGATCACTGCCGGTATTCAAGGCGGTATGGATGGGCTTGCTGGGTTACATGCTTGGCGGTGAGCCAGATCCTCTGAGAGTCATGGTACAATCCGTTGACCTCAGATGGCTCTTCATAATCGAAGGTGGCATAACCATTCTCGCCGCTGGTCTGTCTTTGTTTATCCTTCCCGACTACCCTCATTCGTAAGTCTCGCATTTCCTAGCTTATGGCATATAGACTGAGCATAAGTACCCGATGGCTGTCGTCGCAAGAGAAGGCCATGGCGGTGTACCGCCTCGAGAAAGACACCGGGGTCAAAGATGAAGAGACACTGTCGCTGTTCGGCTCGTTTAGGGCTGCCGTAGCAGATTACAAGCTGTGGCTTCTGGCTTTGATCATCATTACCAAGACCACAGCCGGAGCGGTGACGCAATTCATCCCCACTGTTGTTGCCACATTCGGCATGTCAAGGGTACAGACGTGGGTAGCTGCATGATTCCGTATTGGGAGTATGCTGACCGCCAGGCTGCTACTGACCGCTCCGCCTTACCTGGTCGCCGCGATCCTTGCTTTGTGTATCTCTAGAACCTCGGACCGTAGGCCAGAGCGCGCTTTCCACCTTTTGGTTCCCCTCACGCTTGGTATGGTCGGGCAAGTACTTTATCCCAAAGTTTCGAGTCAGGAAGCTGATGGGGCAGCTTTGTTATCGCCGCTGCTACTACTAAGACTGCTCCTCGATACTTCTCCCTCTTCTTGATGATTGGCGGCATGTTCGGCTCCTACAATGTCGCTCTTGCGTGGATCAGTTCAACCTTTGCCCGGCCGCGGGCCAAGCGAGCCGCTGCCTACGCCACAATCAACTCTCTGGGAAACAGTGAGTGCAAGAGCGTACCCCTTTGTACTAAGTAGCAGTCGCACAGATCTGGTCCCCTTACCTATATGACAAGAAATATAGCCCTGGATATACCGTGAGTCTCGACTGCTGGGCATGGTTCTTGACAGTCACTGACAGTCAGATTGCATTCACTACCAACACCATCATGGCGGCGATCGCGGTCTGTGTCTGTCTCGTGTTGAGATTCTGTCTCAAACGCGAGAACAGACTTATGAACGAGGCGGAGGAATCGGCCGAGACAGAAGAAGAGCTTGAGCAGGCGAGATCAAGGATTCGGTATGTTTTGTAGTGCCTAAGATATGGTATAAGACCCATTGTCGATGAGAAGATTATGAAAAGCGATTATCGGAAGAAATTAGACTTTGATGCAAATTTGTCCACGGATGGTTCTTATGCCCATCAATACGATTCGATGCCGCGGTGGAATGAGAGCATCGATTCTCAAGGGATCTAAGCGGAGGGCGATATTATCGTATCGCTGTAGATTTTCAATTGGAGGAGGAATGAGACCGACTTGTGTGATGTGTGAAGGGCCAACAACCAATACATGCCGATTTTCGTTGCAGGGCCTAGGCCCAAAGGACATTGTAACAATACCCAGACTACCAGAACAGATCGTCGATAGGATCTTTTCGAGCCGCAGAAGTAGACGGCAAAGGCTCGACCAGTAGGTTCGCTGCGGTATGCGGCGCCGGTAAGGAAAAAGGGTAGACGTCGATCGTTTGAGTGATCTGCTGTGTGATCGGCTCTCGGTCTGACTGCATTGCCGGACAGACTGGCGGCACATACGTCGTAGTGTGAGTCTGCGAAGCTCGCGGAGCGCTATGGTCCACATTGGAATGCGCATCCATACATGACTGTGTGGTATCACGCGATTCGGCTCCGGTTGGAACACAATCAGTTTCTTGATCGAGGTACCAGGCCAAGTGCCCGTTATTGACGGCGACTGTTCCTCCTAGGCACTCGCCAGAGCCGGCATCAAATGTTGCCTCAGTAAGACCACTGGCATGGATGTCGAGGATGGATTGGCCAGCGTGCGCATCGTCGAAGTCGCTTTCCGCCGTGTCGGACGATATCGGGTACCGGAGTAAGTCGCCAACTGTATTAAGAGTGTGTTCGTCGAACCATGCCGGGCGATTTTCACGACTCACGTCGGACAACACCATGTGAGGCGGTATGATCGACTGAGAGGGATACTACCCGATAAGCTAATACGCAAGGGCAGCACTATATGACAATACTCACCTGGGGATCGCTCAAGACCCTACGGACACCTTCCTGAGCGAGTACAAACCTTAAAGCCCTTTCTAAATCCTCCAACCTTGACTCGACGACCTTGACATACCCTGCAATTGGGCCTCTGCCTGCGGTCAGTGACAGATCCCGTCGCAAACAAACCACATACCTCCTGTAGGTCTCGCTTGGATACGTGCAAACCTCGCGAGCCTTCTCACAAAGAGAGCAAGTGGGTTGTCGATGGTCACACTGCGTATCGGATAAGCACAAAGTCAAACATTCTCTATCGCTGAGACTCACCTTTCGCTTCTTCGAAATACACCGTGAACAGGCGCGCATTAGGTGATGCAATGTGACTGAAGAAGGTGTGGGCACGAAATATCCCTCTGATAAAGGGTGGGAATATTCAACATTATGGGCCAACAAGCTTCTACGTCATAGCACTCTATCCGCCATGTCTCTCGAAGTATCCCATCAAGCCCTATCACGATGTTCGCTGGAGCACAAGTCTCATTGTATCCCATGTGCGATGACTTCGTTGTGCTCATCACCGAATCGCTATCCGCTCTCGATCCCTATCGTCGCCAGCTCCGAATCGAAACGGACGATCTCTCCACACTCCTCGTAGGCCCCCCAGATATCCTCTTTTATGCAATGCGAGATCTGTTCGTGCGAGTCGCATCCAGCGGCAAGCATGTCGCCATGCATGCGACAGTCTCAAGAGGATGCCCAGGAGAGCCTGACGCCGAGATATGTCAGCCGAGAACGCCTCTTGGGGGCGGACCGGACGCCAAGTTCGCGGTGAGTAGGGCATTGGAAGCTGTGAAAGGAAGCAGTGATACTGGCCTACAAGTAGGTCTGATGCTCTCGCCTCCCCCTTTTCGGACGCTAAAGACAGGTCGGCGCCCAGCTTTCGTACTATCCCCTAGGCCTCAACCCAGAATACATGACCCAAATTTACTCTTGCATCGAATTCATCCGCTCCTCTGGTGTGTTTGATCGATCCAAGAACTTCTGCACCAAACTCGTGGGTGATGCTGGAAAGGTGTTCGCAACTGTGGAGCAAGCATTCCTTGGCTTTGTGGACGGAGAGGGACATGTGACTATCGATCTTACGCTATCCGCCAACAGCCCGTCGAGAGCTTAGGCGGGACATTGTGGGTATATGCATACATACAAACGGTGACTTCAAAGGCCATCAAGTGAGTGGATATGGGATGACGACCATCTCTGCAATCGTCTCGTTCCACTCAGACTCTGATTCCAACTGGACTCGAGACGGTAACTGTGATACTTCCGAACTCTACGTTTTCACCACGGGTCCGGGTCGGCTCAGTCATGCGAAGTCCGATCGAGTGAATCGACTCGTCTTTCAGACATTGTAATACGATTGTCATCCACCGGAAAGCCATCGGATCACCTTCACAAGGCTATAGCATACATGCAATGTCCATCTCGATCGACCCCAGGCAGACCCACGAAAATACCAGAATGTGATGTCCTCGGACTCACAATATGATAGATGTCGCGAGTGAAATGGAACATATCGGAAGCATGCCACCCCAGAGCTCAACAATCACGCATACGCTAAAACATCTCACCTTACGCCTTGCTCAACAAAATTTAGCATACCCAACTTTCACTTGTTTCCGGTGTGGACCCTTCGTGCGACGTATCTAAGCCGAGCCGAAGTCAAGCCGATCTCGCACCAAGTGATAGCTAAGCATCACGCCAAGGCAAGGAGTCACGTCGATGATGTTCCCGGACGTATCTTGGCGAATTCACGCCACACGCGAAGATGTCCCGCTCGGCCTCTTGGTATGCTTTCCTCGCGGCCATACAAGGGACTTCTACACCACTCATGCGCAGCTGTTGAATGTCTACTTCCCCGGAGTGTGATGCTAGCTCGCCAAGAGAAAATACTGACCGGCCGTGTTCCTACTTGGAGGAAATTATCACAAGCTCCATCAATACTCCGAAGTCACTCCGCCATCGCGATTTTGTCTTCCTTCATGGAGACCATGGACCGCCGCAAATGGGCCTGAAAGACGCTTGACAGCTCGGACACGCATGTCTTGGCTACGTGCCAAGAGTCGTGCCCCACTGTCACCGAGCGTTTTGTCGAGCTATATGAAGCGGGGTCAGGTGCACGGACCATCAAGTACTCGACCTTCACCATAATCATCACCTCTATCAGCCCCGGATGTCTTCCAATCTACCGGTAGTGGGTTTTCGAGGCGAGAATGATCGTCCGACCAATGAGAAAGATCGCAAGCACGGCTATGATGAAGAGCATGTTGAGGCCGCGTCCGCCGGTGATCTGAAAGGTACCATCCTGTCCTCAAACTTCGGCCAGTACATCAGCGATGCGGCGGAAGCCATCGTGGGTCAGAAGAATCAAAGTGTTATGGGCGCTCTGAAACAGTACCGACGAGGGGTCCTTTATTCCATCATCTTTTCCACGTATGTTTTGAGCGCGCAGCGAGTGTCTGTACTGAAATTTACCACAGCGCTATCATAATGGAGGGATACGACACCATGCTGCTGGGACAATTCTTTGCCAATCAATCTTTTGCCAGCCGATTCGGAATCTTTAACGAAAACAATGGTAGATGGGAGATAGAAGCAAAGTGGCAGACCGGCTTGTCTGTAGGGTGTCAAGTTGGCCAGATTTTAGGCTTACAAGTCACCGGATGGGCATCCGAACGGTACGGCTATCGACTCACCATGCTGGTCGCCTTAATCGCTCTTACCGGGTTCCTCTTCATCCAATTTTTTGCCGCCAATCTCGGCATGTTGCTAGCGGGGTATATACTTCTGGGTTTCCCCTGGGGAACTTTTCAAACCATGACTGTCACCTATGCCGCAGAGGTAATGCCAATCCAGATTCGACCAATCCTGACCACCTATGTGAACATGTGCTGGGTCATAGGTCAAATCATCTGTTCTGGTGTCAATAGGGGTCTCATAAACAACAGTACGCAGTGGGCTTACCGGATCCCTTTTGCAATCCAATGGATCTGGCCAATTCCAATCGTAAGTCGTATGCCGAGACTTGGCGTCACACCTGTGCTTATACCTCAGTTCATCGGGATTGCTCTGGCGCCTGAATCTCCCTGGTGGCTAACAAGGAAAGGCCGCTTCGAAGAAGCCGAAGCGGCGATCAACAAACTTGTTGTAGGGGTCGACCGCGATTTCGCCAAAAAGGAAGTCGCCATGATGCACCACACGAACGAGATGGAGAAAGCCGCCAAAATCGGATCGAATTTTGCCGACTGCTTTAAGAGCACCAACCGTCGGCGGACAGAGATTGCTTGCATGGTATGGCTGATCCAGACTCTGGTGGGATCCCCTTTGATGGGACAAGCAACGTACTTCTTTGTTGGAGCTGGTATGACCCCTGAAACTGTAGGCACATACACTGTTGCCGCGGAACCGCTGACCACTCTAGGGTGCAACGTTGACGCTCATCATGTACGCCGTCGGCTTCATAGGTACCGCTTCTTCTTGGCTCTTGATGAACCGCTTCGGACGACGAGACATCTATTTTTGGGGACAGGTCGTACTGGTTACATTCATGTTAATTACTGGAATTCTAGGTACCGTCGATCGAGACTCGTCTAGTGCCCAATGGGCTATCGGGGGATTGTTGATTGCTTTTGCTTTCACCTATCAATTCACGGTCGGTCCAGTCTGTTATTCTTTAGTTGCGGAGATTGGTTCTACCAGGCTCCGGTCAAAGACTGTCGTGTTGGCCCGGAACCTTTGTACGCACTGTCTGCACTCGTGAAAGATATCACTGAGAGTATCAGACAACATCGGAGGAATCATAGTCGGTATCCTCAATCCGTATATGCTCAACTCCACAGATAGGTTATCTTCAATTGGATCTCGATTATCTAGCTGATCGATCACAGTGGGATCTCGGTCCAAAGGCGGCCTATGTTTGGTTCTCAGCTGGATCACTAGGTCTTGTTTGGGTGAGCGCGTTCGTCAGTGTTCTGGGTAATCCAACTGATTCGATGCAGAGCTTCTTTCGCCTTCCGGAGCCCAAAGTGAGTTTCCATCTATTGGTAGTTTCTATGGACGCCTGGCTGATGCTTTCATCCAGGGCCGATCTTATGGCGAGCTAGACTTACTCTTCGAGCAGAAGATTCCTGCCAGGAAGTTCAAGATCACCAAGGTAAACGAGTTTGAAGCGGCTGAGCGAGAAGCAGCTAGCGGGGGAGTTGTAGCTGGGAGCCTCCATTAGAGACATGCCTCCCTGACAAGCCGACGAGGAAGAATTGAATGAATTCGTATGATCGCCTGACCTTGTCAAGCGCACGCAAAGTGAATGTAGTAGCGGAGTACGGTAATCTCACGCCCGACACGTGAGACACGCCCGTTACAAATTTTGCGGTGGGGCTGACGACGTAGTGTTAACAAAGGACATCGACTGAGACGATTGTCGCACATGTCTTGCACATGATCAATGCTCGTCGGCGTCGCGGGCACGGCCTCAGCTTTTCTCCACATCCTGATTTGTGATGGATACGCAAAATTGCTTTACTGCGGCTTCTGAGGCAGACCAGGACCAGACCATTCAGTCCTAAACGTGCATCTAAAGTACGGGCTCATCGAAAAAATCGTATCCTATGTTCTATGTCTTATACTAAAGTCGCCCCGATGCAGGGTCTACACAGACCATGTTGACTTTACGAACTGACGTCAGTGTATACCTTGTCGATCGACTCACTTGTCGGCGCAAGAGAAAGGCGAGTCTACCGTGCCAGTCTTAAATTGATCGTTGATAGTTGCAATCATGGCATATGCTCCTCCGATGGTCATGAAAAGGCCTACAAGCAGCATAGTGACATGAAAGCACCACTTCAATTTTCCCGACAACGATTCTTTGCGACAGTGACCAAAATCAAAGAGCCAAAGATGCATTGGAACAACGATCTACATTCAGCTTTGTCCATCTCAGCGGCAACTCACCGCCATCGGAGCATACGCAATAGCACCAATAAGGCCAATCAGACTGCCAAAGAACGGTACCGCTCCACAGATAACGAAAGCGAACACTCCGCAGCCTACTGTACTTCCGATCCAAGTTGCCCAATGGGTCCTGCTGCGTCCTTGAAGGTGAGACGTCCCTCGCAATAGTCGAACGAAGAGGTACTTGGCTGCAAGCTAGCATTGTCAGCGCGATCATGCGGGCGAGTTGAGGCACGTAAGCTTACATGTTGACAGAGCGTCGCGCTGATCCAAAGCCCCGGAAGAGCAACACCATAAGCAGCCTTCTTGATCAACAGACCGGCACTGCCAAGGGCCGGTGAGGCGATCCAAACACCACAGTATCGATAGACCACCAGAGAAAAGGTAAGATAGCATGCTCCCAGCAAAGCCATGGAGCAGGCAATCGGTTTCCGGTACTCGGCTGGATCACGCATCTCTGCGATGCTGGATATCAGATAGTATCCCTCACGATGCACCTACATTGGAATGAAAGCGGACGTTCCCGAAGACGATACAAAGATGATAAGAGTTGCGCTCATTCCCGTCAAGAATGTCGGAGAGCCAATGGCATTGAACCCAAGGTCGAAATCGCCTGCCGGCGCCAGCGCAGGTCTGTCTTGCACTCCAACTGCAATGACAAGAGTCATAATCGATACAAAAAGGGTGACGACACCAACCCAGGCTGACATGAGCTACAATCTAGGGGCTTCGTGACTCAATTACCTGCAACACCAATCTGCGACAGTTTTGGAAACAAGGCTAGGGCCGTCGACATGATAAAGGAGATAAAGGTGAAAACCACAGTACATGCGCCATGGTTTGACAGTGCGTTGAAAGCGGTTGCCATACCGATGTAACCACTTCCCGCAATAAGAACGTAGCTGTGAATTAGGTCAGCCAGGCAGGGAATCGAAATTTTCTCACCCCAGGATGTAAAGAGCCCCAATCGTCTCCCGGTACCACACACCACCGACTACATAGGCCATATCTTGAAGACCCTGTCATCAGAGATCGACTGAGTATAACGCTAATCCACCCACATGTATGTTTGGATGCCTAAGCCTGAAGGATCCAAGGAGGAAGGCAGCATACGTGTTGAAGCTGCCCCATCCAATCACTAGGAGAGCTCCGGGGACGGCGCCGACATAGGCGAAGACGCTGGGTATCGACAGAACACCGACTGAGAAGA
>Ga0265780_10005282_pt1 | contig 16407 bp, 21 predicted proteins | sample P1T30metagenome_FD_192432 | JGI IMG/M metagenome (GOLD analysis project Ga0265780, IMG submission 192432) | Plant litter microbial communities from East Loma Ridge, Irvine, California - P1 T30 | ecosystem: Environmental > Terrestrial > Plant litter > Unclassified | place: USA: California... | reverse complement strand
GTCGCCGACGAACAACCACTGTTCATCGCCCCGAACACCCACGTGCTCCACATGCCAGGCGATCATCGTCGTTAGCTCGTCGGGCACGAAGACGTCCCGCTCGCTGCCGTACTTCGGCGGCACGATGGAAACTGAATGACCGGCGGCCAGGTCGTCTCCTGTGGCGCGCTGCACCTGTCGCCGGACGCCAATCGTGCGTCGGAGAAAGTCAACGTCGGTCAGCCTCATTGCGGAAGCCTCGCCTAGCCGCAGCCCGGCGAAGGCGCAAAGGGCGATGTATGGGCGGAACCAGTCATCTGCAGCCTCGAGAATCGCACGCACCTGATCAGGAGTCGGGATCTTCATCGAATGCTCTGACTTGCGAAGCCGGGGGAGTGTCACGCCATCAGACGGATCATTCGACATCAGCCGGTCACGGGTCGCCGCACGCAACACCGAGCGGACATTGTTGACCCGGGTACGGATGGTCGAAGCCGCAAGGCCGTCACTAACCATCGACTTCACCCACGTCTCGACGTGAGACCGTCGAAGCTTCCCCAGCTCCACGCCGGCGAAGGTGCATTTCGCCACTGCGAGGTCCATCGCGACGACCGTTGTGGCAGCCCAGACCTGACGGGTGGCCCACTCGGCGTAGAAAGAACGAAGCGTAATCTTCGACGTTGCCGGATCAACGTACGAGCCCGTAAGCATGCCCGCCGTGATCGTGCCCAGCCACCTAGTGGCGTCGACCTTCCGCTCAAAGTGGCGCGAGTGTTCTCGCCCTTCGTCATCCCGGTAGCGGGCACGCCACTTGCCGTTAGGACGCTTCTGGATGCTTGCCACGACGATGCTCCTCCGCTTCGACGATCTCCGCAGCTACCGCACTGGGATCAATCTCGGTCAGCGTGCGCAAATTGCGGTCCAGATGCTCGATTGTGTGTCGAGCCTCAGCGTCGAACGAGTCTCGATCCCTGAAGTCGCGAGCGATGAGGCTGAGATCTTCTCCTGCTGCTGTCTGTAAGCGGACGAAGGCCTCTGTGGCGTCCTTGAACGCCACGAAGGCCTTCCGTCCGCGGCTGTGAGTCGTGTCGATCTGGGTCAGCAAATACTCGCGTCCGTCGGGGTTGGTCATCGCCGAGACGGTTCGACGGAAGATGCGCGACAACGCCTGGGCCTCGATCATGCGGACGGGCCTGGTGGCGTTTTCGATGCGCGACACCATCGTCTTGTTGACGTAGGTAAGACCCTGCTTCTTGAGTAGGTCTGACAGATCAGCCTGACTCCACGAGTTCTCTTCGCGCAGCCGGCGCACCTCCGCGGCGAAGCTTCTCTCCTCGCGCGTCAGCTTGGCCTCTGATTGCTCCTCATCCGTCATGCAGCCATGGTGGCACAAATCGGAGCAGATTTGGAACGACACGGATTCAAATGCGGTTGCGTGCCCCCGGTTGGGGGTGTTAGGTTGCAGTTCAAAGACGAACTCACCCGGGTTCATAATCGAAACGGAGCCGCAATGACCTCACCGATCGTTCTCCTCACCCTCGAGGAGACAGCAAGCCTTCTCCGGCGCTCCCCCGCCGCGTTGCGCTACATGGTCCACAAGGGAACCGCCCCGAGGTCTGCACTCATCGCAGGCCGACGCATGTTCTCCGAGCAGGCAGTCAACGACTACCTCGCTGCAGCCTTCGCGGAGGCCTCGTAATGCTCCCCGACGACGAGGACTTCCAGATGGAGGTGCCGTGCTGACCAAGAACAGCAACCACGAAAAAGCCCCCGATGCCGGCCAGGGCAACGAGGGCACAACCGAAACCCCCTACTACGAAGGAACGATCCCCATGACTGTACTCAACCGCCTCGCAAGCCGCACCCTTCAACTCCCGGACGCCATCCGCCTAAACGTGGCCCTGGGACGCAATCTGCGCGCCGCCGCGAGCGACCAGGGGTTGACGAGAGCGACCCTTCAAGCCACGACCGGCGACACGTGGATCAACACGCAGCGCGCATGGTTCGGCCTCAAGCCGATGGCCCACTCCGTCCTCATGGCACAGATCGCCGTGCGGGCGAATGCTGCATCGATCTGGCCGGCATCCACGACGAGCTGGGCCTGACGTGGCGACGGTCACCACCGGCCTTAGCGGTGGCAGCAAGTCTGTAGTGCTTGTCGCCCGTCACGCCGAATACGACGTCATCGAACACATGGACCCGGAGTCCGCCCGCAAGCTCGCCGTCACGCTCATGTCGGCTGCTGGACGGGTCGAACGATCATCCGCTGCCCCTGAATGGCCCTAGCAGCAGTCCAAGCATCGACTACAGAAAGGAGGACCATCGATGACCTGGACCAAACTGTCGGACGACTTCACTGACGACACCTGGACACTCTCAGACGCCGCCGCGCGAATGCACGTCGACGGCCTCGTGTGGAGCAACAGGAAGCTGCTCGACCTGCACATCCCCAAGGTGGACCTGCCGCGGTTCGCCAAGACCCCGAGCGCCGTCACGGAACTACTCGAGGGCGGCTGGTGGCACGAAGACGACGAGCATTACGTCATCGACCATCACGCCCGGTATCAGCGTCTGCGCGAAGCCGTCATCAAGCAGCAGACCGTCAACAAGGAGAACCGGGCCAAGCGCGGGCAAGGCACGCCTGCGGCAAGGGAAGTCCGCTTCAACGATTCGTCTAACGATTCGTCGATCGACTCGTCCAACCATTCGTCAGATGGGCACGATTCGTCGAACGAAATGGACAGGACAGGCCGGGATGAAGAAGCACTTGGGGTCGCTTTTAACGAAAAGACAGGCGAGGTAGAGGCAGAAAATAATTCGACCCCTCGAACCACCTCCTCGTGGGTTGTTGCTTCGATCCCTCAGGGCAAGGCGTGCCCGGTCTGCCTCGCGCCTCTGGATGCCGACTACCCGACCGCTGTTTGCCCGAAGCAGGACGAGGCGCATACGGCTGCAAGGAGGTCGGTCGCGTGATGGACGAGTCGTCCGAGTTGGGGCGTGCTGTTCTCCCGCATCGTGATCCGACGTTTGATGCGGTGGCGATGCTGGTTGAGCAGGGTGCGCCGGCGACTGATTGGCAGATCAGGGGGCCGCGGCTGGTGCGTCCGTCCGCGGCCCCTGAGGTCTCGTCTGAGGTTGTGACGGTGAATCTGCAGCCGGACGTGGCCCGGGCTGTCTTGTTGTACCTGCGTGACATTGCCGAGTTGCAGCCGTCGCGCTCGGGGAAGACGAACACTTACCGCCTGAAGGGCAGGAACACATGAATGACCACAACGTATTGAACGAGCGGTTGAAGAAGCTCGCTGACCTGTTCAACCACAGCTCAGTCATCTACGAAGCCGCAGGTAAGCCTGTAGCAGTCTCCGGCCTGGGAGATGTCAGTGTCGCGTCGATGGCTCTAGGCATGGAGTTGGCGGCGACGTCGCACGACCCCATGAAAGCGGTGGACGTTCTGGTCCGTCACAAAGAGCACGACCCCGACACGTTTGAGCTGGTCATGTACGGGGCGGTGCTGAACCTCTTGGCTCTGCACCTCGAGCCGGCGTTCCGGCTGCTGGATGGGACGAGTACGGATCGTCGCGCGCGGGCCGTAAAGGACTGGGCTGCTGTCCGTGAAGTCACGGATGAGTGATCACGAGAGGGGGCGGTTCATGAGGTTGAACACGAATTGCTCATCCTCTGACTTGGAGGGCTCGACCGCCTTTGGCTCTTCCACGGTGTCCGTTGCGATGAGGAACATCAGCACAATGAACAGTCCCAGGGTCGCGAGCCCGAGGAGGACGAGCAGCATGATTCCGAAGGGCAGGGTTGCTCCACCAAGTTGTGTGCTGATGACGGCTGATGCGAAGCCCATGAGGGCCGAAGCCAGGCTGGGCGCCAGAATGAAGTTGGTCCACCACGACCGGAGACGCACGTTCCGGTGGATGCGCCCAGATTCAATTCCAAGGGCTAGCAGGATGACTGGAAAGATCTGCGCCAGAAGGCCCGTCATGGTGGGAGTCACACCCAAGGTTATTGGGTCGCTCGTTGGCTAAGGCACCGGACGCTTACCTGCATGGCGGCGAGGGGCCGGTGGTCATCGTTCCGGCCCACGTCGCTTCGTACCTTCGGCGGCGCATCCCTCTTGACCGGCTACGGATCGATGCTCGGAACATGCAAGACCCGGAGGCGTACCACGTGCTCAACAGTCTCCACCGGGCGGCGCTGAGCTACGAGTCGACTTCTGCTGCCCCTGCGCCAGTGACCCAGCATGAACCACGAGATCAGGAGCGGATGTTGTCTTCATCGCAGGCCGGGGCACTCCTTCATCTGACGGCGCGTGGCGTGCGTGACGCGTGCGAGAAAGGCCGGCTCGAGGCACAGCAGGTCGACGGGAGGTGGCAGATCACACGGGCAGCAGTGCGGAGGTACAGGGACGCCTCATAGCAGCACTGCCGCCCACGGCAGCCCAGGGATGGAACACCCGGCAGTCATACGAGACTAGGTATGGCTGATTGACATTAAGTCTCGGCAACCATCCCTGGGCTTTCTGCTGCCCACTCACACCTAGGAGACAAGCCGTGTCCGTTGAAATTCTCTCGTCGCAGGTCGACAGCATCCGTGCCGAGGCCGCCAGAACGTCCGCCAGCTACACCAGCCAGGCCCGGAGTATCGATGCCGACACGAGCCTTAGCGCTGAGGGCAAGGCGGCTGCCAAGGTCGAGGTCAACGCCAACGCCAAGGAGCAACTTAAGGCCCTCCGCCAGAAGGAGAACGACGCCATCAACATGAAAGTGCGCGACCTCGAGAAGCAGCTTGACTCGAAAATGGGCAGCACCGCCTCCGACATCATCGCTTTCCGTGATGCACAGGACCGCGCTGAACGGTTCGAAAAGCCGGAGGACGCTGTTCGTGCACTCGAGCGCGCCATCCGTACCGACGACACCGCCCTCGCTCACGCCATCTTCCGTCGCGGCATCGAGTCCGGGTGGCGTGACGTCATCGCCACGTTTGGCAACGAGTACCCCGACAAGAAGCCCATCGTCGGTGACCTCGCCTATCTGCGCGAAGCACAGACCAACACCCTGGGTCGTGGCATGAACTACATGTGGATCGCCCAGTGAGCGACGACAACACCGCGACCGAGCAGACCTTCACAGCCGCCGAGGTCGAGAGCCTGAACCAACGCGCCGTCGCCGCTGAACACGCGGCCCTCCGCATGACCATCGCGGCCACGTACGGCATCAACGCCGAGGACACCGCCGCACTCCTCACCGCGACCGATGAGTCAGGGCTGACCGCACAGGCTTTGCGTCTGTCGCAGCTTGGCCAGACATCCGGTGGGAAGAAGCCGGCTGACGCGCGTCCACAGCGTGACGAACGACAGCAGTTCGCAGCTCAACTGTTCGGGCACAACCCAGACCTGTTCTGAACGACCAACATCCCCAGACCCAAGGGCCACCGCACATCTTGCGGTGGCCTTTCCTCATTGCCCCAGAAAGGACGACGAGTGCCCCACAAACGCAGCAGCGTCATCCGTGACCGGTTCCGGGCAATGGCCAAGAGATCCAAGCCTGCCTGCCACATCTGCGGGGAGTCCATCTCCTACGACCTACCGCACACCGACCCCAAATCGTTCGTTGCTGACCACGTGATCGCCCTCGACCGAGGAGGTGCAGATGCGTTGTCCAACCTTGCGGCAGCGCATCGAAGACAACCGCGACTGCAACTCCACGAAGCGAGCCCGCGCGTACGCACCCATCGTTCGACGAAGCGGCAGCTTGAACTAGCAAGCGCAGGCGAGTCGGTCACGAACGGTATATCAGTAGGGAGACTCGGACTCACACATCAGTGATGGTCGACCAGGTCCCGAGCGACCCAAGGCGGGGGTGCCCCTCCCGGGCAGCCTCCCGGACCTCCGGGGATAGACGTGATCCCTCCCCGCATTTTTTTCCGCAAACGAAGCGTTGCGCGACTGGAGTACGTTCACTCCATTAGTTCCAGAATTTCAGACGTTGCAAAACTTTCTGCAGGGTTGACTTGCCTGCTGCAGGGTTCGTCGGCGCAACGGGGGCGACGGGTAAATTTATAGCTACAAGCTTCTTGATGGCATTTTCTACGATGAAGTACCTGACGGCGAGAAAGACGATGCCCAAAATGATCGGTATAAGGCTGAACAAGTAGAGACCAAAGTTGCTCAAACCTTCACTGACATATATATAGCCGATGAAACATCCAAAAATGATTAGAGTGATGGCCCCGCCGAGTACTGCTAGCTCCTTAGTCGAAACCATCCTCGCGGTTTCAAGCACCACTAGCTTGTCGCGCTCGTGTTCTACGAATGCCTGCGACGTGGAGTTTGCAGTTGATTGTGCGGCCAGCTCGGTTAGTCGCTTGATCTTCCCAGCTCGTGTGATCTTGGCCAGAAGCGCCACGACGAGGCTGATCAGAGAAAGCGCCGGGACGCTCAGAGCTGCGAGTTCTAGTGCTGTCATGTTTCCCCCTTTTGTTGCGATGAGTATCCCTCAGACCAAACGACCATCTCGCCTGATATTCGGACATGAGATGACTGAAAGCCCCTAGGAGCCCCTGGGGGCGTTTTTGTGCCCCTCACTGGGGTCGAGCTAAGAAGCAGGAACACTAATGGCCGGTAGCAACAGACAGACGAAGGTGACGCTGGTCGCCGAGGTGACCAACTACCTCAGCGGCCTTGAGCAGGCAGCGAAGAAGACTCGCGAGCTTGGCAATGAGTCGGAAAAACTCGCTCAAAAGGGCGCAGCCATCGAGGGGCTTGGCAAGGGCCTGGTCGGCTTTGGTGGCATCGCTGCTGCCGCTGTCGGCCTGGCGGTAGCTAAGTTCGCTGAGTTTGACGCGGCCATGTCCGGGGTGCAGGCGGCAACGCACGCCACCGAGGGCGACATGAAGCTACTCAGTGACGCGGCTGTGGCTGCTGGGGCTTCGACTGTCTACAGCGCCACCGAGGCGGCAGGGGCCATTGAGGAGCTTTCCAAGGCTGGTCTGACCACGGCGGACATACTCAATGGCGGACTCTCGGGCGCCCTCGACCTAGCGGCAGCCGGCGGGCTGGAAGTGGCCGACGCGGCGCAGCAAACGGCGATCGCACTTAAGCAGTTCGGCCTTGAGGGGGACCAGGCAAGCCACGTAGCTGACCTGCTCGCGGCGGGCGCTGGCAAGGCTGTCGGCGACGTTTCTGACCTCGGCGCTGCTCTCAGTCAGGCAGGCCTCGTTGCTGACGGTGCGGGGCAGTCCATCGAGGACACCACGGGCGTGCTGGCTGCGTTCGCTGATCAGGGTTTGCTCGGTTCCGACGCGGGAACGTCGCTGAAGTCCGCCATCATCGCGTTGCAGGCTCCGACCGACAAGTCGCGCGAAGTGATGGAGAAGTACAACCTCTCTTTCTACGACGGCAACGGGCAGATGCTTTCGTACACCGAGATCGCGGGCCAGCTCGCGACGAAGCTGTCCGGCCTGACGGATGAGCAACGTAACGCGGCCCTCGCGCAGATCTTTGGCAATGACGCCATCCGGTCGGCAAACGTCCTCTACGGGCAGGGTGCCGAGGGCATTCAGAAGTACATCGATCAGACGAACGATCAGGGCTACGCAGCCGAGACGGCGCGACTCAAGCTCGACAACCTGAAGGGCGACGTCGAGCGTTTGGGTGGCGCTTTCGACACGGCCCTCATCCAGTCCGGGTCGGGCGCTAACGACACCCTGAGAGGGCTGGTGCAGACCGCTACCGCCCTCGTCGACGGCATCGGCAGCCTGCCGGCACCGGTCCTGCAGGCCGGTACAGCTGTCGCTGCCGTCTCGTCGGCTATCGCCCTGGTGAGCGGTGCTGCACTGCTCGGACTGCCCAAGGTCGCCGAGTTCAAACGCGGTTTGGACACCCTCGGAATCAGTGGAGCATCTGCCGCTCGAGGCATTGCGGGCATCGGTGGAGTCGTGGCCGTCGCGTCGGTCGGGCTGGCTCTGTACGCCGAAAAACAGGCTGACGTGTCGGCGACGGCGTCGCAGCTCGCCGACACTCTCGACAAGACGACGGGGGCGTTCACCAGCTATACCCGTGCTGCCCTGGTCAAGAAGCTTGCCGACGACGGCGCGTACGAGGCTGCGGCGAAAGCAGGTGTGAGCGCCAAGGAACTCACCACGGCGGTCATCAAGGGTGGCGACGCTCTCGACGAAGTGAAGTCGAAGCTGGCTGACACGAACAACGTCGGTTCGTTCTTTACGGGTGAGGGCATTGCGGCCGGCAACGCCACCCAGGCCATTGTGAACGCGAACGAGGCAGTCGGCCAGAGCAAGGAACGCTTCGAGGCCATGAAGGGCGTCAGCGAAGAAACGGCGGGCGCAACGGACAAGGTGGCTACCGGGTTTGAGGACGTGCAGTCAGCCTCAGAAGCAGCGTCCACCAGTGTCGATGATCTCAAGACGGCCATTGAGGGTTTCGGGTCGGCTCAGCTCGACGTGAACTCGTCCACCCGCGACTTCGAGGCGGCGCTAGATGGGCTGACTGACTCGGTGACCACGAACGGCAGCAGCCTGGACGTCGGCACGGAGAAGGGCCGAGCGAATCAGGCGGCTCTCGACCAGATCGCGCAGTCGACGATCAAGCTGTCGTCGGCAACGCTCGAGCAGACCGGATCGCAGGACGCGGCCAGTGCCGCCATCGCGAACGGTCGTCAGAAGCTGATTGAGGCGCTCGGTCAGTTCGGCATCAACGGGCAGGCGGCAGAGGACTACGCCGACCGTCTCGGGCTGATCCCGTCGAACATCAAGACCCAGGCTCAGATCACCGGACTTGCCGACGCAGAGGCGGCCCTGGCCGCTCTGACACGTGTTCGGCAGGTCCGCATTCAGGCAATCGTGGACCGTGGAGCTGACGTGACCCCGCAAGCCGGCGGGACCACCCGCCCCGGGTTCGCTGTCGGTGGTGCCATCGAGGGACCAGGTTCGCCGACCTCGGACAACATCCCGGTTTGGGTCTCGCCCGGTGAACACATCCTGGACGCTCAGGACGTCGCGAACCTTGGCGGGCAGAGCAGCGTATACGCCATGCGTGCAGCCCTGGACGCAGGAATCAAACCCTGGCAGAAGTTCGCTGAGGGTGGCGGCGTCGGTGCCGGAACCGTCTGGAATTCGCCTCAGTACGTCAGCTATGGCGCATCGGGCGGGTCTGATCGACCGATCAACGTCACGATCCAGTCGAAGGGCGGCGTGGACCTCACGAAGTACATCGAGGTTGTCGTCGACCGTGCTGACCAGCAGGGGCAGATGAGCAACCGCATGGGCAAGCAAGTCCGCTAGATCCCCCTCCCCGCAATTTCTCCTAAGGGGCCACCCAATCCGGGTGGCCCCTTTGTCGTCCCCAAACAAAGGACAAACCAATGGGCACTCCCCGACTCATCGCCGCCGACAGTGACAGCGGCCAAATTCTGTCTACCGCTGTACGCACGTGGCTCGAGACGACATACGGACTCCGAGACACCGGATACCGGCAGCTCTCCGCGCTCACGGCCCCGACCAATGCCACCGTGAACAGTTGGAAGCTTCGGCGGGTGGGTGCTCTGGTCGAGCTTTATTACAACTTCCAGAACACCAGCGCATCTACTGTCAACTTCACGTTCCCTGCGGCCACGTGGCTCCCGGTCGGGTTCCGCCCGCCCGAGCAACGTATTTTCGCCCACTCGCAGAACGGCGGCAACGTGACGGGCACGCTCGCGGTCGGCACGAATGGTGTCCAGCCGTACAGCATCGTCGCGTCTGCCACCGATCAGGCGTCTATTTCGTGGATGACTAATGATGCTTGGCCGACGACACTGCCTGGCACCGCCGTCTAGCTAGACCGTTTGAATGGTGACGTTTAGACCCGAATCAGGATGGAACGGCCAGGCCGCCTGCCGCTGGTCTCCGACGATGCTCTGAGTTAAAATATGGGTAGAGGAACGACGACCTCCTCGGCTATGGCCTCTCACGGATGGGGAACCGTGAGAGGCCATTCGTCGTCATTGCCCGAGCTGAGCCCCATGCCTACCTCTACCTTTGAGCCATCTATTCTGGCGACGGCCTTCCACCCGGAGTACCCCAACGGGCACCCTAAGTGCTGACGCTGCCTGCTCATATGCCCATGACGGGGACTAAGACGTTGCCCCGCCGAGTCGAATGGGGTAGGGCTCGCTGACTGGGCCTTACCATTGACATAGGACTATCGGAAGGAGCTGCCATGCTCGCCATGGAAGCTGCGCGCCTCGCCGCCGGAGGTCTACTAGCGCGCGGATGGGACGGTACGTATCCGGTCGATCCCGTAGCACTCGCAGAGGATCTTGGAATCAAGGTCAAGAGTGCAGTTTTTAAGGACCCGAACACTTCGGGCGCAATCATCGCTGAAAACGCGGATGACATCACCATCTACTTTGCACAAGACGACGATTTCGCACGCCAATTGTTCACCGTCGCGCACGAACTAGGCCATTACCTTGAGCGTGTGCAAGCTGGTGATCCTGAGTTTTCGTTTGTCGAGAAGCGTCATAGCGAGCACTATGACTTGCACGAGTTTTATGCTGATGAGTTCGCTGGCAACCTACTGATGCCAACCGGGCAGTTCAAAGCTCTCTGGACCTCGGGAGCCAGCATTGCCGACATCAGTAGGTACTTTTCTGTGAGCATGAAGGCAGTCAGGAAGCGGCTGGACCGCCTTCGTAAGCTCGGAGAAATAACCGCATGAGTGCCGAAACCGGCTCCGATAGCAGCGATGAGACGGAAAGCCACCAAAAAGGTGAAGATCAGAGCGGCCCAGAAGGGCCTCCGACTCAAGCCCGCGACGGTGTTAAGGGGTCTCCATTCGTCTGGGACTTCACGTTTAATCGGTCGGCCTTCAACCGAGGAATTCTAAAAGGCCTAGCTGGTCAGTCTGCAGAGGATCTGCTGGGCGACGTTCGCCGCGACGTTAGCGAGAAAGGCCTAGTCGACTCCGCCACTCCGGCTGAAGACTCTAACTATGCTCAGCAGATCGCCCAAGCTGGCGCAGAAGCAGAGAAGATCAAGAACCAAATTCTCGGGGCAGAACGGGACCGTCTGGAACAACAGAAGAAGCAGCGCCGTGTTTTCTTCTACTGGGCCATAGCGGCCATCACAGGAATCCTGATCTTCAATTCAGTCATTTTCGTCTGGCATATGGATGCTACGAGGGGAAGGCCCTCTGACACTGTGATCATTAGCTGGATAACGACCAGCATTGTCGAGGTCATTGGTCTCGGTTACATCATTGCTCGATCCCTCTTCAAGCTTGAAAATAGTCAGCCGGCGAATGGGGCTAAAGCCGATGCATCTTCCCGCATAACCGAGTAGGCCGGACCTCGGCGGCCCCGGACGCCCTTGCCCTCTCGGAATTCGAGAAAAACGGCTCGCCTATGACCTATCTCGGTAGTGACCGGTGCACCTAGGGGCAAAGAACGACGAACTCAAGACCATCAACGCCGAAAGGCCATCCTCTAAGGCGTCAAGAGCCGTTTGACCGACTCTGACGAAGTCTCGAGCGCGGCCCACTCGTGACTGTCAGCATCGCGTGCGTGGAGGAATTGCACTCGCGTTCGTAACGGCTTCTCCGCGGCGATGAGAAGCGAGTTGCCGCTGAGGGCGGTCAGCTCGCCACGCACGTCGAGGAGGGCAGCAGCGCCGGCAGGATCGTGGGCTCTAATCTGCTTGGACGCGGCGGTCAGCGACTTGCTTAGAGCCTTTCGGCTGCTCGCGTCGAGCTTGTCCGCAGCCAGCTTTGCGCCGAGGTCGTGCAGCCCCTCAAGCAACTGTGCTGCCTCCGCGTAGACACTCTCGTCCCGCTCGGCCACGCGCGTGTACCGGTTCGCTTCGATCTCCACGAGGCCGTAGCTGTGGAGCTGTGCGATCGCCTCACGGACAGGTGTGCGGGAGACACCAAGCCACTTGACGAGCTGGTCGTCGTTCAACCGCTCACCGGGCTCGAGAGTGCCGTCGACGATGGCGGCGAGCATCTTGTCGAAGACGACATCGCGGAGGAGTCGACGCGGCCCAGTGGTTTCTTCGGTTTGAGGGATCGGCATGATTTGAGAATAGTCGATGGCGTGTCTGATATGTCAAGCACCTTGGGTGACAGGGCGTGTGGGCTTGAATGCCGACTACCTACGCGCCCTTAGCTGTCCCTAGCCTCGGCGGTAACTCATAGGGGGATTTTTGACGCAAGATCACACAATCGAAGAGTCGATGCACAGGGGGTTATCGAGGCGGTCAGTTCTTGTCGGCTCGGGCCTGGCGGCCATCGCGGCTGCTATCGGAATTGGCCCTCTCGATCCGCTTCCGGCATTTGGGGCGACGTACACAAACGGGAATGTGCCGGCATCGCAGCTGTCGCTAATTTCCTGGACGCGCACACAAGGCTTTAACCCGAACAGGACCATCCGGTCGGACATCTTGCCTAGCTTGACAGCCATGAACACGGCCTTTCAGAAGGCCTTCGGCTACAACCTGCCGATCAATGACGGCTACCGCAATTACGCCGAGCAGGTGCAAGCCAAGAAGGACTACGGCAGCGAGGCCGCAACGCCCGGGGAATCTCCCCACGGCTGGGCAACCGCAATCGACGTAGGCACGCGAGACCAGCGCCGCATCTCGTTTAACGACGCAACCTACAACTGGCTAAAGGCAAATGCCGGAGCCTACGGCTGCGTTCACCCAGCCTGGGCCGAACCAAATGGGCGCCTTCCCGAAGCCTGGCATTGGGAATTCACCGGCACAATCACAGCCCCCACCACACCCGAGGAAGCAGAACATCTCATGTCAAACGGCGAGAGCTACACCATCTACAAGCGCTCAGGCACTGGTCGGTACTTCGCTGCCTGCGCAGGACGCTACGTCCCCATTGGATCCACGCTTACTGCACAGACTGGCCTTGACGGTCAGCGAGTTATCGACCTGCTGATCGCAGATGGAGCAAAGTTCCGCGAACTTTCCGGGGCCGACTACGACGGGCTGAACGTTCTCTACGCGACGGTGGCCGAAAAGACAGCGGTCTAGGCGTCCACTATTCCGATCGCCCTCTAAGAAGTGCCCCCTAGCCGAATAGCTAGGGGGCACTGTCGCGCGCGCATTGTGGAAAAAATGCCCAAAATAGACACCGCCTGACCCCGGAGGGGCTGAGTAGGCTTAAGAAGGGGAACCCTCCCCCTGGTCGGGCTCAGGATCGGACCGGCTGATGAGGTCGCGGATCTCGGGTTCGTGCTGAAGCATCCAAGCGACGGCGCTGTTCAGACTGTCGAACTCGCGCAGCCATGGTCGACGTCCCGACGCGTCCCGGCAGTAGGCGTAGCAGTGGTAGCGCGGACCGTTGCCGGCTGAGCGTGCGGTAACCCAGCCGAGTGGCGGTCCAGGCTTGACCTGGACGACCCAGAAGCCGTGAGCACCAGGCGTGGGTGCGTGCGCGTGGGGATGGCTCGGGACCGGTCTGCTCAGGGCTGACCTTGCTGCCTCACCACTGCCACGAACGCCCATGCCCTGAGCATCATGGCAACCACTGACTTTTCTTTTGCAGCCGATCTCAGCCGGTCCGCGACTCCACACCAACCAGTATGATCGTGAGACTTATTGATGACGGGAATGACGTGGGCGGCCTACCGAAGGATTCTGATGCAAAGTACTGCATCGAAACTTTGGTGAAGGATTTTGGCTGGACATACAAAGAGACGACTGGAAGAAATAGCCACCCCGCGGGCTTCCTGCTCTGCTCCGAGAACAGTCGCGAAGGCTGCTGGATCAACGTCGCAAGTACGGGACAGAACACAGCGAAGAAGATGTGGAGACGGGCTAAAGCGTGCACCCACGGGGACGCTCCGAATAGATCGCACTGGTAATGGTTGGCACTTGCCAACATGGCGGCGTAAACTGGGGCATCACCACACAGGAGAAGCAATGACGACGTATGTCTTCAGCATCGTTGTGGAGGGTCTCGACTTGGACTCCGACCCCCAGAACGCCTACCTCGAAAGTTTGGAATTCGATGTCCTAGCTAGCCGCACGGCTGGCGTCACGTATTTGGAAGTAGAAGTTGAGTGCGCGCGCCCCTCGCTTGCTTTGGATACTGCAAAGAAGGCCCTGGAAGTCGCCGGCATAAAGGTATTAAGGGTCGACCTTGACCTCGTGACAATCACTGAGATTGCCGAAAGGCTCGACGTGAATCGCGAAACGGTACGACTTTGGAGTTCAGGTCAAAGGCGGGATGACTTTCCTTTGCCCTACTCGACAGTCGGCAAGTCGAGCGTCTGGGCCTGGGCTGACGTCTTCGCTTGGCTTCGCGCCCGGGGCCAGTCCATACCTTCCACGTACAGCGATAACCCGCTGCCCCTGGATGTGACAATCCGGGTCAACGGAGGTCTAGCCGCTGGAAGGCAGGCCGCTCAGCAATGGGGCGTCTCGTCAGCCACGGTTGTCAGAGGCATGCCTTGGAGTAAGCGCGAGCCGCGTCGAATTGGTGACTACAAGTTGCACCCGGTCGGGAGGGTGTCGTGACTCGGCAGATAGCCGATGTCCATGAGCTGCTGCAGGCCCTGAACATCGTGGGCGTGAACTACTACACAGTCTCTGCAGAGCGTGAGGAGGGCGACGTTGACGCTCCAGCCCCCGAGGACATTGCGCCGGAATTCGGACTTCGCATCAGGCATGATGGTGCTGAACTCGGGGTTCGACTCAGGGTCGAGATCCTGTCTTCGGTCGGACGCGTCGTTGTTGATGCTGCCATGGAGTATGACAGTGAAAGCGAATTCGAGGTAAGCAACGAAATTGCGTTCGAATATGCAAACGAGGTTGCAGTGATGGCCCTACTTCCCTACATGCGGGAGGCGGTGTCGAATATAACTCAACGAGTCTTTGGCGATGCTCTGATGATGCCTGTCATTCCACGGGGAGCTCTTGCGTTCAAGGAAATCACGACCGACTGAAGTCCATCGAGGTCACCGAGCGAGTCAGACGCTGTGGACATTGACTTTGCTTCCACGCATTCACCGGTTTGCGCAGCTCGAACTCGTATCAGACGGCAGCCCGAGTCGTGCCCGAACTTTCTGAGAGGCAGCCGCTGCGGCGTCACGGTTAGCGAAGGTGAAGTTAGCTTCTGCTTCAGAGTTGGCATTGGCGATGCCCTGCAGGACCGAAATGTCTGCGTAATAGGAGTTGCTGAGGGCAGTGATGTCTGCCGCCTCAATTTGGGCTGGCCACAGAACAGCGGGGTCGTCGAAGCGGGCCGCTGCAGCTGAATAGGCGTCGACCAGAGGCTGCGCACTCGTCTTATACGCAGCAAACTCACCCGACGCGGTGGCTGTGTTCCAGGTTTCGGAAGCGACGTTTGCGGGGCACACCGTGTCCAGGTAGTAGTTCGCCGCATCCTCGACGCTCATGGCTTCAGGCGTCGGGGTGGGCAATGGCGTCGAGGCTTGAGAGGCGGGTGCCGTCTCGGTCGCTGACCCGCTGTCCGCAGGCGACGTGCAGCCAGCGAGCAGCAAAACGGACAACGTGACTACAGCTAACGAGGCTTTGAGTTTCATTCGTGTCCCTCCCAATCGATGAGAACTCTATGGGGTGCCTGAGGCGTCATCGAACCCCCGACCAGGGGAGGGTGACGGCCGGACTGAACGGTTATGCCGACGGAGCCTTACCCCTGAGGGAGAGACGCCAACCAGCGCAGTCCTTCCTCGCGCGTGATCAATGCCTTCGACTGGCTGGCAGTCGGGTAGACAACGGTGAGGTCGCCGTGCTGCACCAGGTTGCGAATCGTCTGCGCGGATAGGCCCACAAGGCCTGCAAATTCGGCGATTGAGTACGCCAATCGGCCATCATCAGCCTTGCCCGGGTCAAACATCCCAGTCTCGCAAGAACGAGCCTGGGTGCCGGTTCACCAGCACGGAAAGGTTGACCAACTCGTTCCAGGTGATCGGGCGTTCTCCGCGGAGTTTGCGGTAAAGACTCTGTGGCGACATCCCAACTTGAGGTGCCGTGGCCTTAATGGTGATACCTAGCTCGTCCAGTGCTGCTCGTAGCCTTATGGCCACAAGGCCGTTCATGTCGTCATGCATGACCTAAGAGTGGCCAAGCGCTGTACGCCGTATGGGCCAGAACATACGGCGGGCTTGCAGGTAAACGGCTAGCGCCTAATTTGTCGCCCAGTCCGCAGCCAGTCCGCAAGAGCCCCACAAGCCACCCATCACGGGCTTATGAGGGCAACTACTCAATCGTTGTATTTCCGGGCCTGACAAGCACTCACTGACTCCTGCTAGTCCTAGGGCGACGTTCCGCTTCAACAACTAGAACGCCTCGGCGGCAGCAAAGCCGCTGCCGAGCCTCGTCAGCAGGCCCGCCGCGAGCGCGGTCCGCTCGACCATGCCGTCGATCGAGATCCACTCGTGTCGAGCGTGG
>Ga0265780_10005281_pt1 | contig 16407 bp, 12 predicted proteins | sample P1T30metagenome_FD_192432 | JGI IMG/M metagenome (GOLD analysis project Ga0265780, IMG submission 192432) | Plant litter microbial communities from East Loma Ridge, Irvine, California - P1 T30 | ecosystem: Environmental > Terrestrial > Plant litter > Unclassified | place: USA: California... | reverse complement strand
CGGTTCTGACGCCGCGGGAGCCTCGTGGCAGGACTGGTACGACGCGAACGTCGACGTCATCGGCGACGACCCCGACCTCATCCGTCCCGGGGCGGTGCTGACCGCACCGAGCGTCGTGCTCGACGCCCCACCCCACCCGACCTCACCCCACGAGTAGGAGCCGTCATGTCCGCACTTCCGCTCGACCCCGACGTCGCCGGTGAGCACGTCCCCGGCCCGCCCCCGTTGCCCCTGCACCCCCGCCGCGCGCGTCGCGCCGAGGCGACGGCGACGGCCGATTCCTCGGATCCGGCACGGCCCGCGGCGTCGGCCGCGGCCACGTCCGCGTCCGGCCCCGCGCCGTCGTCGACGACCCCCACCGCGGTCCTGGCCGACCCCGACCGGTGGTTCGGAGCGATCGCCCTGGCCGTGGTGGAGGTGCTCGCGGGCGGCAGGGCCGCCCAGCAGCTCGTCCGCTGGGTCACCCCAGAGATCTACGGCGCCGTCGCTCGTCGCGCCGGCCTCCGGGTCCGGCTGCACGGGCGGCCGACGCGACCGGCGCACGGTCGCGTCCTCGCGGCACGGGCCACGACCACCGCGAGCGGGGCCGTGGAGGTCACCGCCGTCGTCCACGACGGACGCCGGGTGCGCGCCGTCGCCGGGCGCCTCGAGCTGTTCCGCGGCAGGTGGCGCGTCATCGAGCTCCAGGTCGGATGAGACCGCCCCTCGCAGGAGCGACCGACGGCCGGGCCCCGGGAACGTCTCACGACGTCGCGGGGCCCGGCCGTCGGTGCGGACGAGGCGCCGGTCAGCGCTTCTTGGTCTGCTTCGCCGCGCGGCGGCGCTCCTCGCGGTTGACCGAGCCGTCACCGGCGTCGTCGCTCGTCGCGGCGGCGGCCGCCGGACGGCGGGCCGCGCCGCGGGGCGAGCCCGAGACGAACGCCGAGCCGTCCTCCGACGGTGCCGAGTACTGCAGGTTGGAGGGCCGCGCGGGCGCCTCGAGACCGAGGTCGTCGAGCTGAGGCGCTGCGGCCGCCGGTGCCGCCTTGCGCGCCGGCGACGGCGCGGGCGCCGCAGCCGGAACCTCGGACTCCGCGGCGACCGGAGCCTCGGAACCCTCGGCGGCGTCGGAAACGCCCTCGACGGCGACGACCGCGGGGGCGTCCGTCGTGGCGGCGACGGCCGCGACGGCCGGCTCCGGGGCCTTGACCTCGAGGTGGAAGACGTAGCCCACGGCCTCCTCCTTGACGGCCTCGTTCATCGCGTTGAACATCACGAAGCCCTCGCGCTGGTACTCCACGAGGGGGTCGCGCTGCGCCATCGCGCGAAGGCCGATGCCCTCCTTGAGGTAGTCCATCTCGTAGAGGTGCTCGCGCCACTTGCGGTCCATGACCGACAGCACGACCCGGCGCTCGACCTGACGCATGACGTCGGAGGTCAGCTCCTCCTCGCGGCGCTCGTAGGCGAGCCGCGCGTCGGAGAGGACCTCGCGCACCAGCGCCTCGCGGGTGAGACGGTTCTTGCCGCCCGCGGACTCCACGACCTCGTCCACGGTCAGCGAGATCGGGTAGAGCGGCTTCAGGAGGTTCCAGAGCTCGTCGAGGTCCCAGGTGGCGGCGTCGTTGTCGGCGGTGGCCGAGTTCACCGTGTCGGTGATGACGTCGTCGATGAAGCCCACGACCTGGTCCTCGAGGTTCTCGCCCTCGAGCACCCGGCGGCGCGTGCCGTAGATCGCCGCGCGCTGGCGCGACAGGACGTCGTCGTACTTGAGGACGTTCTTGCGGATCTCGAAGTTGCGCGCCTCGACCTGACCCTGCGCGCTGGCGATGCCGCGCGAGACGATCTTGGACTCCAGCGGCACGTCCTCGGGGTAGGAGGACGAGCTCATGAAGCGCTCGGCGAGACCGGAGTTGAACAGGCGCATCAGGTCGTCCTGCATCGACAGGTAGAACCGCGACTCACCGGGGTCGCCCTGACGGCCGGAACGACCGCGGAGCTGGTTGTCGATGCGTCGCGACTCGTGCCGCTCGGTGCCCAGGACGTACAGACCACCGAGCTCGACGACCTCGTCGTGCTCCGCGGCCACGGAGCTCTTCGCCTCCTCGAGCGCCTCGGACCAGGCCGCCTCGTACTCCTCCGGCGTCTCCGACGGGCTGAGCCCACGGTCCGCCAGGGCGTCGACGGCCAGGTGCTCGGCGTTACCACCGAGCATGATGTCCGTGCCTCGTCCGGCCATGTTGGTCGCCACGGTGACGGCACCCTTGCGGCCGGCCATCGCGACGATCGCGGCCTCACGAGCGTGGTTCTTGGCGTTCAGGACCTCGTGGGGCACGCCCTGGCGCTTGAGTCGCACCGCCAGCGCCTCGGACTTCTCCACCGACGTCGTGCCGACCAGGACGGGCTGCCCTGCCGCGTGCCGCTCGACGATGTCCTCGACGACCGCGTTGATCTTGGCGTCCTCGGTCGTGAAGACCAGGTCGGGCTGGTCGATGCGCTGCATCCCACGGTTGGTGGGGATCGGCACGACACCCATCTCGTAGGTGTTCTGGAACTCGGCGGCCTCGGTCATGGCGGTACCCGTCATGCCCGAGATGCGGTTGTACAGGCGGAAGTAGTTCTGGAGCGTGATCGTGGCGAGCGTCTGGTTCTCGGCCTTGATCTGCACGCCCTCCTTGGCCTCGATGGCCTGGTGCATGCCGTCGTTGTAACGACGTCCGGCCAGGACGCGGCCGGTGTGCTCGTCGACGATGAGGACCTCGCCCTTGAGGACGACGTAGTCCTTGTCGCGCTTGAACAGCTCCTTGGCCTTGATCGCGTTGTTGAGGAACCCGATCAGGGGGGTGTTCAGGGACTCGTAGAGGTTCTCGATGCCGAGGTGGTCCTCGACCTTCTCGATACCGGGCTCGAGGACGCCGACGGTGCGCTTCTTCTCGTCGACCTCGTAGTCCTCCTCGCGGTTCATCCGACGCACGACCCTGGCGAACTCCGCGAACCACTTGTTGGTGTCGCCCGAGGACGGCCCCGAGATGATCAGCGGGGTCCGGGCCTCGTCGATGAGGATCGAGTCGACCTCGTCGACGATGACGAAGTTGTGGCCGCGCTGCACCAGCTCCTCCGTCGACCACGCCATGTTGTCGCGCAGGTAGTCGAAGCCGAGCTCGTTGTTCGTGCCGTAGGTGATGTCCGCGGCGTAGTGCGCGCGGCGCTCCTCCGGCTTCTGGCCCGACAGGATGACGGCGGAGGACATGCCCAGGAAGCGGTAGACGCGCCCCATGAGCTCGCTCTGGTAGCTCGCGAGGTAGTCGTTGACCGTGACGACGTGGACGCCCTTGCCCGAGATCGCGTTCAGGTACGCGGGCAGCGTCGCGGTGATGGTCTTGCCCTCACCGGTCTTCATCTCGGCGATGTTGCCGAGGTGCAGGGCCGCGCCGCCCATGAGCTGCACGTCGAACGGTCGCTGACCGAGCGTGCGCTTGGCGGCCTCGCGGACGACCGCGAACGCCTCGGGGAGCAGCGCGTCCAGGCTCTCGCCGTCGGCGTGCCGCGTGCGGAAGACGTCGGTCTCCTCGCGCAGCTCGGCGTCGGTCAGGTCCGAGAACGAGTCCTCGAGCGTGTTCACCTGGGCAGCGATCCCGTGCAGCTTCTTGAGGATGCGGCCCTCGCCCATGCGAAGGACCCGGTCGAGGATGGAGGCCACGCTTTGCTCCCAGGTTGGTGTCAGGCCCACGGCGGCGGGCCTCGCGCCCCCGACACCGGAGACGCCCACCCATCGTAGGCGTCCTCACACGCACCGGCAGCACGTACGCCGACGGGCGCCGGATCTCTCCGGCGCCCGTCGGCGTTCGACGCTGCCCGCGGTCGCGAGCGCGTGTGCGTCTAGGCGTTGGCCTCGGCCTGGGCGTCCAGGCGGATCACACCGTAGGTCCAGCCGTGACGGTGGTAGACGACGGCGGGCTGCCTCGTCTCGGTGTCGATGAAGAGGTAGAACGGGTGGCCCGCGGCCTCCATCTCCTCGATGGCGTCCTCGACGCTCACCGGCGACGTCCGGTGCACCTTCTGGCGCACCACGACCGGTGAGTCACCGAGCTGGCTCTCGACGGCGACGTCGGTCTCCGTCGGCGCGACGATGCGGTCATCCGGCTCCGCCTCGACGGCGGCGTCGAGCGCCTCCAAAGCCTCGAGCCCGTCGTCGGCGGCCGGGATCGCCCGGCTGTCCCGGCGAGCGGCCTTGCCCTTCTTGCGGTCGTGCGAGCGACGGAGCCGCTCGAGCAGCTTGGTGGCCGCGGCGTCGAGCGCCGCGTAACGGTCGGAGGCACTCGCCTCGGCGCGGACCACCGGACCCTTGTCGCGCACCGTCAGCTCGATGCGCTCGCTCGAGGCGGACTGCCTCGGGTTGGGCTCGTGGGTGATCTCGACGTCGACCCGCTGGGCGTACGGCGCCAGCTGAGTGACCTTGGACAGCTTGTCCTCGACGTGCTCGCGGAACCGGGGTGCAACCTCGGTGTGCCGACCGACAACGACGATTTCCATGGCTTACCTCCGTGGGTCGCCTGGCTCGCGGGCCAGGGCTGCGTGCGTGGGATCCACCCTCACGGGTGGAGGACGACGGGCCTCACCCCCCACCCGGGCGCTGCTCGCCGGCCGCCGCGTCGTCGCGGTGTGGTCGTGGTGCGCTCCATGGATCGACGTTAGTCCACCGAGGCCGAGATGGCAGGCGCAACGGCCCGCCGGGTGTCCCTGCGGCCGCCAGGACGATCGCTGCGACGGTGTCTCCCCCGGCCGCCAGGACGGCGGATCGGCACCGTGCCAACGTCTCGCCGGTCGTGAGGACGTCGTCGACCAGGACGACCTCCCTGGACACCATCTCGATCCTCGGGACGACCCGGGCGTGGCGGCCGGACTGCGCGCGGTGCCCCGCGCCGCCTCCGGGCCCCCCACCGACGTGGTGGGTCGACCGTCCCCGGCTCGCGAGCGCCGCCACCACGCGGGCGGGTCTGCCCCGCCGGGCGAGGCGCCGTGCGACGGCGTCGGCGAGGTCGGCCACGGGTGGGCGCCCGCGCAGCGCACGACCCATGCGCGAGGGGGCGGGCACGACCCACGTCTCGGAGACTTCCCGGGCCCCGCCCGGCCCGCGCTCCCCGCTCGCCGCGCCTGCCCCCAGCCCGTCGAGCCAGGCGTCCACGACGCCGCCGAGCGCGTCGGTCAGCACCGCGTCGAGGTCGCGGCGTCCTCCGAGCTTCCACGCCAGGACGATGCGTCGCAGCTCCTCGCGATAGGTGCCGAGCCCCCAGACCGGCAGCCCGTCGGGCAGGGCGGGGGCGGCGCCGTCGACGCGGCGGGGCGGGCCGAGGGCGGCCCGGCAGCGCGGGCACAGGGTGACGTCCCACGTGTCGCAGCCCGCGCACGCCAGCGGGACCAGCAGCCGCGCCGCCTCGACGCCGAGGGCCTCGGCGCTCGCCACGGCAGCGGTCACGGCGTCGCCGACGCCCGCACGGGGTCGGCGCCGGGCACGGGTCGAGGTCATGTGGACGAGGGTCACCCACCACGTCGCCGTCGAGCGGGACGACGCGGCGGGCACGCGACGTGCGTCGCGGTCCCGCGTCCTGGGGACAGCCGAGGGGACCCGGCCGCGCGGATCGCTCTCAGCCGGGGAAGGCCGGGTCCGTCACTCCCGCGACGATCTCCTCCCACCGGAGCGAGACGCGAAGCAGCAGGCGCCCTTCCGCCGTCGCCAGGTAGAGCTCGCCGAGGCCGTTCCCCGCAGCGATCGAGACGGCCTGCGCCGTCGTGGAGACCGGTGCGACGGGACCGGTCACCAGGGCGGTCCGCACGCTCGGGGCGGATCCCTGCTCCTGGGACGCGAGGACGGCGATCTCCGTCGCCCCGGTCCACACGACGCCGAGCCCGCTGGCGAGGTCGCCCACGAGGACCGGGCCGGCGACGAGCCGCAGCGGCACGCCGTCGCGGTCGCGCACGACGGCCACGATCTGCACCTGGGCGACGCCGTCGCGCTCCGTCATCACGACGGCGCGGGCACCGTCGCGCGAGACCCGCACCTCGTCCACGCGCCCGGTCAGCACCTCGGCATCGACCTGGACGACGGCGCCCTCGGGCGTGACCGCCGTCAGGACTCCGGCGTTGTCCCGCTCACCCGTGAGGATCCAGCCGAACCGGTCCTGGCTCGGCGGCAGCAGCTCGCGACCGCTGGTCAGCACCGTGAACGTGCCGTCCGGGGCGATGTGCAGCAGCCGGCCCTCCCCCTGGAGGACGGCGACGCCCGCGTCCTCGTCGTAGGCGGGGGCGGGGCGGCGCAGGTCCGCGAGACCGGCGGGCGGGTCCTGCGCACCGTCCGCGGGGTCGGCGCTGGGGATGTCCGTCGGGGTGTCGGTCGGCGCGTCGGTCCCGATCGCGCCAGGCGTCCCGGGGGCGTTCGAATCACCGCCGGCGTCGGCAGCGTCGGCCGACCCGACGTACGGCTCGACGTCGGCGCCGTCCACGAGCACGAGCGCCCCGTCCGCGAGCGCCACGAGCCTGTCGGGCACGCGCGTGACGAGCACCGGGGCCACCGCTCCCGAGGCCGGCTCGTAGGGGTTCCCGTCCAACCAGAGCGAGACCCCGAGGATCCCGGGGATCGAGGTGAGGGTGGCGTTGATCTGCGCGAAGAGGAGGTCACGGTCGGCGGCCGACAGCCCGGCCGCGCCCGTCAGCCGCACCTCGGCCCTGGCGTCGTCCTCGGTGACCACCACGCCCGCGCCCAGCTGCTCGAGCGTCGCGCCGAGCGGGACGCGCGTCGAGACGCCGGACTCCAGCCAGTCGGCCGGCCCGGCCAGGAGGCGATCCAAGGCGTGCGAGACCGCGTTGCGCGTGGGCACGAAACGGACGTCGGGCACGAGGGCGGTGAGGTCGGGGGTGAGGAACATGACGGGGACGGGGCGGAAGACGTTGCCGAACGCGACCTCGGGAAGCAGCAGACCGCTGGGGACCGAGTCGATGCGCCACTGCCCGGACACACGGACGAGCTCGTAGCTCAGCTCGGACTCCGCCTGCGAGGTCGAGGCCGTGTAGACGCCGCGGTCGTCGACGTCGGCCACGGCCTCGATCCCGAGCCTCACCTGGACGCGGTCGAGCCCCTCGAGCTCGTCGGCGCTCAGGGTGGCCGGACCGTCGGACGGCGTGGCGTCGCGCGGGGTCTCGGCGGCCTGCTCGCCCGACGGCGCGGGTTCGACACCCTCGGGCAGGGTCACCACCGGCACCTGGGGCGACTCGTTCGCCGAGATGACGACCTGGGCGAGCGGGGTCCACCCGCCGCTGGCCGACTCGGTGAGGAACGAGCGCGCGACCTCGAAGTCGTTGTCCCCCGACAGGCCGGCGGCGCCCGCCTGGAGGAAGCCCTCGATGATCTCGGTCGGGCCGGCGCCGAGCACGGGACCGCTCGCCTCGTAGCGGATGGTGCCGTCCGTCGGGGACTCGGTCAGGCCCACCTCGACCGGTCCGGAGGTGGGCAGCGACGTGCAGCCCGCGAGCGCCAGCGCAAGCACGAGCGCCACTCCACCGGCGCGCGTGGCGCGGACGGCGCGCCGCCCTCGGCCCATCACCCTCATCGCGTCTCCTGGTGCGTCACGTCGAGGTCCGGCACCGAGGCGGGCGACGGCCCGAGCAGCTGGTTGGGCACCTCGGGCACCTCCTCCTCACGCTCCAGCGGTCCCGGCGAGTGCGTCACCTTGACGCCGGCGCGGCGCGGCAGGGTCAGGCGGAACGTCGCGCCGACGCCGGGGCTCCCCCACGCCTCGAGGTCGCCGCCGTGCAGCCGCGCGTCCTCCAGGGCGATCGCGAGACCGAGACCGGTCCCCCCGATGGTGCGGGCGCGCGAGGGGTCGCCGCGCCAGAACCGGTCGAAGACCTGCTCGCTCTGCCGCGCCGTCATCCCGACACCGTGGTCGACGACGCTGATGGAGACCGCTCGGGAGTCGGCGCGCACCACGACCTCGATGCCACGCGCCTCGGCGTGCTCGATCGCGTTGGCGAGCAGGTTGCGCAGCACCCGCTCGACGCGGCGCGGGTCGATGTCGGCGCGGCACGCCTCCTCGGGCTGCTCGACGACGAGGTGGGCGCCCGTGCGCTCCGCGAGCGGCGCAGCGAGGTCGACGGCGCGACGCACCACGGTGCGGACGTCGAGGTGCTCGACGTCGAGGATGGCGGCCCCGGCGTCGAACCGCGAGATCTCCAGGAGGTCGGCCAGCAGCGCCTCGAACCGGTCGACCTGCGTGTGCAGGAGCTCGGCGGACCGGCGCGTGACGGCGTCGAAGTCGCCCCGCGCGTCGTAGATCATCTCCGACGCCATGCGGATCGTCGTCAGCGGGGTGCGCAGCTCGTGGGAGACGTCGGACACGAACTGCTGCTGCACCACCGACAGTCCGGCGAGCCGTTCGAACTGCTCCTGCAGGCTGTCGGCCATCTCGTTGAAGCTGCGCCCCAGCAGCGCGAGCTCGTCGCGGCCCTTCGTGGTCATGCGCTCGTCCAGGTGCCCCGAGGCGAGCCGCTCGGCCGTGCGGGCGGCGAGCTGCACCGGCCCGAGCACCTGGCGCGTGAGGTAGAGCGCCATCGCCGCGAGCAGCCCGAGCAGCACGAGCGCCGCCAGCGCGAGCGTCTGCTGGATGAGGACGACGGTGGCCTCCTCCGGCTCCAGGCTGTAGACGAAGTAGAGCTCGTACGGACCGACGACGGGAGGGGCGACCACCGAACCCACCACGATGCCCGGGCGACCGCTGCCCGTGGGACCGAGCTCGACCGCCTGCCAGTGCTGCGTCCCGGTCTCCCGCACGGCCTCGCGCAGGTCGGGGCTGAGGTCGACGCTCGTTCCCACCGTGAACGTGATGAGGGAGGTCACCGGTGTCTCGGTCGGGCTGCGACGCAGCAGGGTGCCGACGGCGCCCGACCCGGAGCTCTGGGTGCGGCGCACGATGTCGTTGGCGACGGTCTGCACGAGAGCGGGGGTCGAGGCGGTGGAGGCGTCGAACTGCTGCTGCACGAGACCCGTGCGGGTCGCGGCGTCCGAGAGCGCCTCGTCCACGCGCTGCTCGTACAGCGTGTCGCGCACGCGTTCGGAGAGGTAGGCGCTGATCAGCAGGAGCGCGAGGATGCCGACGATCGTGGTGACCGCGAGCACCCGCAGGCGCAGCGACCGGCCCCACGCCGTGCGAAGTCGACGCCAGCGCTGGCCGAGCGCGCCGCGACGCCACCAGCGCCGCAGGCCCGCCGTCAGCGTCGCGAGGCGTCGTCGACCGGGCGCGGATGCCTCGGCAGGCGCGGCCGACGCGCCCGGGTCGATCACGAGGTGGGCGTCCCCGCCCGGTAGCCGACACCGCGGACGGTGACGACGACCTCGGGGTGCTCGGCGTCGCGCTCGATCTTGGCCCGCAGTCGCTGCACGTGGACGTTGACCAGTCGCGTGTCCGCCTGGTGGCGGTAGCCCCAGACCTGCTCCAGCAGCGCCTCGCGGCTGAAGACCTGCCACGGTTTGCGCGCGAGCGCGACCACGAGGTCGAACTCCAGCGGCGTCAGCGCGATCGTCTCGCTGCCGCGCATCACGCGGTGCCCTGCGACGTCGATCGTCAGGTCGCCGATCTGCAGGCGCTCGGACGCGTCGTGGTCCTGACGACGAAGCCGCGCGCGGACCCGGGCGACCAGCTCCTGGGGCTTGAACGGCTTGACCATGTAGTCGTCGGCGCCGGCCTCGAGGCCGCGCACGACGTCGACCGTGTCGGAGCGCGCCGTCAGCATCACCACGGGAGTGTCGGCGAGGCGCCGGATCTCGCGGCAGACCTCGATGCCGTCCTTGCCCGGCAGCATCAGATCGAGCAGCACGAGGTCGGGGTTGGCCTCGTTGAACACCTCGATGGCGTGCTCGCCGTCGGGGCAGAACGCCGCCTCGAACCCCTCCGAGGCGAGCACGATGCCGATCATCTCGGAGATGGCGGGGTCGTCGTCGACCACGAGGATGGTGGAGGTCATGCCCCTATCGTGGCACCCATGAGCTCACCTCGCGGCTGGGGAGAACCAGCGCGCCCCTCCACCACCCCGCAGGTGCCGTCGGGCGGCTCCCCGACGACCCCCGACCCCGCTGCCCCGGACGAGACGCGGGCGATGGGTGTGGGCGAGCTGATGGAGCGCGTCGTCGGCAGCATCCGGACCGTCCCGCGCTCCACGTGGCTGGTCGGCGTCGCCGTGGTCGCGGTGGTCGGGGCGATCGAGCTCGTCGCCGCGCGCGTGCTCCCCTTCGGCAGCCTGACCGACGTCGTGCTGGGCGACCGGGTCGGCGACCAGGAGTGGTTCGAGCAGACGGGCCAGGAGGTCCAGCTGCTGGCCGCCTCGGCCCTGACCTCGGCGCTGACGGCGGTGCTGGGCGCCGTCGCCACGACCCTGGTCGTCGGGTGGACCGCGCGGGCGCTGGCGCTGCACGACGCCGGCGCCCCCGCGAGCGTCCGCGACGTCTGGCGGGGGCTGCGACCCCGCGTGCCCGGGCTGCTCGTGCTCGTGCTGCTGCTCGCCGTCGTGGTGGTCCTCGCGCTCGCGGTGCCGGCGCTGCTCGTCGGCCTCGGTGCGGTGACCGGCTCGGTCGGCGTCGCCGTCGTCGCGGGACTGCTCGGCCTCGCGGCCGCCGTCGCACTGCTGGTCCGGTTCGTGCCCGCCCTCGTCGTGAGCCTGCCGTCGCACGCGGTCGCCGACCGCACCGGGGCCGGGGCGTCGCTGCGCCGTGCCGTCGCGCTGACCTCGGGTGAGCGCTGGCGACTGGTCGGTATCTGGCTGCTGACCGTGATCGTGCTCGGCATCACCGCCGGCGTCATCGGGTCGCCGTTCTCGGGGATCGGCACGGCGGTCGGCGGGGAGGACGCTCCGACGTGGAGCCTGCTCGGCTCCGTCGTCGCCTCAGCCGTGACCGCCCCGCTCGGCGCCCTCGTCCTGGCCCTGGTGCACGGGGAGCTGGCGCAGCGCCGCGGCACCGATCCCGGCCGCCAGGACTGAGGCCGCCAGCACGGCGATCACGACCTCCGAGCTGCGCTCCGACTCGGCGAAGGCCAGCGAGCCGATCAGGAGGGACACGGTGAAACCGATCCCGGCCAGGCACGAGACCGAGGCGATCGCCCGCCAGCTGACGCCGGGTGCGAGGGAGGCGCCCGAGAAGCGCACGAGCAGCCAGGTCGACGCGGTGATCCCCACCGGCTTGCCGACCACCAGGCCGACGACCACGCCCCAGGCGACCGGATCGCGCAGCGTCTGTCCCAGGAGCGCCGGGTCCACCACGACACCCGCGGTGAAGATCGCGAAGATCGGCACGGCCACACCCGCGGAGATCGGGCGCCAGAGGTGCTCGTAGCGCTCTGCGAGGCTGTCGCGCCCGTCGTCCTCGACCTCGGCCGGCTCCGTCGTCGGCGCACGGGCGGGGATCACGAGGCCGAGAGCGACGCCGGCGAGCGTGGCGTGGACACCGGCGTTCAGCGTCGCGACCCAGGTCAGCACCCCGATGACGACCATGACGATCGACAGCCACCACGTCCGTGCGAACGGCGTTCGCACCAGGACGGCGACGAGGACGACGCCGAGAACGGCCGCCCCGAGCCAGGTCCACCGGATGCCGTCCGAGAAGCCCACGGCGATGATGAGGATGGCCAGGAGGTCGTCCACGACGGCGAGGGTCAGGAGGAAGGCGCGGACCGCGACCGGGAGGCCGGGCGCCACGAGCGCGAGCACGGCGACCGCGAAGGCGATGTCGGTGGCGGTGGGCACCGCCCAGCCGGAGGGGTCTCCTCCCGGTGCCGCGAGGTTGATCGCCAGGTAGAGCAGCGCCGGGACGGCCATCCCGCCGACGGCGCCCACCATCGGGACGACGGCGGTGGAGAAGCGGCGGAGCTCACCGACGCGGATCTCGCGGATGAGCTCGAGACCGACGACGAAGAAGAAGATCGCCAGCAGTCCGTCAGCGGCCCAGTGCGCGACGGTCAGCTCGACGGGGCCGATGGCGAGGTCGTGGTGGGCGAGGTCGGCGAACCACGCCCTGGTCGGTCCGTTCGCCAGGACCAGCCCGAGGACCGCTCCGGCGAGCAGCAGCACACCGCCGGTGCGCTCGGCTCGCAGGGTGTCGAGGAGGTTGCGTTCGCCACCGGGGGTCAGGCGCGCGAAGAAGGTCTTCGGTGCGAAGGTGGACACGGAGATCTCCTCAAGAACGTTCGGCGCCGGGTTCGGTCCGCTCCCGGACGTCGGCTTTCCGACGCTCGGAGCCGATCCTAGTAGCGGTAGTGCTCGCTCTTGTAGGGACCGGCGACGTCGACGTCGATGTACTCCGCCTGCTCCTTGGTGAGCTCGGTGAGGTCGGCGCCGAGCGCCTCGAGGTGCATCCGGGCGACCTTCTCGTCCAGCTCCTTGGGAAGGCGGTGGACGTCGGGCGTGCCGCCCTCCTCGACCTGCAGGTAGGCGGCGTCGGTGTGCAGCTCGATCTGCGCCAGGACCTGGTTCGCGAACGAGGCGCTCATGACGAAGCTCGGGTGTCCCGTGGCGTTGCCGAGATTGAGCAGGCGACCCTCGGACAGCACGATGACGCTGCGCTCGGCGCGCGGTGTGCCGTCGGGGGCGACGTCGGCCGGGAGCGTCCACTCGTGGACCTGCGGCTTGATCTCGGTGCGGACCACGCCGGGCAGCGCCTCGAGCCCGGCCATGTCGATCTCGTTGTCGAAGTGGCCGATGTTGCCCAGCACGGCCTTGTTCTTCATCGCCGCGACGTCCTGCGCGGTGACGACGGCGACGTTGCCCGTCGTCGTGATGACGAAGTCGACCTGCCCGATGACGTCCGCCAGACGGGCGACCTGGTAGCCGTCCATCGCGGCCTGCAGTGCGCAGATCGGGTCGATCTCGGACACGATCACGCGCGCGCCCTGGCCCCGGAGCGACTCGGCCGCCCCCTTGCCGACGTCGCCGTAGCCGACGACGAACGCGACCTTGCCCCCGATGAGGACGTCGGTGGCGCGGTTGAGGCCGTCTGGCAGGGAGTGGCGGATGCCGTACCGGTTGTCGAACTTCGACTTCGTGACGGAGTCGTTGACGTTGATCGCGGGGAAGAGCAGGTCGCCGGTGGCCGCGAGCTGGGCGAGGCGGAGCACCCCCGTGGTGGTCTCCTCGCTCACGCCGCGGATCGTGGCGGCCAGGCGCGTGAAGCGCTGCGTGTCCTGCTCGAGCGAGCGGCGCAGCGTCGCGAGGAAGACGAGCTTCTCGTGCGAGTAGCCGCGGTCGCCGGGCTCGGGGTCGGACTCGACCGCGCCGCGGCGCTCGGCCACCACACCCTCGTGGACCAGCATGGTGGCGTCCCCGCCGTCGTCGAGGATCAGGGTCGGGCCGACGTCCTCGCCGGTCTCCGCGTCGATCCAGCGCAGGATCTCGTCGGTGCACTCCCAGTACTCCGGGAGCGTCTCGCCCTTCCACGCGAACACGGACACGCCGCGCGGGTCGGCGGGCGTGCCGCCGGTCTCGGGACGCCCGACGACGACGGCGGCCGCGGCCTCGTCCTGCGTGGAGAAGATGTTGCAGCTCGCCCAGCGGACCTCCGCGCCCAGCGCCGTCAGCGTCTCGATGAGGACGGCGGTCTGGACCGTCATGTGCAGCGAGCCCGCGATGCGCGCGCCGCGCAGCGGCTGGGCCTCGCCGAACTCCTCGCGCAGCGCCATCAGGCCGGGCATCTCGTGCTCGGCGAGGCGGATCTGGTGCCGCCCGGCCTCGGCCAGGGACAGGTCACGGACACGGTGCGCGAGGGGGAAGGTCACGGTTGACGAGCCTACTGCGCCCCACACCGGGGCCTCCGGACGGTCTCGCATAACGAAGGCGTAACAATCATCACAAAGCATCGCCGCAGGTCAGCGGTGGTGCGCGTGAGGTCGATCTCGTCAAGAGGCACCATTCACCGCGCAGGCGCCTTTGCACATTCTTGGTTCATGGTTCACGGTGGACGCAGACCACAAGGGACCAGCCCGGCGCACCGCGTCGGGCTCGCTTGGCACGCCCGCTTCACGGAGATCACGCACGCAGAAGCGACCCGCAGGGGTCAGGGCTGTGTCCGGAAGGACGCAACACATGACCGAGAACCACACGGAGATCCGCGCCGACGGCGCGTACAAGGTGTTCGGACGGCGAGGGGCCGAAGCGGTCCTCCGTCTTCGCTCCGGCAGCACCCGCGACGAGGTGAAACAGCTCGGCACCGCCGCGGTGATCGACGCCTCCTTCGAGGTGAACAAGGGCGAGATCTTCGTCGTCATGGGCCTGTCGGGCTCCGGCAAGTCGACGCTGATCCGCATGCTCAACGGGCTCTGGCGACCGACCGCCGGTTCGATCCACCTCGGTGACGACGATCTCGCGACCGTCTCCCCCGCCCGGCTCCGCGAGATCCGCCGCAGCAAGGTCTCGATGGTGTTCCAGCACTTTGCGCTGCTGCCGCACCGCACCGTGCTGGAGAACGCCGCCTACCCCCTGGAGATCCAGGGGGTGGCGAAGGACGAGCGGCGCGAGCGCGCCCTCGAGGCGCTGCGCCTGGTCGGCCTCGCCGGCTGGGAGGACTCGGTCCCCGGGGCGCTGTCCGGCGGGATGCGCCAGCGCGTCGGGCTCGCCCGCGCTCTCGCCGCCGACACCGACGTGCTCCTGATGGACGAGGCGTTCTCGGCGCTCGACCCGCTCATCCGGCGCGAGATGCAGGAGCAGCTGCTCGAGCTGCAGAGCTCGCTCGGCAAGACGATCGTCTTCATCACGCACGACCTCAACGAGGCGATGTTCCTCGGCGACCGCATCGCCATGATGCGCGACGGCCGGATCGTGCAGATCGGCACCGCCGAGCAGATCCTGTCCGAGCCCGCCGACGACTACGTCGCGCAGTTCGTCGCCGACGTCGACCGCACCCGCGTGCTCACCGCCTCCTCGGTGATGCGCCCCTCGCGCGTCGTCGTCTCCCTCACCGGCGGTCCGCGGCTCGCGCTGCGCACCATGGAGGAGCACGCCGCCTCGGCAGCGTTCGTCACCGACCGCAACCGCGTCTTCCACGGCACCGTCACCGACACGGCCGTGCTGGAGGCGCAGCGTCGCGGCGACGCGGACCTGAGCGCCGTCGTCGAACCCGACACGCGTCAGGTCCACCCCGACGCCCCGATGTCGGAGATCTTCGCGCCCGCGGCCGAGTCCGTGCTGCCGGTCCCGGTGGTCGACGACGGGGGGCGCCTCGTCGGCGTCGTCCCGCGCGTCCGCCTGCTCGAGGCGATGTCGCAGACCGCCTCCCTCGACGCCACGCCCAGCACGGAGGACTCCCTGTGAACGATCCGATCATCCGCATCCCCGTCGGCTCGTGGGCCGAGTCCGCCGTCGACTGGCTCACGTCCACCTTCTCCGGCCTGTTCGCGTTCATCAAGACCGTGCTCGGTGGCGCGTACGAGGGCCTGGACCAGATCCTGACGGCCCCGCCGTTCTGGGTCGTCGTGCTCGTGCTGGCCGGACTCGCCTGGTGGGTCAAGAGCTGGAAGATGGCGCTCGGCACCGTGATCGGGCTCGTGCTGATCCAGACCATGAACCAGTGGGACAACGCGATGCACACGCTCGCGCTCGTGCTCATCGCGACCGTCATCGCGCTGGCGATCGCGATCCCCCTCGGCATCCTCGCGGCGCGCAACGACACCGTCTCGCGCGTGGTGCGTCCCGTCCTCGACCTGATGCAGACGCTGCCCGCGTTCGTCTACCTGGTGCCGACCGTGGTCATCTTCCTCACCGGCGCCGTGCCCGGTCTGGTCGCGACCGTCATCTTCGCCATGGCCCCCGGCGTCCGGTTCACCGAGCTCGGCATCCGGCAGGTCGACCGCGAGGTCGTCGAGGCGGGCGAGGCGTTCGGCGCCTCCTCCGGCCGGATCCTGCGCCAGATCCAGCTGCCGCTCGCCACCCGCACGATCATGGCCGGCGTCAACCAGGTCATCATGCTGGCCCTGTCCATGGTCGTGATCGCCGGTTTCGTCGGCGCCGCCGGACTGGGTTCCGACGTCACCCGGGCCCTCTCGAGCATCAACATCGGCCTCGGCTTCGAGGCCGGTCTCGCCGTCGTCATCCTCGCGGTCTACCTCGACCGCGTCACCTCCGCCCTCGGCACGCGCTCCGCCGTCGCCAAGGCACAGACCGCGGCGTCCTGACCGACGCCGACCGCCGCGCGCCCTCGGGCGCGCGTCCCCAACCAGAGCTGATGGCAACGTCAGCCGAAGGAAGGTAGCAACCATGACCGTCTCCACCCGCCGCCGCACTCTTGCGGCCGTGGCCGCAGCGGCCCTCGGCCTCACCCTGGCCGCCTGCTCCACCGACTCCGACTCGGGCTCCGGCTCGACGCCCGACGGCTCCGGCTCCGGCTCGGGCTCCTCCGAGGAC
>Ga0265780_10005280_pt1 | contig 16410 bp, 11 predicted proteins | sample P1T30metagenome_FD_192432 | JGI IMG/M metagenome (GOLD analysis project Ga0265780, IMG submission 192432) | Plant litter microbial communities from East Loma Ridge, Irvine, California - P1 T30 | ecosystem: Environmental > Terrestrial > Plant litter > Unclassified | place: USA: California... | reverse complement strand
GAAAGGCGTCGTCCGCGGCGTCGCGGGAAGCGGACTCTCCTGGACGATCGGGCTGATGTTAGATGCCCCGTCCGAAACCGCGCAGGGGACATTGTGTCCTCTACCGTGTGTGATCGGTCAACGCTTTACACCCTCTCTTCTAAAGCTAAGAAACAAGGGGAGCGGAATCGCGGAAAACACACCCCGTCAATGACGTTCGGGTTAAAACGTCTGGCCCTTATTAGAGATACACACCTCTCGGGTCGCCTAAGCTAGTCACGGTGGAATTGGGAGGACGATTGTGTTTGCGTCTCCTTCTTTTAGAAATCGGGCTGTTCCAACCGGTGGACGCTCTATCTGCCTTAGCGGGAATATAGGATAGAGTTTGTTTATCTACGGAAATCATCGGGAAACAGGATCGGTGTGGAGGTAGCACCCCTTTTGCCTAAGCATCGCGGAACCCCTCTCGTGGACCTCTTTAGAGGAGCGTCGTTCGTCGGAGAGATCTCCCCTCTGGAAGACCTTACTTTACTGCTTAGGAAACAAGGCTTGACTCATTTCAGCGCGCACTAGATCAGGTGTAAAGGTAGACCGGCCTATATAACAGTCAATGAACCCCTAACCCTAACCCTAAGCATAATGTGGTACAGAGCGAGGGGTTCACGAAATATTATCGGTACTTGTTTAATTAGATTTCCCTCGCCGAAAGAACTTTCTGCAGGTAATTCGCTACCTCTTGCTTCTTGACCTGAGGACTTTCGACCGCAGAATTTCCAATGCACTCTTAAGCTTCCCTAACGCGTGGAATTGGCCACTTTCTGTTTAACCCAAGGGCTTTCGATTGCACACTTTCCCTTGCACTCGCTAGCTTCCCTAATGCGCGAAGATGTTACACCTTAGTCAGAAGACTAAAGACAAAGCGTCAAGGGATTCAGTCGGATTGTCCAACGGAATACCTTGGCGTCACGTGAGATCAGCATTGCCCATATGGGTGTTGGCTTTTTCTGCCGTCGCACTTTGTGGGCATCTGTATCTGCTCTACTATCTCTAGTATCACAAACACACTCAGTCATAGAAACGATAAGTGTGCCACGAGATAGGAAAGACTAGAACCCAGAAAGAGTTGAGAAGTAGGTGCATAACGAGCGGAAACAGTGGACAACGCGACGGGGGGCCAGGGGAGGAGAGAACTTCAAAAAATAGAGACACGGTACAAGACGCGAATGATGAAGAAACAGATTGCAGGCGTATTTAAAGAGATATATGCACATCACGCATACAAAAGTTGACGAGGAGGGCCGATGTAAACGTTGGAACGTGTTTCGAGCGGCGAGGAGTAGAAAGTAGAGCCGAGTCCTTCGGTTATACAATTTTGTCTAGCCCTATGCGCATGCTACCTTTGCAGCTGCCCTTCCGTCTTCCCTGAAGGGTGGAATTGCACTACCTTTATGGCCTTGCTTTTGGCATCAATAGATGTGAGGACATCTATGTGCGTACCCAATTTCCGGGCCGCAGCTTCGAGTACTGGCTTGCAGGAGGAGCAGATCTCCCTGTTGATGAATATAGTGTATGTCCTGGACGCGGAATCAGGATCAGACCAAATTCGAGTGAGGAGTTGTGGCTCCACGTGACTCGCCAGCGATCTCGACCGAAAGCCTATTTCGAGCTCGTTGATAATCGCTAGAGCTTTGTCTGTAGTTTCGGAGTTCGACTGTTGATACGCTGTCTCCTTGGTAGACTTGTATCCGCTGACTGCTATCTGTAAAGGTTGATCGTAGGCGCTATGGAGCAATCCGATCGCCTTTCGCGGGTCATAGAAGACTATGTCGACCTGCGATAAGCATTTCTCCGGGTGATCATAGTCACCGATGGAAAGTCTCCATTCGCCGTTGACCTCCCGAAGCCTCATGTCAGGGTCATCCGCGAGGATCTTGCCGTCATGACTCGCGGGAGGGGTTTGATGATATAAGACTGAGTCCTGCCTCTGGCGGACAACGTCACCGCATTCGCCTTGTGTAGAACTCGCAGCCGGAGGACTCAGGTTGATTCCGCTCAAACGAGTAGCTAGATCTCCCTGATCCATTATATCGTCCGTAGTATCGTCACTGTATCAGTTTAGATTCTGGTCGTGCGTGCGCGCTGTACGGTGGAGAACGAAAAAACGTCTGAAGGTAAAAGGGTTGTGGAGCTGTTGAGGGTCAATTAGGCCTCCGAATATACCTCATGGTTCTGAAACAGGCAATCATTCGTAGCTCGGTCAGGACCACTAACACGCCGCAATATAAGCTGCAGGTAACACATCCTCACAAACGATTTGCATATATGATGCAGTCCACTTGGGTTTCGATGCATGCCCGCTAAGTGCCGTCTCACTGCGTGTGAGGACTATTAATGACGTGCTATGCGCGTCGAGTGGTCACAAGCAAAGAGCAAAAGGGAAAGCAACGCCGTAACCTTGACAGCGATGGAGCTAATCCTCTCAGCAAACACCAAACACCAAACACCAAACGATCCACAATCTAATATAAGGCGGTGTATGCAATCACTGGCTGCCAATAAATAAAGCCAACAGCCCGCGCCGCAAGTCAGCACCGTCCTATGATTCCTCGTCGGATGCACAAGCCGTTTCACCGGTCGCATTCTGCGGCAGGTCGTATCGCCAGCGCTACTAAGGCAACTTTACAGACTAGCCGTACGATAATGAGGTCGTGCAAGCGATCCAGTGAAGATACAACTATCAAGTTCCTGCAACGCCATCACATGCAGCCCCTTGTCACATGTGCGGGGCTGTGATACCCTCTATGCCCAGCCTAAGCAGTGTTGACAAAAGATATCCTTACTTCGCACGGAACTCTTTCCAAGTCAGTCTTTACTATTACCTTATCGTCAGCCTGGCCTACGAGCATCAGCATTGCCAAACATGAACTTTACGGTAGCACTCACCACCGCTATACACTACGCACATGCAAATCCCGGGACAATCGCAATTGCTACAGGCTCGGCTGCGGTAGTGGCTTGCCCGGCACTCTTGTCCGTCGCTGCTTTTAGTGCAGCAGGTCTGGCATCAAATGGTCCAGTAGCTGGTGATCTTCTTCTCCCCCACTTCCATTTTGATGATTCGAAGTCTGATCGATGTTCAGGTGGTGCATTTGCACTCTTACAATCCACCATCGGCGGAACGCCTGCACTTGCGGCCATAATTCAAAGTGCAGCCATGGGCGGGTATGGTGTCGCCATTGTCAACGGAGTGGTACAAACTGGTGGGGCTATCGCCGGGTTGGCGACCGTAGCTCATGCGGTGAGGTAGGGGGTTCACCATGAGCACGCCCAGCGTGAGTAGTTGCCGATACCGCCACCACGACCAAAGTGCGGCTTGCTACAGTGAGAAGATCCCGGGTCACGTCTTAGGAGGAAACGGTACGGTGGCTGGCGGTTTCAAGTTCTGATTTTATCGTTGCCACTGAGCAATCTACCTTATATGCCTCCTTATGCGTTTTCTCGTCGCGCTTCGATCTGCTGTGTGTTCTTATTTGCTGATACGTGTGTTTATTTCGACGTTCGGATCTTCCCTCCACCGCTCGAGTTAAGCTACCTACTGCAACGGGGTTGTATGCCGCTGGGATGATCGGCTTGAACCAAGAGTCGATTCAGGCGAGGAAAGAAGTAGTTGGCACAATGAAGACGGTTCGTTGTAATCACTGACTCCAACACATGAGTTGAGCACGAGGCTCCTATGAAAGATCAAAACTTAACTGCCCTACATACTGAGGAGACTCGTGGAATGATCACTCTGATCACTCGTGTCACTAGCCACGTGTGCGACTGCTCGCGCTCACGTGAAGTGATTCCTCGATCACTGTCACGTGAGTGAGCTGCACGCGTCGTGGAGACGTCTACAGCCAATCCTGAAGCTGGCGCTTAGCGGATTATCACACCTACCTCATATACTGCCGAGCCGCTTTGGTGCACGTTCGCTTGTGCATTTATACGTCATTGCATCAGTTTGACCTTATCATCTCACGAACACTACAAGCTATTGCCGACGATCGAAGGTGCGACGTGCCTTACCTCTAGCGGGATAGGGAAAGTGTAAGAATGCAAATATTGGGAATGGAAAACCCCACCTTACAGTCATTGAGGTTACAATTCAGTACCTACATGATACAGGCCAGCTCGCATATAAGCCGGATGAAGGGCAAGGACCTATAATCGTTCTATACTCGATTTGCAAGGTAGGAGACAAGCCAGCGAATCTCCTTTGTTTAGTAAGGCGCCTATGAAGGGACGGCTCATACCATGAATAGCCTGACAGAATCAACCAGTCAACCAATCATAATGGTCATAACACGGTGCACCCTCTCGCTGGTGAAATACGTGATGGAGTATCGATCTCCGGTCCAAAATCACGCTGTGTAGCCCGAGCCCTTGGCAGAGTCTCCACACAGAAGCTCATTCAATTCCTCGCTTTGCCTCTCCGGTTGCGAGGCCCTCGACACACATCTACCTGCAGCCCCATGTCTCGACCACAGCTTGCATACCCACGCCGCCCTTCAGTGCAAGATACAAGAAGTGAAAAAGACCTATCATGGGCATTCTATTCAGCCAAGAGATCTACGGGGCTGTCGACCAACTCACGCCACTTCTCGCAGCCGTACAAACTACCAAGAACATTTTCATCTTGCTTGCAGCCATCTAAGTTATCAAGGCGATCATACTTGCCCTGATACTACTGGCGATACTCGCGCTGCTGGTCACCATGAACCCGAATCTCGAAGACGAGCGTGCAGCGGTCGTGACACCTGCGGTGAAGTGGATCATCCGCAGACTGTCGAGATTTGTTCCGGCCACGCACCTTCAGAGGGATGTGGAGCTTCCCAGGGCAGAGATCCTTCAGGAGAACATCCGGCAGGTCACCCGTCGCAGGAGCTTCCGCGAGTCCAGCCATGTATCATGATCACTCGAGACGACTACATCTCGATTTGCAAGGATCGGGTGTAAGCGCGGAAGTCAGCGTGCCTCTGGTGCAACGCAGTTGCCGCCCACGTGGTGCGTTGGACGAAGTGCAATCGACAAGGGTAGCAACGAATAGCCAACGCAGACACTTTGCTGGGACATCACTCAGATGATTGGTCGCGACGGAGGGTTGACAAGGACGGAGGCTTTCGGAGAGCTTGCATCCCTCATTCTTATAGCACAAGCAAAAGGCCAATTGTACTGTGTATAAACCCTCAATGTCCAAAAACTCATAAAGACGTATTGCCTGGAGACGTTACCTGTGTTAACGCTGCGTCTCATAAATGAACGGTCACTTCGATCTCGAGTTCTCGACAAATGATGCTATGAGTGACTCATATTGTACGGCTTGATATTTGGATTCCTATATCCAAATTCCGATGACCAACCCCGACGACCTATCCAGAGCTAGCCAATGTCACGGTTCCTCTACGAATCCAACCCATAAGCTTAGTCAAGATAGCCAAGGTCCACCAGGAAGTCGCTAGAAAAGCGGCTTGCCTCGCTCTCGATCCTGTTACGATCACCTATGGAGTGGAGGTCGGTGTCGAGAACTTTGTCCATGCCCCACATCTTGCGTGCGCGGTAGTAAACGCTGGTGAGGGCATCCTTAGTGCCCAGATTGAAGAAGCTCGCAAACTCGACCTCTATCTCGGCCACGAGAGCTCCCCAACAATACGGTAGTACAGGATGACAACCCTCTGTTCGTCCGTGTAAGAGGATTTGTCAGGCCTAAGGACGCGCTGAGGCGTCCCAATGTATGCCGTCTGGGCCGTTGGCTGTACTCCGAGGTCGGCATCGTGATCGACAGATCTGTCTGCTTGGACGACACTACCGCCGGCTAAATCCATCACATCAGATGCGGCGCCAAGGGATCTTGTGGCGTCGAAGTAATTGGAAGGAGAAGCCTGGGTCGCGAGTCCGAAGCCGTTGGGGTATCGAGATTGAGCAAACATGGGCAAAGGCAGGGTGGCAGCGAGCCCAGGGCGCTCGAGCTGGCAATTTATTGCCTGGGTTGGGGCCGCATGTGATGTGGAAGATACCTTAAGTCCGTAGGATTGATGATCCCCAGTCGATGCGGTGAACGAAGAGTTTGCTTCATCGGCATCACAGCAAAGGGACGCTACTGTAATCTTATGGGGACTCCGGCGCTCGGCGGCGGCCATGACTGTCACTGGTTGCAAGATCATGGCAGGCGGTGAGTTTCGGTCGTTGCTCGTCATCCTGAAAGCCCGAAGGTGCTAAGAGTGGTCTTTAGCTATGCGTCTTTTCGTGTTTAGACACTTTGACAATAAGACGATATGGACGGGATCTCATCATCATTAAGAGGCACGCAGACCATCTGTTATATGATGCTGTTTTGCTAGCAAACCATAGTAACCTAAATTTGACGGCGCGCATCCTTGCATGTTATGCAACCCGAGGAACTGCCTGCGATTACACGAAGTCGCACGTTACATAAGTAGCACCTTGCTTCACTACACGTACAACGTCACAACGTATGGCTTGGGTTGCACACAATGTTTGATGAGCATGCAAGGGACTCTGTGATCTGGATCGAACATAGTTGGTAACGATGCTAGGACCGGACGCGCGCTCCTAGAGGAGATCGCAGAGAGCATAGAGGCTCTGAGCAGAAAAGGGATAGAAGCCATATTCAAATAGTCCTCGGGCCACGAAGGTATAGTAGGAAACGAAGAAGCTAACTATACAGCTCGGGAGGCATCGAGTCAAGAGGGTAGGCCTATAGCTCTAGTACGGGAGAGGGTACGAGAGGTGGCAGGCGTTATTCGATTAGTAAATCGGGATAGGAGTGAAAATCCGACCCCCTTCGACACTACGAGACTGCCGGGGCAATATACGTAGAAGATAGATTAAGCCTTACCGGGGAAGCACACCTTACGCCTATATAGGTCGCTTACCTCGGACCAGGCGGCCATTCTTATCTAAGCCAGGATAGGGCATTATAGGTTAAATTAATACCTCTCCCGAATAGGAGTGGTAGACGAGGCAAAATGCAGTTATAGAAACGGCGAGGAGACGATTAGACATCTCATCCTCTCGTGTCCGAGGTAGACGGACGAGCGTAGAGAGCTACGCGAGATCGTAGGCGCGAGGTCAGGCGACGTATCCTACCTCCTAGGAGGGTAGGGTTCGAGAAAGGATATAAGGACGGGATAGCTTTTGGATGGTCCTAAAGAGAAATGGAAGTCGGATATCGAGGTAGTAAAAGCTACTATCCGGTTTCTAAAAAAGACAGGCAGGTTAACTTATCAGCTAGAGGCTAAGTAGGCAATCATAGGGACGGATCACTCTCATTCATGAGCGAAGGCAACGGATTTCTTTTGTAAGTAAGGTCACTCTCTAGGGACGGCTCATACGGTCACCGTGAATAGCCTAATTGAATCAAACAAACAAACAAAAAAACAAAAAAACGATGGCGGGTAGGTTCGACAGCCTTTCACAGCGAAGTCCAGCTATTGTCGCCTTTAGAGTCGACATCAGCATTGCTAGTGACCAGCAATTGCTTTACTATTGCTTCATGTCCGTTCCGGGCAGCCCATGACAGCGCAGTCCAGCCGTACTTGTCTTTCGAGTCGATATCGGCCTTGCCAGTGTTCAGTAGCTGTCTCACTGTTGCTTCTTGTCCGTTCCGAGCAGCCCGTAAAAGTGGGGTCCAGCCATACTTATCCTTCGAGTCCACCTCGACTTTGTCAGTGTTTAGCAGGTGCCCCACTGTTGCTTCATGTCCGTTCCGAGCAGCCCATGACAGCGCAGTCCAGCCACATTTATCTTTCGGGTCAACATTGGCCTTGCCATCGTCTAGCAGTTGCTTCACTGTTGCTTCATGTCCGTTCCGAGCAGCCCATGACAGCGCAGTACGGCCATACATGTCTTTCGAGTCGACATCAGCGTTGCCATCGTCTAGCATTTGTTTCACTGTTGCTTCATGTCCGTTCCGAGCAGCCCATGACAGCGCAGTACGGCCATATATGTCTTTCGAGTCGACATCAGCGTTGCCATCGTCTAGCATTTGTTTCACTGTTGCTTCATGTCCGTTCCGAGCAGCCCACGACAGCGCAGTACGGCCATACTTGTCTTGCGAGTCAACATCGACCTTGCTAGTGTCCAGCAATTGCTTCACTGTTGCTTCTTGTCCGTTTCGAGCAGCCCATGACAGCGGAGTCTGACCATATATGTCTTTCGAGTCGAACTCGGCGTTGCCATCGTCTAGTAGCTGTTTCACTGTTATTTCTTGTCCGTTCTCGGCAGCCCATGACAGTGGGCTGCGCCCATACATATCTTTCGAGTCGACATTGACCTTGCAGGTGTCCAGTAGCTGTCTCACTATTGCTTCATGTCCCCGCTCGGCAGTCCATGATAATGGAGTCCGGCCATTGTTGTCCTTCGAGTCGGCCTCGATTTTGCCAGTGTCCAGCAGGTGCTTCACTATTGCTTCACGTCCTTTCCGAGCAGCCCATGACAGTGGAGTCCTGTGGCCGTTGTCTTTCGAGTCGACATTGACATTCTCGGTTTCCAGCAGCAACTTGACTGTTGCTTCATGTCCATACTCAGAAGCCCACGATAATGGAGTCCGCCCACTAAAGTCACCCTGATCCAACTCGTAGTGGCTGTCTAGCCGTTGCTGAAGCAGGGGTAAAAGCCCAAACCTTCCTATCCAGTGACTGCTAGAGAACCCCTCTCCTTCTTCTCTTACAGGCTCTTCAGAGGATTTCCATCTATTCGACATGAACAACACTTGGCTCGCAGCACCGAGACGCTTGTCGTCCAGCAGTAAAGATTGGGCCTCGGTGTTGATCTCGTTCAACGCAGCCATACAGTCTGTTCCTATGAGCAAATTCAAATGTACGCCCCAGTGTACCGCAGCGTACTCTAGCAAAACGAACTTCTCGAGTCGACTTTCATAGTCCACCTGCGACAGACACGGGTCGACGACTAAGCCGTCGATGGACAAATAAGCTATGCAAGAGCGAGCAATCTCGATCTTCGCGTCCGGCAACCATGTCTCCTGATTTCGTTGCAGGTACTCTTGCGTGGTGTAGTGAACGAATCTTACGTTGTTGCTTTGTTCATCGACCGTCACTAGTCCTGCACACATGGTGAGAAGCTGATCGGTCTCCAAGACGTTGTCTTCGTCTATCTCCGTGTCGCCAAGCTCAATTGCCAGAGCGTGGAGTAGCTCGAGAGTGCTGAGGGGACGGCATGCGCAGAGTATCCAAGTCAATGCTTTTTTCGCCATCTCATTTGGACCTTTTCCTTGCGCGAATATCCTTTCCATGGCATCGTGATAGGCTACATCGTACGCACTGGAACCTTGTGGCAAGTTTCGTATAGCAGACTTCACATCCCTTACGGTCATCTTGTCCCGGAAGGAGTCCATGAGTAGTTGCACCAGCAGGAACCTAGTACAAATTACATCAGTGAAATTTCTCTGCGACTCGTCGGAGAAAAAATCGGACATACATTCCTCCCACGGCATCGACTGTGCTAGAAACAAGGTCTTCCAATAGGTCGGGCTTCGATACGACCCGGCCGTGGAGTTCACCAGCCCGTGATCTTATATAACTTTCGAGATCTTCATCAGAAGCCCTAACCTCGAGCTTCGGTTTGCCCAGAAAGGTGGAGTGGGACTCGATGGCGGGAAGGAACCTTGAAGTTGCTAAGAGTCTTATCTCGCATTGTCCGCGCAAAGTTTGGACTGCCGACAAAAAGCCCCGACGCGCGCGTGTCTCGCACTCGTCCAAAGCATCAACAACAATGGTCAGTCGGTGTAGATCCCTCGAAACTGCTTCAAGAATCTTCCTGATCTCGTCAAACGAAGCGGTAGTTCTTTTTGTGACGTGAGATGTGTAGAATTCTTGAACAAGCTTGGGAACCACGGGTTGAGTGTCCACGATCTGACGGAATATACTGGCTAGCATGTGCTTCGCTGACTGCTCGCTCTGCCGCTTGTAGTTGCAGTAGATGAATGTAACCGGTTCGCTGGGCAGATGTTGACTTCGAAGCAGATGATTGATGACAAGAGCCGCCATGATGGTCTTTCCAGCACCTGGGACGCCTGGGCAAAACAGCGTCTTATCTTTCCACAGATCCCATGCTTGAAACTTGGTGTCATGTAGGAACCATTGTCCAGTGCCAGCCTGATGCCTGTCGATGAAATCCTGTTGTTGCACGTGATAGTCGACAGGGCAGATCCACCTCATCAGATCATTCTTGTGCCGTCTAGTGGTGTCATCCCGCATAGCTGTCGTGTCGCTCTTGATATCTGATGTGGCGTCCACAATGGTACTTGTGTCCACCTTGAGATCGGCAATGCCTATCTGAACTGATTGCAGATCCTCCTTGATCGCACGCGATAGTGTACTGTGGCAATCAGTATGTGACAAAGAAGCATAGGTGAGATTTGGAAACTAACATGTCGTCCATTCCTAGCGCAATGTCTACGAGACTCTTCACGCGTTCGATTTGTGACAATAGATCTGAGATATCCTCCTTAGTGAACTTCCAGACAAGCGCTTGGCCGATTTTGCGAAGACCGTCACCGGGCATGATCTTGCCGATCAGCTTTTCGAGGGCAGACCTGTACTGGTCGAGGGGACCATGAGACGTGGCCAACCTGGAAGTCGCTTGCAGCCATGGATCTTGAGGGTCGCAGTCATCCACGAGGCTTTTGAGCGTTACGAGCAATCCGAAAAGCCCGGAAGCTTCCTGTAGGACTCTGGTCCGCTCTTTAGGCGAGTCTTTGGTCTGCCTTGCGTATTTGATGATCTTCTCGGTAAGCTGTAGGAGGGTGAGTACAGAGACGGTGATGCTAAGAGGATCCATTTCGGATGCTGGATATTGCTGAGTCTAGAGTCAGATTGGCATGGTAACAACCAACATGTTGAGCTACGTGGGGACCCCTCTTCAAGCTCATGCATTGGTGCTGAGCGGTGAGTAAAGGGTGGCTGTGCGCATGTTATGAGGCTGTGTCGCGCCACTAGAAGCTGCTACATGTTGGTCGCTGCAAGACCCTTGGACGCGCGGAACGTACCGATGAAAGGCTGACAGGTCATGACGAGAAGAGCAAAGCAAAAACGGCGTTCAGGAGAAGAGCTGAGGGAGATGTGCAGCTTTGATACAGACCATATCTTGATTGCTAAGGCTGGACGAGCGTACGGCCTTTATTGAGACCTGCGATGGGTTTCCCGTCTATTCAAAGGACGAGTCACAGGATTTCTTTGCTGTAAGTTATTACTCAGAGCAGGGCTAGACGATGAATGCATGGCGAGCGGGAACAGTGGAAAGCGCCGCTCGGGAGACTAGGGTAGAGGAGAACTTCAAAACATAGAGACTTGGTACAGGACGCTGGAGGTGAAGACATAGATTGGTGGCGTGTCTGAAGATATATAGGCACGCCATGCATACAAAAGTCGACGAGGAGGACCGATATAAGTGTTTCGAACGTTTTTCGGACGGAGGAGCGCAAAAAGCGAAGTCGAGTCGTTTGAGGAGTCGAGTCGTTTGGTTATACTACTTAGGACGGAGGGCATATTTGCAGATCGTGCATATAACTGCTGGTTCTGGGGTGTTCAAATGCAGCTTTAAATTGCTCAGGTACTTGGAGGCTTGGGGCAAACAGATGCCACTGGCAGATGGGTCGGAGTAGGGTATGGAACGCGACATGAGCAGACGTCAAAAGAGTGAAGCCGTTTGCTGGTCATCACAATGAGGAAGTACAGGTGGAGGAACGAGAGATAGGGCAGAGGTGTTGTGGCAGCGGACTGGCTTGCGCGCGTCGTGTGCTTTTCGCGTGTCCATCGCGGGGATAAAACGTACCTCAGGGCTCGCCGGAACGTAAGACGTTCCAACTGAGCAACAATCTCAATCGTTTGACGCACGGATCAGCATCCGGGACGGGCGCGGGAACGTATTACGTTCCAGCGCGCCATGCTTGTGTAGGGTAAGGCATATCTGGTGGGCGGATTGAAGATTGAGTGAGGCAGAGGGGTCGATGTTGAGGCATTAGAAGCGAAGAAACAGCTACTGTGCCATCAACACCCTGACATGATCAAGGCCAGGGCTGGTGTTACAAATGCTAGGAAAATTATTACGCAGAAGAACCTCGCGCTTCGTTTAACAAGACAACAAGTTGCGTTACTCCCATATTTCACTCTGTCATGCAGTCATGATCTCGGCCGTCCACGCTTCCAGGCAAGGCAGGGTGTTTGAGACACCAAGCTGTGCATCGACGGCTCTGTAATTCTCCATAGTACGTAAGAATTTCTAGTGACTATTGCACCAATAAGTTACGGACATTACCTGCCTTACTTAGGTCTTCCTCCTTTTCCATTACTAGGCTTCTTAATCGCTATTCACGGTTTGCTCGAAGCGGATCTGGGGACTGTGGAGCGATATAACTATGCAAGATAGCTTACGCAAAAGCCTCCTTTTTCGCAAGCGTATCCATGTCTTGGTTGAACGTGAATTTTCAACTCTTGCATCTTCGAAGGCGCAGCGCATATGATGGTCTCGTTGAGATGCTTGCAAGCAGTCTAGCACGGGAATGTGGAAGCTTGCATGCATAAGCGTATGGATTCCAATACCGTACGGCAACACAACTTATCGTGTGGGGATGCGCAATCTGAAGCTACAGTAGGCCTTCCTTACGCTCCTTCAGAAAGGCAGCATAGAATGACACTCAGCAAAATGATTCATCCATGTACGGTCCAGCTTAGCCTTGAAGCAGCATAGACATTGCATCCAGGCGTATATGTACGTGGTCTATCGCTTAATGTATCCAGTGGTACTCAAGCAGGATTGGTTTAAGAGACGACTACTACACTGGAAAGGATGTCCAAGATTACCCACACCTCATACTACAAGTCACATGTTTGCAAGTGGCTACATTTGCGTAATTGACGTCCGATCGCTTGCGTTGTGGTAAACCACGCTTCTCGTCGTGTGCAATGTGCAGGACACTGCGGAAAAGCATCGTGACTTTTTCTCATTATGTCAACGTACATCATCATGCGAGGACGGGTCCGCTACCCGAATTGCCAAACTCTCTACAGTAGCTCACTGACCTTTGCGCTGTTGAAACTGCAGACTCTATTTGATTCTTCCTTCACCGATCTCGAAGGGTAATACCGATTAATTCAGAAGCACACGAACCTCGAGAGCAAGAACGATCAAGCCGTCTTGTCTTCAAAAAGCACGATCATAGATTCAATAACCCCAAACAAGTTCCAGCAAAGGTGCGTAAGCCTTGTTTGCTCAAGTTTAATGAAACTCTTGGTCGTTCTCACAAAGAACTCACTATGTCCTAGTGCAAAATAGACATTACCAGTTTTTCGAGAACTACAACTTGTCGCTACTCACGTCCCCCATCGAATCATAGCATCATGTATGATTGTGAGACGTGCAGCAGAACTAGACCTTTGTAGCATAATGTTAATCGCGCAATGTTCCTAAGCACCAGATCATGGCTCCGGTCAACTTCACTGTAATCGTAGTTGCCTTTGTAGACAAATCTAGTGCATGTTCGATGTTTGTAGATTAGGAGTTTCCACAATCTCATCGACTTCAGAGATCACAGCTGCACATGTTGGAGGCCGAGTCCGAGCGCCTTACTCTCGAGTATTAATCTGGATCCTATAATGAAGAAAGTTATATGTTTTGGAGGCATGTGTTCACTTAAATACAACGACCATTCAACATCTTGATTTAGGCTGCTACAAAACTTCAATTATGTGGTCCTCTCTCGCGAAGAAGCCACATTGCCCAAGTGCACAGTTGTAGAAAACGTGACCGTTGTGATCTGTTCCTTGACGACTGAGGGATATAGACTCGCAGTCGCAAGTCAGATTCTCGTCCCGTATGCCCTTCATGTCGCCAAAGCATATGAAACCATTGCATGCACAACAGGTATAGTACGGTCGACCACCATTACCATTCTCATTCCACGGTAGAACGACTTGTTCGGTTGCTGACGTATGATGGCGTCGGCATCGCGGTCGAAAACCATTGCGAGCGATAGCCCAATGAGTTTCGTCGGGGTCCATTGCGTATTCGAATGGGCTCTATGTAAATGCATATATCCTTAAATTCTTGAGATCTGACTAGCAGTGTGAAGTCAGAGCTTACATGTAAGTTGTGGAGAGCTGGGATCGATTCGTAGTTTTGCTTGCGAATTGGAGGAAAATTCGTTTGCTAGTTGATTGGCGATGAAGCTTAGGTTTGTTCAACACGACCTCAACAACAGGCAGGATATGAAGGTTATAGCGGATCGCTGGCTTCCATGGCTCTACGTGATTTAGCACTAAGAAGAACTTGCAGAAATGCGAATGCGCTGTCACTTTCCAACTCGCTGAGTACCTCGGAAGATTCCATGGTCGCACTGCACATTGGACGCCCAAGGTATTGAGGAGCCATGGGTGGATATGGACTTGCATCGAATCTTGTTGGTATCTTCACATGCAGTGAAGGGGCGTCAAGGCTGACATGCATAGAAGCCCAAGTGAGCTGTGGGACCCCCACATCATGCGCGCAGATTGCTGACAACATGTGTGCGACCATGAATCTGCCAGGATATCAGAACGTTCCCGGCTTCCTTCAGGATAACCAGTCCACTTCGTTTCTCGGAGATGCGTCTGATATCTTGCATGAACATCTCGTGATCGAACATGTTCGGTCCGAAAAGAAAAAAATTCTCTGAGGGAGTCTTCCATACATCCTGACAGTGTGGGGAGCGTGATTGGCTTTGCAGTGCCCGCGCTTCCCCGTGTAAAGCCCCAGTTGCTGGCAAGCTTCAGCTGGCGAGTTCCGGGAGCGTTGACACGTCGCAATAGTTACGTAAGAGCTGCGTGTACTCTGCATACCACGCAGTTTGGCCGACGAAGCCAATCCATGCTTATTGCATGCATATGTACTTGCTCATGACGCTGCGCCAGATCTGGCGTTAACGACTCAGCCCGAGCGTATTGACTAATATCGGACAGTGCCGAGCTCGGACTGAGGCAGCTGAGGGGAAGCCCAAAGACGACTGCTCAGGCGAAGAAGGAGCGATCGGCATCATTATCATTTCTCAACGAACAGTGGTCTGTATTCGGTATCGACGTGTTGTCACGATTTTCCCGTTGGACATTCGTCATATAGGCTTTAGAAGTCGGTACCACATGAGTTATACGCATATAGGAATATCGCGAACTATGCATCCTTCATAGATTTGCTTCGCAATTTCTTGCTCGGCAGGATTCAGAGCACTTAGACTGCACCGCGTGATAGACGATATTTGCGCATGTCACCGGCAGACTAAAGGTACAAGCGGACCCGCGTCTCGCTTCCACCACTCTGCAAGCTTTCCTTCCGTCAGCCGCGCAGTTGGATAATTACTGCCTCTGTGACTTCAGTCGTCGACTACATGTAAGCAAGCAGGGGCCTACTCGCAGCTTTCGTACTTCATACGTATGATTTGCACGTGTGCGCGCCAATTGCCAGGTCTTGACCAGTTTCGAGTCTTTCTTTGATACCTTTTACTCTTACGCAAAAGATAAAACAAGGTACTAAGCGGCCCGCCAGTCGATATACACAGACTGGATAAGCAAAGCTGTTATAAAGCTACTTCAAGATGAAACCTGTATGAGAGATTGGTACTACACGTACAAACTGATCTCTATGCTGACTCCGGCTTTTAGGGTCTGGTTCTCAAACCACGATGCACGAAATGCGGAGAACAGTTTAACGACGACAACGAACTGAAGATGGTATGTTCACGCTTTTCTCAAGCATAGTAGATTAATAGTTACTGACCATGACAGCATCTCATGACCCACAAGTCGCGCGACACCGAGTGCTGGGGGTGTTACAAGAGGTTCAAAACAATCAGTCATGTTATTCTCCATCTAGAGAGTGGAAGGTGTCCATCCGGATGGAGGAGAGACCGTATCCATGAACAAGCGGTAAAGCTGGACGGCCCGTGGCGGAACGACGAGCGTGCGTCCAGACTCTTCATATCATGTCCGACTTGCGAACGCGGTTACAACCTAGTCAGTGGTTTTCTACAGCACGTTGAGAGCCCGAGCTGCGATGAGGGACTATCATCCGGACAAAAAAGTGCTATCGGTCTTCTTCGTCAGCTCCGCCGTAATATGGGTTTCGAGATACAGTGGGTAGTTGGTATCCCCATTTGATCAACATGGGGAACGGAATCAACGACAGAGTCTTCAAAGTTGCCGCGAAGAAATTAATAGCCCACAAAGCTGTCATCTGTCCTCAATTCTTTTTCTTCGCAAAAGCCTGGAAGGATGTCATATGGAGATAGGCGTAGGAACGTCGAGCGTAATGATTCCGACTGGCTTTTCAACAGGAAGGTCACGACAGTTTCACCCAGCTTACATCTTCTAACGAGTAGGCCGA